>OLRJ01000697.1_pt1 | contig 33218 bp, 22 predicted proteins | sample 1672741 | NCBI WGS metagenome assembly OLRJ01 (sample SAMEA3136719, study PRJEB25190) | human gut metagenome | biome: human gut; feature: human-associated habitat; material: faeces | place: Austria | collected 2013 | reverse complement strand
AGTGAAAATGCTAATCGGGGAAGAAGGCGAAGGCAGGCAGAAGTCCTGCCCCGCCCCGTCTAAAGACTTCCGATTACCGGAGAAAAATGAGGATAATGAAAAAATCATGAAGTATCTGACAGAAAAAAGAGAGATTGAGAAAACACTGGTGGAAGATTGGATTGACAGAGGTGATATTTACGAAGAAAAGAAGCATCATAATGTTATATTTGTCGGCAGAGATGCAGATGGTATTCCGAGATATGCACACTGCCGGGGAACTGGTGAAATAAAATATCGAGGAGATGTAACAGGTTCTGATAAATCTTATGGATTCAGTTACAGAGGAACGGATAATCAGTTGTTTGTATTTGAAGCAGCCATTGATCTGCTTTCGTTTATTCAGTTATTTCCAAAAGATTGGAAAAAACGCAGCTATCTGAGTCTGGGTGGAGTCTCCAGTGTGGCACTGATGACTTTTCTTTCTGAACGCCCTCAGATTACTTCTATTTTCCTGTGCCTGGATAATGACCAGGCAGGGAATGAGGCTTGTGAGAAACTGGCAGGAGAAATTTCAGAAGGATACAGTGTAATTCGCCTGAAACCATATAAAAAAGATTGGAATGAAATTCTCTGTAATAAAAACGCTGACAGAAAGAAAGCAATTGCAGAAACAATCACAATCAAAGTACCAGAATCAGAAGAGAGGGTGCCGATGTTGTGTTATGAAGACATTGAGCAGACCAGTGTGGAATGGCTGTGGTTCCCCTATATTCCATTTGGAAAACTGACAATCATTCAGGGCAATCCGGGAGAGGGAAAAACTTATTTTGCAATGATGCTGACAGCAGCCTGTACCAACAGAAAATTGTTTCCGAATATGGAAGATATCGAACCATTCAATGTAATCTATCAGACTGCGGAGGATGGCATGGGTGATACGATCAAGCCAAGATTGGTGGAAGCAGGTGCTGATCTAAGCAGGGTTATGGTGATTGATGATACGGAAGAAGCATTGACTTTATCCGATGATCGAATTGAAAAGGCAGTCAGGCAGAATCATGTGAGGCTTGTAATCATTGATCCGGTACAGGCGTTTATTGGAGCAGATGTGGATATGAACCGTGCAAATGAAGTGCGTCCGGTGTTTCGAAAACTGGGAATGATTGCAGAGAAGACCGGTTGTGCCATTGTGCTGATCGGACATCTGAATAAATCTTCCGGGACGCAGAGCACGTATCGAGGACTTGGTTCTATTGATATTATGGCAGCAGTACGAAGCTTGATTTTCATCGGGAAAGTAAGAAAAGATCCAACCACAAGGGTATTGATTCATGAAAAAAGTTCTCTTGCACCACCAGGGGAAACAATGGCGTTTAAACTGGGAGACGAAGAAGGCTTTCGATGGGTGGGAGCCTATGAGATTTCCGCAGATGAATTGTTAGATGGAAAAGAAGGAAAAGCAACAGAAACAAAGCTGGAACGAGGGGCAAAGCTGATCAGGGAACTGCTTGCTGATAAAAAAGAAATTTCAATCAGGGAATTAGATGAAAAAGCAAAGGAACAGGGAATTTCTGGAAGAACCATGTGTGATGTAAGAAGCCGGATGAAGAATGAGTTGGAGTATCGAGTAAATGAAAAACAGGAAAACAGTATTCGATTAAAAGAATGATGGGTGGCAGAGTCATTGAAGCAAATACAGATTTTCATAGATACCCTATCTGCCACCTGCCGTCTGCCAGCGTATGAATATTTTCAAGCATCAGGAGTAAGTAAAAGTAGATTGACAGATAATATAAAAAGCGTATTATAATAATAAGAGGTGGGATTTCCCACATAAATGCTTGCGTAGGAGGTGTTGGTAATGGAAGCAATGAAAGATTATGTTGCCCATCTGGATAACAAAAAAAGAATTACGCTCAGAGGAGCTGCTTATCAGTATTACAATGTAAAAGAATACGGAAATGGCTGCATTATTCTGGAACCTCGGGAACTGGCAGTGCCAGAGAGCATTTCAGCCAGAACTCTGGCAGATATGGATCGTGCAGTAAGTAACTTTAAGAGAGGCGATGTTTCCCCGGCTATTGACCTGTCAGATTTTTAAAAGGAATAAGAGATGAATTTTAATATACGAATGGGAATTCCTGAAATGCAGGAACTTTGGTTAGATCTGCAGGAGAAATATCGTTCCGGTAATATAAAAAAGAAGGAAGAACAGTTGTATAAAAAATGGGGTAAGGCTTTAAAGCTGTTGTCGGCTGATCCGGGTTATCCGAGTCTTCAAACCCATGAAATAGAGCCATTATCCAGACGTTATGGAATGAAAGTGTGGCAATCTTATCTGGAAAAAAAACCAGTGGCGCAATGAGAATGTACTGGGTTTATGGACCAGAGCAGAAAGATATTACAATTATCGGACTGGAACCACACCCGGAAGATAAGAAAAATGGCGCATACGACAGAATTTCACTGTCGGATTTGTAGAATAAAACAGAATATGGAACAAAAACACGAGCAGTTGCCTCAATTAAAAAGATCATTTACCGTAAAATCGTAGATGGTCTTTTTTTGCAAAAAATAAAAAAAATTAAAATTCAGGTGAGAGAAAATTCCATTTCATGTCTTTCTTTAAGTAGATAGGACCGGCAGGCAGCTCTGATGTCAATTGGTGATGTTGTCATATCGCTTTGCTTCGTAGCTGTGTCGATGAAAATTAGCAGGTCAGTACACAGGAGGGATTATATGAAGAGACATGAATTAGCAGGAAAAAGGAAACGGGTATTTGCAGCGGTATTGTCGGCGGCAGTGATGATGAGCTCGATCGCACCGGGAGCGACGGCGTATGCGGAGGACGTGATCATTGAAGAGGAGCCGGGAACGGAGTCAGGAATGATTGAAACTTACGGTGCAGAGGATGAGATGGGAGCAGCTGCAGGATATGACGATGTAAATGGAGCAGGTTCCGGCGTATCCGATGCAGCAGTGTCTTCCGGGGAAGCTGGCAGTACAAGTGGTGCGGTCATCGAAGAAGGCGCAAATGCAGATGGCATAAACGCATCAGAAAATCCGTCTGCAGATGACGACCTTGCCATGCAGAGCATAGATGGCTTTGTCACGGCCATCGAAGAAGTCGAAGAGCCAAAAGGACTGGAGACCTCCATCCTGCAGTCCCGCATCGACGCCCTGCCGACCCCGGAGGAATTTTTTGCGATGACAGAGGGGGAGATGGCAGAAGGCAGTACACTCACGCAACAGCAGATGGACATTTACACCGAGGTACAGGCAATCGCAGACGAGTATGAGGCTCTGTCCGAAGAGGAGCAGGCACAAGTGGATATCAGTAGGTTGGAAGCACTGATGGAAGCGGTGAACGAGATGGCGGTAGTGACGGTGGAAGAAGCCGGTGAAATTCTCGAGCTTGGTGGAAGTGCGAAAATCATTGATTCATCTGGAGATAAAACCTATACCATAAAAATGGACAATGCAACAAGTCCCCTGACGCAAAGTGCGCTCACAATTACTGCAGAGTCAGGAAATATCATTTTGAATATAGCTGAGGATCTTTCGATCAATAGCAGTGCGCCATTAATTGATATCCGGGCGGGAGAAGGATGCACGGTCACGATTCAGGGAAATGGACATACGATTGAAAACAGCAGCGAGAAAAATGATGGGGAAGACGCTCGGGAGGTCGCAGGTATCATACAAGTTGCGCCCAAAAACGGCAATTCCGGAAGAGGTGCAAAGGTGGTACTGAATTCTGGTATTTATAAGGCGAAAACAGGAATAAATATCAAGAATATTGCAGGAGATTTAGAGATTAATAACGCACAAATCGTGGGTGGCTATTATGGAATTGAAAATGGTATGACGATGGGGGGCAATGAAGGTGACGTGACCATTAATGGAGGCGAAGTTCGAGATTGTGATAATGGTGGCATTAGGAATTACTTTGGAAGTAAAATGACAATACATGCTGTTAAAATATATGGAAACAGGGGAAATGGAGGAATTGCTAACTGGGGGATATTAAATTTATGGCAGGAAGCCGGGCATAATATTCCAGATTCGGACTGTGTGATTCGAATTACGAAAAATGAGAGCAATGGCTTAGGTGCTGGTGTTTCGGTGCAAGGGGGAACTGCTTCGATGAGGGGAAAGATTGAAATTACGGGAAATTATGATTACAGTGGTGAATCAGATTTGGTACTCAACCTTGATGGTTGTCATTCACCGATTGAAATAGCAGGAAGTCTGGAAGGTAGTAATATTAATTTTATGGTTTGGGGAATAGATAACAGTGGCCTGGAACCGTATACGGGACCGTTGGCTGGACGCTTAACGAAAGATTATCAAAAATATAACCCGAACACGGCCTGGGATGCATACTTTCATTTAAAGACAAGTAGAGAAGACCTTGAGCAAGGATGGTACACGGACGGTTCTGGAAATAAGGAAGTAGGGGTATTGAATCACACGCACTCCTGGGCTTATGCACAGAGTGAGGGCGCGAAAAATCAGACGTTGGGCTACCTGTACTGTGACAACGAGGAAAGCCATTGCGCGTATTATGGAACGGGTACAAATTATCCGAAAGAGAATTACGTGACACTGACATTTGACGGTCTGGATGCAGAGAACAGGATGGTTTATTTTGGCAATGCATATAATGGTGCTTCGGTAACATATAAAATTGCTGATGCTATCGAAGAAAAAGTTTTGGGCGAAAATAAGCCAGCACCAGAGATTTCCTATTATACCGGAGCAAATTACACAGAGCCGGTGACTTCCCCGACAAATGCAGGGAAATATAAAGCAGTGGTTACAATTAGCGAGACAAAGGTACTGGAAAAAATATTCACGATCCTTCCAAAGGAACTCACTGTCACGGCAAATGACGCGAAGAAGGACTCCAGAAAGGCAGATCCGAAGCTGACTTATCGTGCAGACGGCCTCGTAGCATCCGACACCCTGAATGGCATCACCATCCGCCGACAGGCAGGCGAAGCAGTCGGGACCTACGCGATCACCGTCTCACAGTCGGCAGGTGCGAACCCGAACTATGCGATCACATTCCGGGGCGCGACCTTCACGATCGAACCGGCCGATCAGTCCGGATTAAAAGGCAAGGCCATTTATAACCTGAAACTCCCGATGTTTCTCGCAAAAGGAAGTGGTCGCAACAAAAAGATCACGCTTTCCTGGCTGAAATACAAGTGGGCGGACGGCTATGAGGTCTACTGGAGCTACTGTGACGGAACGCAGGAATTCAAAAAACTCGGCACGTTTAAAAAGAGCACTCTTTCCGCGACGCATAAAAAGCTAAACAACAAGAAGGAATATAAGTACTACGTCGCAGCCTACAAGATGGTAAACGGCAAAAAGATTTACATCGCCCGTTCCAATGCACTGCACGTCGCCATGAAAAATGCGAAGAAGACAAACGCCAAATCGATCACGGTGAATAAGACAAAAGTCACCCTACGGGAAGGCAAGACCTTCAAGCTCAAGTGTAAAGTGGAGAAGGCGGGCAGCCGGAAAAAGCTGCTGCTGCACACCGACATATTCCGCTATCACACAAGCGACAGCAGCATCGCGACCGTATCCAAGTCCGGCAAGATCAAGGCTCTTAAAAAAGGAACCTGTACCATTTACATTTTCGCCAACAATGGCGTATATAAATCCGTAAAAGTGACCGTGAAGAAGTGACAAAGCTTCACACGAATCCATATCAATCGCATACGGAAATACGGAGGAAAGGCATCTCTTCAGAGGTGCTTTTCTTTTTCGTCCTGAAAATTTCTTCCTACATTTATTTGAAAGAGGTGTTTATGCACAAGACCTTGTAACGCTTCGGGAAAAAGAAACCCCCACTTCAAAATCTGTAAGATTTAAGTGGGGGGAGTATGTTACTTGGTTCAGATTGCGTCCAGAGCCTGTGCGATATCTGCGATCAGGTCGTTTTTATCCTCCAGACCACAGGAAATACGGATAAGTCCTGCAGGGATGCCGGCAGCGATCAGCTGTTCATCATTCATCTGTCTGTGAGTGGAAGTTGCCGGATTCAGGCAGCAGGTTCTTGCATCTGCCACATGAGTCTCAATTGCAGCAAGTTTCAGGTTTTTCATAAATTTTTCTGCAGCAGCTCTGCCACCTTTTAATTCAAAGGAAACCACACCGCAACCGCCATTTGGCATATATTTCTGAGCAATGCTGTGGTATTTATTGGATGGAAGTCCAGGGTAATTAACGAATTCTACTTTGTCATGGCTTTCCAGGAATTCTGCAACAGCCTGTCCATTTTCTACGTGTCTGGGCATACGCACATGAAGAGATTCCAGACCAAGGTTCAGAATAAATGCACTCTGAGGAGACTGCATACATCCCAGATCTCTCATTAACTGGGAAGTGCATTTGGTGATAAATGCTCCTTCTTTTCCAAATTTTTCTGCGTAGGTAACGCCGTGATAAGATTCATCCGGTGTGCAGAGCCCCGGGAATTTGTCAGCGTGAGCCATCCAGTCAAAGTTGCCGCTGTCTATAATAACTCCACCCAGTGCAGCCCCATGACCGTCCATATATTTGGTAGTGGAATGTGTGACAATGTCAGCACCCCATTTGATTGGCTGTGCATTGACCGGAGTAGGGAAGGTATTGTCTACAATAAGGGGAACGCCGTGAGCGTGAGCTGCCTTTGCGAATTTCTCTACATCGAGAACAGTAAGGGCAGGGTTGGCAATGGATTCACCAAATACAGCTCTGGTGTTGTCCTGGAATGCAGCATTCAGTTCTTCTTCAGTGCAGTCCGGGTCAACAAAAGTAACTTCCAGACCCATTTTTTTCATGGTCACAGAAAGAAGATTGTAGGTACCTCCGTAGATAGATGAAGAGGAAACAACGTGGCTGCCTGCTTCGCAGATGTTAAAGACGGCCATAAAGTTGGCTGCCTGCCCGGAGGAGGTGAGCATTGCAGCGGAACCGCCTTCCAGAGCAGCAATCTTAGCCGCTACATAATCGTTGGTAGGATTCTGAAGTCTGGAGTAAAAATATCCCTCTGCTTCCAGATCAAAAAGTTTCCCCATGTCTTCGCTGGTATCATATTTAAAAGTTGTGGACTGAATGATCGGAATCTGTCGCGGTTCTCCGTTTCCAGGTGTGTAACCGGCCTGTACACATTTGGTGTTGATTGAATATTCCATAAAAATTACCTGCCTTTTCATTGTATTTATAAATCATATGGTATACTTTTTTTCGACAAGTGTAAAGAATGAATATGGTTTGCTGGTTGAAAATCTTTTTGCGGCTGTGGAGCCACGGATTCTCCTTTTGGCTGGGTCCATAATCCAGTATTCTCAAACATCTGCTTCAGCGTAAAAGTTGTTATGGATAATCAGAACTTCTGGAAACAAAAGTCATCGGTAAAGATGTGTAGAAAACAACGGAATACTTAGTGAACATTCACAAGATTCTGAATTAATAAGGAAACAAGTTACTCTTTCTGAAAAAATTATTTATACTTATAATATATATAATAAATTTACCGTGATAAATTTGCACTAGAAGGAAAGGGGGCAGGCGAATGCATCACAGGGGAAGAAGAATATTGGCATGGCTGTTGACGGCAGCTGTCACATTAGGAAGTAATTCTGTCATCGTACTGGCAGAAAATATTGATCCGTCAGAGACTCAGGTCATGGAAGAAGAAGCCGCGGTAACAGAGACAGAAGAAAACCAGGAACAGGATATACAGGCAGATATTCCTGTAATGGAAGAAGACGAAAATGGTGAAGCATTTGATGAGATCGGAGGGCTTGAAGAAACTGAGACAGATGAGATCGTTCCGGAAAATGAGGACGAAACAGAACTCCAGGAAGAAGAACTTTTTTCCGCAGGAGATGGTGAAAAATCTGATCCGGAAGATTATAGAATCTGGTTTTCAGAACTAAGAGTTGATGATTATTCTACGTTTATTTATAACGATGAAAGAAGTTATGAACTTAAGTTAGACACAGAAAATCTTAATGGTAAGAATGCTGAGATCGCCTGGGAAGTGGGACTTCGGAAAGAGGAAAAAGAGGAAGATCCGGATTCGTTTATTTCTATAATGGGCTGGTCACCGAACCGGCAGTTCTGGAATACAAAGGCAGGAGAAGTCGGTATCCTCAGAATTGATGGAGAAAAACTCTACGAAGAAAACATACAGAGAGAAGAAAGTGCAGCATACAGGAATTATTGGTTTGAGGTTCGTGCGTATGTAGTTGTTGACGGTGAAAGAGTTTATCAGACAGAGGCAGGATTACATTCAAGAGAATTCATAATAGAGTACTATCTGCCAGAAGATCAGTTGCTTCTTCCGGGCTGGAGATTCGACATTGATGAAGAATATGAAGGATTTTTAGATAATGAGGCTCATCCAGAAGGTACAAACTTTGGAGTAGCAATTTTAGATGCTGAAGTGCACAATGCTGAATCAGAAACTGACGAAGACCCGGTATGTACCATAGAAAAAAAGGAGCATGGATGGCAGATTGAAGCACAAAGATCAGGAACAGCGGAAGTAATCCTTACCTATAGAGACTATGCGTGGGAGGCTGTAGAACATAGATTCTTCATTTATGTGAATGGCGATAAATATATTCTGGAACCCCAGTGGCCGGCATCTGGAAATCGTATGACCAGGAACAGTGAAATGAAAGCATCGTTTGTTTTGTGGCATGAATGGAAATACAGTGACCAGGAAGAAGGTTCGGAACAAATAGAGGACTGGACACTGGAGTTTGCACCGGATGAGAATGGATGGATATATGATACAAACAGTTTGAGATCTGTAGATATCAATGGACATGAAGTGACTGTCAAAGCAGGTGACAGTGGCGAAGGATCTCATATCCGTCTGAAAGCGATAATCCCATCTGAAAATGGCAGCCTGGAAGAAGTGGCATCAGAGAATGTATATATTGATGTGCTTTATGGCTATGATGTTTTGTATCCTGAAATAATCAGAAACATTAATGTGGGCGAAGAACTGGATCTCAGTTCACTGGGAATGAGAGTTGAACATGTTGACCAGGATGGAGAAACAACGACTCGGGATGACGTTAAGTATGAATATGAATATGACGAAGAACAATGGAAAAATATAGCACCAGATGGTGCTGTTCCGGTTCTTAAAAGAATGACAGCAGAAGATACCAGTATTGTGGTCATTGCCAGAGACGAAGATAACAATGAACTGGATCGCCGGGAATACCGGTTTAATCCGCAAGATTATTCCATATGGTTTGAAAATCTCCGGGAAGATGATTACTGGACTTATGTATTTACCGGAGAAGATCATAAGATTTCTGCTAATGTAGAAAATCTGGGTGGTACAAATGCAGAAATTAAGTGGAAAGTCGGATACAGATCCGACACGAAAGAATGGGTAGAAGCACCAGAAGCCTGGAAATTCTGGGAGGTAGATAACCAGAACAGCAGCAAAATAACCATAAAAGCCGATAAACTTGAGACAGCATATAGATGGTTGGATAAAATAAGCTCTGGAAGCCAGAATCTCTGGTTTGAAGTCAGGGCAAATGTTGTTGTAGATGATATTGTAGTAAGCGATGAAGCTGCATTCGGAGTAGGAAGGGTGCAGAAAGAAGAAGAAAACTATGACGACTGGTTTCCAGTTAATGATCAGAGAATCCTGAAGACGGATAAAATATGGATACCTGCGAAGTTTGACTGTTGGGTACGAAATGCGGAACATTCAGGAGGAGAGTTAGTTTCGACGGATATTACAGATGTGCAGGCAGCAGACCCGGGAATAGTAGAATGTCAGTCCAAAGGCAAGGGAAAGGGCTGGATGCTTAAGCTGTTATCTCAGGGAACTACGAAAATCAATATTAAATACAATAAATTAGATGGAACAGAGGCTGCTAAAGAAATCACAATAGAGATTCAGGACAGAGTATACTGGATGGAAATCGGATTTTTGGATAACAATAATCAGATACTTGCAGGCGGCAGCAAAATAATCAATGTAGAAGTATATTACCGAGACGAAGAAAACCCAGAAAGAGTAAAAATATCACCATCAAAATATACCCTGCAGGCAAAAGCAGTAAACTGGACTTCTCTGGTAGCGGATTTAGTTACGGACAATGAGAACTCACAGATTATGATGAAAGCAGAACAAGCAGATGAACAGGAGGATATAGAAGTTCTGGTTAAGCTGGCTCTGAAAGAGAAGGATGAAGATGGAGAGCCGATCTGGGCTGCAGATGAGCTTGTTTATATTGATCTGGTTCTGAAATATGAAGATACTGTGGAGCTTGCAAATGGTATGAAAGAGGTTCCTGATATCGGTGAAAAGCTTGATATCATGAGATTTGAACCAGTTCTGAAACGCTATGCTGAAATAACAGGAATCTGGCATGAGGTAACAGAAAATGTAAGATTCCGTCTGGAATATGATGAAAATATGTGGACACCGACGGAAGAAACGAAAAACTCACTGGTACCTGTACTGATCAGAAAGGACGGCAGATATACAGATATCAGGTTGATTGCTCAGGAGCATGTTTACAATCCGAGATATGGACGCTGGAAATGGGTTGATGTAGCAGAGAGGATCATTGATATTCCTGCAATTTCGTGTGATCATAGCTGGAAAGTTGTAGAAGAGATTCCTGCAACTTGCATCAAAACAGGAAAAGCTCATAAAGTATGTGAATTCTGTGAGACAGAAAAAGAGGAAATTCTTCCGGTAGCAGGTAAACATGTAATGGGAAAATGGAAGGTGACAAAGTCTGCCAGTGTAGTAAAAGAAGGTTTAAAAGAAAGAAATTGTACAGTTTGCGGAAGTGCTAAAGAAACAGCAAAAATTGCAAAGCTGAAACCGACAATAACATTAAATCTGCCGGTTAAGGAGCCGCTTCCGTTACAAGTGAAACAGTCCTATCAGGTTGTAGCATCAAAGCTTGCAGCAGGCGATAAGGTGGTATCCTGGAAGAGCAGTAACAAGAGGATTGTAACTGTATCATCGAAGGGCAAGATCACAGGAAAGAAAAAAGGAAAAGCTGTTATTACAGTTAAATTGCTGAGTGGAAAGACCACAAAATTTACTGTGAAAGTTCAGAATGGAATTGTGGAAACAAGTTCCATTAAAGTAGTGAACAAAGCAACCGATGCAAAACTTCCAAAGGAAACCAGCCTGAAAGTAAAGAAGAAACTGTTTCTTAAGACGACGGTTGCACCTGTGACAAGCAGACAGAAGGTTACCTACAGTTCTTCTAATAAAAAAACAGCAGAAGTAACTTCAAAAGGTGTAATTACCGCAAAGAAAAAAGGCACGGCAGTGATTACTGTAAAATCCGGTAAAAAGACTGTGAAGATCAAAGTGAAAGTGAAATAATAATACAAACCTCTTTCGCCGCTGCCATTTCTTTTAGAAACACTGACTTTCGCCGGTCAGTGTTTCTTTTTGCTGAAAAATGTGGTTGTGCATTTATGGATAATGTGCTTATAATAACGTATAGAAAAAGGGAGAAGAGTTTTTATGAGTTTTAACGCTGCACGTGCGGAAATGAGATGGACAGAGATCGAAATGCAGCGATCAACATCCGTGAAGAGGCAAGAAGGATGCTGGCAGCATAAACTGTCCGTATCCGGACAAGACAATAAGTAAGAAATATGCCCGTGTCCGGGCAAAAAATCGCGGGGCACGCGAGGATAGCTTGTAGATACTTGGCTCAGTAGAGCCATTGAGCAAGAAGCCCCCACTTCAAAATCAGAGATTTAAGTGGTGGGAGCATGTCACAGATACATTACCAAAAACAAAATAATAAATGATTGAGAAATATCTATGATAATAAAAAAAGAAGTACATAAATGTAAAAAAGTAAGATTTCATTGGTTGATCTGGCCATTGTTTGTTTTCTTTATCATGATTTTATGCAATGGTTCATCTCCTGTTGTTGGTGGACGTAAAACAGACAGCTCCGTTTTCTTTGCTATAGGAAGAGCTATGGCATCTGGAAAAGTTCCCTACAGAGATCTGTTTGACCATAAAGGCTGGTATCTGTATCTATTTAACTGCCTTGGTGCGATGATCACTTCGCACAGTACAGCAGGTCTTTTTATAGTTGAGTATATATTTATGCTGGTTAATGCACTGCTTTTTTACAGAATGGCCATACTCATAAAAGGAGATAGAGCTGGTTTTTTATATGCAGATACGGCAGTGGCTGTAGGACTGTTATTTACATTAAATGGAATTACTTACCAGTATGGAAATTTTGCAGAGACTTATGGACTGACTTTTCAGCTTATTTCTGTATTTTTGATTTTGAAATATTTTGGCAGTTCAGGAAAGACTCATCCACCGGTTTATATGCTGATTCATGGAATTTGTGTTGCAGTGATGCTGGGACTGAGGGCAAATCTTGTTGTTATGTGGGTACCGGTTGGGGTGCTGCTTATCGTGTATTTGCTGATGGAGCGTGAGTTTCAGAATGCAATCCTTAATATTGTGGCAGGAATTGCAGGTCTGTTGCTGGGAACTATGCCGGAGCTGATTTACTGTGCAGTGACTCACAGCCTGGAAGATATGATACAGCAGTCTTTTTTATTCAATCTTTCCTACGCAAATGGAGGACAATCTGTACTTCGTAAGATGACAGATATGTTGCTTTACAGAAGAACCATATGGCTGATCGTTTTGCTTGCTGTTTCTGCTTTCATGGTTCTGAAAAGCACCAAAGTATCTGTGAAATTTAAAATATTATATATAGCGGGCCTGCTTTTTTCACTTTATTCTGTAGCACTTTCCGGCAGAAATTACGGACATTATTACGAATACCTTCTTCCTTTTATTCTCCCGGTGATGCTGGTAGTATCCGAAAAAATTTCCAGGATACTTTCAGAGAAAAAAATATATTTTCGATACCTGGCAGTTGTCTTTTGGGTTTTTCTGACAATATTGTGTAATATAAGTATACCGGCTAGATTGTTTTTGCACACAGATTCACAGAAATATGCAGAAGCAACTGATGAATTAGCCCGGTTATATAAAGAAAAGTATAGTGACCTGAAAAATGTTCTTGCAGTTAACAATAATGCGACGATATATAACAAATTTGATGTGCTCCCACAGGAAAAATATTTTTATATTCCGGCAGTCAGATATAAAAAATTCCCTGAGCCAATTGACAGTCAGGCTGCTTCTATATTAAGTGGAAAAAATGATGTTGTCATATTAGTTTATAATAATTATAAGAAAAAACGCATTTTTGAGACCACCAGATATGATAAACAAATCATCGAATATCTGGCAGAAGAGTATACTATGGTCTGTGAAAAGAACCATATACAAATGTATGTAAAAAATTAAGGAGAAAAGGCATGTCTTCATTATTTATTGTAATTCCGGCGTATAATGAATCAGAAAATATCAAAAAGACCATTATGGACTGGTATCCGGTGGTTGAAAATCATAACGATGAGGGACAGTCCCGTCTGGTGATCATTAATGATGGCAGTAAGGATAATACTTATGAAATTGTATGTGAAATGGCAAAAACCCGTCCCTTGCTTATTCCTCTTACCAAACCAAATGGAGGACATGGATCTACAGTTTTGCATGGCTATCGATATGCAATAGAGAACAACGCGGATTATATTTTCCAGACAGATTCTGACGGTCAGACAAATCCCGGGGAGTTTGAACAGTTCTGGAGAAAACGCAAAATGTATGATGCAATTCTCGGTGACCGACAGGAAAGAGGCGATGGTAAATCCCGGAAATTCGTGGAAAACACAGTATGTTTTCTGCTGCGGATGATTTTTGGAGTAAAAGTTCCGGATGCCAATGCTCCTTTCCGGCTTATGAAGGCAGATCTGGTGAAAAAATATATCGGCAGACTTCCAGAACACTATAATCTTCCCAATATCATGTTTACAACATACTTTGTTTATTATAAAGAGAAGGCAACTTTTATTCCGATTACTTTCCGACCACGAAAGGCAGGAACCAATTCAATCAATCTTAAGAAGATTACCAGGATAGGTATTCAGGCTGTAAAAGATTTTTATCATCTGAAAAAAGCTATGTAAAAATATTGTACACAGGTGAAGTGTGGAGTAGATGATCGATCATAATTAGAAAATGAAATCATAATCGCAAAAGTGAGGCAGCGGCAGGAATGTGGCTGCCTCATTTCTTGCTTTTATGGGCTATAAAGGGTATAATGATAAGACATATATTTGTGATTAAAGGGAGGATTTTTACAATGAAGATTGCAGCAACCTATGATAATGGAAATATTTTTCAGCACTTTGGAAAAACAGAAACATTTAAGGTTTATGAAGTAGAGGATAATAAGGTTGTTTCCAGTGAAGTGATCGGTTCCAATGGAACAGGACACGGTGCGCTGGCAGGACTTCTCGCTGCACAGGGAATCAGTGTTCTGATCTGTGGAGGAATCGGAGGGGGTGCACAGACAGCACTTGCAGAAGCTGGAATTGAAGTATGCTCCGGTGCACAGGGTAACACAGATGAAGCGGTAGAGGCTTATCTTAAAGGAGAACTGACATCTGCAGGTACCACCTGTGATCACCATCATCATGAAGAAGGACATTCCTGTGGAGACTCCTGTGGAAGCAGCTGTGGTGGTGGATGTGGTTCTCACACTACACTTACAGGACGTAACGTAGGTAAGACCTGCCGTACACATTACAAAGGAACTTTTAATGACGGAACTCAGTTTGACTCCTCTTATGATCGTGGAGAACCGCTTGAATTCGTTTGCGGTGCAGGACAGATGATCAAGGGATTTGATGCAGCAGTTGCAGATATGGAAGTTGGCCAGGTAGTTGATGTTCACCTGATGCCGGAAGAGGCTTATGGACAGCCGAATCCAGAGGCAATTTTTACCCTGGAAATCGCACAGCTTCCAGGTTCCGAAGATCTTACTGTAGGTCAGCAGGTTTATCTTTCCAATCAGTTTGGTCAGCCATTCCCTGTAAAAGTAACAGCTAAAGAAGAAAAAACAATCACTTTTGATGCAAACCATGAAATGGCAGGAAAAGAACTGAATTTCAGAATTGAATTAGTTGAAGTAAAATAAACACATAGAAAAAGCCTGGCTTTTGCGGAGCAGGAATGAGATACAGGTAATATATCTTGAATTTCCACCCATTTAATATTATAATCAGTTACAGAATATTATTTAAGGAGGAGTCAATCATGATTACCTGGAATAATCTGGATAAACTTGCATCTTTTAAAGAACTGGAAAAGGTTTCCAAAGTAAACCTTGTAGAGGCAATGACAGGAGAAAACGGTGCAGAACGTGTAAAGAACTACAGTGTACCGATGGCAGAGGGCTTTGCATATAACTACGCTGCAAAACAGGTTGATGATGCAGTTCTGACAGGACTTAAGAATCTGGCAGAGGAAGCTCAGCTTGCAGAAAAATTTGAAGCACTCTACAATGGAGAAGTGATCAATACAGGAGAGAAACGTCTGGTACTTCATCATTTGACTCGTGGTCAGCTTGGAGATACAGTGACAGCTGACGGCGTTGATAAGAGAGCTTTCTATAAAGAACAGCAGGATAAGATCGCTGATTTCGCAAACAAGGTTCATGCAGGTGAGATCACTAATGCAGCAGGAGAGAAATTTACTACTGTTGTACAGATCGGTATCGGTGGAAGTGACTTAGGTCCTCGTGCAATGTATCTTGCACTGGAAGGATGGGCAAAAAAGAACAATACATTTAAGATGGAAGCGAAATTCATCAGTAACGTAGATCCTGATGATGCGGCAGCAGTTCTTGCTACAATTGATGTTGCACATTCTATTTTTGTACTGGTTTCCAAATCAGGAACAACTCTTGAGACTCTGACCAATGAATCCTTTGTAAAAGACGCTCTTAAGAACGCAGGTCTTGATGCATCCAAACATATGATTGCTGTTACAAGTGAGACTTCTCCACTGGCTAAAAGTGACGATTATCTTGCAGCCTTCTTTATGGATGATTATATCGGAGGACGTTATTCTTCCACATCTGCTGTTGGTGGTGCTGTATTATCTCTGGCATTTGGACCGGAAGTATTTGCACAGTTCCTGGATGGAGCAGCAGCAGAGGATAAACTTGCTGCAAACAAAGACGTACTTCAGAACCCGGCAATGCTGGATGCACTGATTGGATTTTATGAAAGAAACGTACTGGGATATCCAAGTACAGCAGTTCTTCCATATTCTCAGGCACTGAGCCGTTTCCCGGCACACCTTCAGCAGCTGGATATGGAATCCAACGGTAAATCTGTAAACCGTTTTGGAGAACCGGTAGATTATGTGACAGGACCGGTAATCTTCGGAGAACCAGGAACTAACGGACAGCACTCCTTCTATCAGCTTCTGCATCAGGGAACTGATATTGTTCCGCTGCAGTTTGTAGGATTCAGAAACAACCAGATGGACACAGATGTAGTGATCCAGGGAAGCACAAGCCAGCAGAAACTCTGCGCTAACGTAGCTGCACAGATCGTAGCATTTGCATGTGGTAAAGCTGATGACAACCGTAATAAGAACTTTGAGGGTGGACGTCCGTCCAGCATTATCATTGGCGATCAGCTGAATCCAGGAAGTCTTGGTGCACTTCTTGCTCATTTCGAGAACAAGGTTATGTTCCAGGGATTCCTGTGGAACGTAAACAGCTTTGACCAGGAAGGTGTTCAGCTGGGTAAAGTTCTTGCAAAACGTGTGCTTGCTCACGAAACAGATGGCGCACTGAAAGTATTCAGTGATCTTCTGAATATCTGATTTCTGCATCAGCTCATGGTATAAAACAGAACTAAATGAGAAAATAAAACATAACACACAGCAGTATATACGTTCTGCTGTGTGTTTTTTTAGGTAAATTTGTGCAAATGGTCAAAATTTAATCAAGTGATCAAAAAATATTGAATATGGCGATGAATGAAATTTCTCCCCGGACAGATTTCCGGGGAACAAAAGAACTTCGCATGCATATGGCCCATGTAATGATTAAACGGACAATTGCAGATGCAGTCACAAAGGCAGGGGGTGTTCTGTAATGCAAGGAAAACTGATCAGATGCTGGATCAATGATACATACACAGAAAAATATATAGATGTACGGGCATCTCTCACAGATATGTTAAGGAATGAATATCAGCTGACATCTGTAAAAAAAGGATGTGAAGTAGGAGAATGTGGTGCCTGCAATGTGATGATTGATGGAGTGTGTTATAATTCTTGTATTTACATGGCTGTGTGGGCTGATGGAAAGCATATTAAAACCGTAGAAGGACTTCTGGGTCCGGAGGGAGAACTGTCAGATATTCAGCAGGCCTTTATTGATGAGACTGCAATTCAGTGTGGATTCTGCACACCGGGATTTATTATGACAGCAGAGGAGATTCTGGAATCCGGAGAGATTTACACAAGAGATGAACTCAGACGTCTGCTTTCAGGCCATCTGTGCAGATGCACAGGATATGAAAATATAATCAATGCTGTAGAAAAAACAATGTATGCAAGACATAAAATGAAACCATCAGAGTAAAAACAGGAAGCAGCGTATGATAATAAATAAATCTCCACTCAATATACAGACTGTTGTGGTTTGTATACAGGGTGGAGATTTTTATTATTCAACAATATTATAATAAGATTTTGCAGTTATGGAATAAATAATTCCATAAACTACCGCAAAGACAAGTACAGTTCCTGCAGTGCATTTTATATAGAGTCCGGTATTATCCATGCCAAAAAGAAGCAGGATTCTGCGAATCAGCGGAAATGCCATGGAAATATGAACCATAGCCATGAGAAGCGGCAGGAAAAATACCATCAGGATCTGACGACGGATAGAACTTTTGACTTCCCTGTGGCTCATGCCTACTTTCTGCATAATCTCAAAACGTCCCTGATCTTCGTAACCTTCGGAAATCTGTTTGTAATAAATGATCATGGCTGTTCCCATAAGAAAGAGGGAACCCAGAAAAATTCCAATAAACAGAAGGGTACCATTGTCAGCGTAATAAGATTCATATTCCTGCTGACGAATTCCACAGGAGAGAGAGGAATTTTCATTTAACCGGCCGTTGCTTTTCAGGTCTTTAACAGCTTTCAGTACAGGGGTACCGAGAAGAATCTGGTCTTCTTTGGTACCTTTGATATTCAGACCGAGATGTACGGACAGATCCTGACCGGAAGGGTAGGCAGAAACATTTTTGTACATTTCAGAACGCATCTGATCCAGTTTTTCAAAATCTGTATCTGTGACTACGAAAGCAGCACAGTCGGTGATAATGTCGTAATTGACGGCGAGAGGAAATGCTTCCAGCCATTTTTGAACAGTGAATTCGGTATCATTTATACTTAAAGCCTGTTTGTCCTCAGCACCAGGGTACCAGCCCAGGACAGAACCGTCAGATAAATTCGGGTCTGTACCGGTAAGAGAAGCATATTCTGACTGGCGGATAATATAAAGACCAATGGCAGAAGACAGGATTTTGCCGGATGTATCTGTGTAGGATTTGTCACTGAGGATAATATCGTGAGTAGTTTTGTCCTGAAGTCCTGCAAGAAACAGATAAGTTTCGGATACCATATTGTCTACAGGTATCTGACGTTCATTGATAACCTGTGCAAAAGTATTCCGGGCAAGGGCAGCTTCCTCTTCGCTGACTCCGGAGATATCCATATCTACTTCAAAGGGATATCGATTTACCATGATATCATGCATTCCTGAATACAGGGAAACAGTCATGGAGACCATAAGCAGCACACCTGTACTGAGAATGCAGATGCTGGCAAGTCCTATGGCATTCTGTTTCATGCGATAGATCATGCCGGAAATACTGATAAAGTTTCCGGTTCTGTAATAAAAACTCTTTTTGTGACGCATCAGTTTCAGGATAACAATACTTCCGGCAGTAAAAAGCAGATAAGTTCCTGCCATAACCAGAAGGACAGCCACCAGAAAGAGGAGGATTGCCTGAATAGGTGATTCGGTAGTTACAGCGATATAATAGCCGGCACCAAGACAGATAAAGCCAAGCAATGCCAGCAGCCATTTGGCTTTTGGCTCACGTTCACCTGTATTATTTCCACGAAGGAGTTCTATAGGGCGGTTTATCTGGACTCGTGCCATGTTCAGAAACAGAATCAGCAGAAAAACAGCTCCAAACATCAGCAGACATACAAGAATTCCCTGAAAAGAAACATAAAATCCCAGGATGGCAGGGATGCGCAAAATATGAAGCAACAACAGAAGGGAAAGCTTGCTTCCGAGGATTCCCAAAGCAATTCCGCCTGCAAGAGACAGAAGGGATGTTATCAATGTTTCCAGAAACATGATTTTTCCAATATGTCTTTTTTCTAGCCCCAGAATATTATAAAGTCCGATTTCTTTCTGACGCCTTTTCATAAGAAAACTGTTACTGTAGATCAGAAAAATACAGCAGAAAATAATTACAACGACTTCACCGGCATTCAGAATCATCCGGACTTCATTGATTTGTGGAACTGCCTGTTCCAGACCGGGACAGTCCCGGAGAAATTCCATCATATACATCATGGCAATGCAGAAAATGCAGGTGAACATATAGGGAATATATGTTTTTCTGTTATTTCGGATGTTTTGAAATGCAAGTCTGGTGAACAATCCTTTACGCATGATGATCACCGCCTGTCGTCAGGATAGTAAGGGTGTCAGAAATCATCTGATACATTTCCTGATTGTTTTTGGAACCTTTGTAAATCTGATGAAAAACTTCTCCGTCTTTGATAAAAAGAACCCGGGAAGCGTGACTGGCAGCCTGTGCACTGTGAGTTACCATAAGGATGGTCTGTCCCTCTCTGTTGATCTGTCCAAACATGGTAAGCAGGGCAGAAGCAGCTCTTGAGTCAAGTGCTCCTGTGGGTTCGTCAGCCAGGATAAGTCTGGGATCAGTAATAAGAGCCCGGGCTACAGCTGCTCTCTGTTTCTGTCCACCGGATACTTCGTAGGGAAATTTGTCCAGAAGTTCGGTGATTCTTAAAGCCTGGGCAATGGGACGGATCTTCTGTTCCATTTCTCTGTAATCTTCTCCTGCAAGAACAAGGGGAAGATAAATATTATCCCTCAGACTGAAGGTGTCCAGAAGATTAAAGTCCTGAAAAACAAAGCCGAGATTTTGCCTTCGGAAAGCCGAAATTTCTTTTTCTGTAAGGTGTACGATATTTTTTCCCTCAAGAAGGACTTCTCCGGAAGTAGGACGATCCAGGGACGCCAGGATGTTAAGCAAAGTTGTTTTTCCGGAACCGGATTCTCCCATGATAGCAACGAACTCCCCCTCTTCAACGGAAAAAGTTACATTGGATAATGCCTGTACTTTATTTTCGCCAAACCGGGTACTGTATATTTTTTTTACATTTGATACTTCAAGCAATGCCATAATAAGGCTCCTTTCCTGTTGATAGATCAAGTATAAAAAAATCTTATACATTCAGCCATCGAAGCAGGTTACAAAAGAGGAAAAAACCTTACATTTCTGTAAGGTCAGCAGGTTTTGTCAGTATAAAGTAAGATCCTCCTGAGAAAGTGTGATACGGACACAGGTGCCTTTTCCTTCTTCCGATTCAATAAAAATTTTGTGCCCCAGTTTTTTCAGGATTTTTTGACTGAGGTACAGTCCGATACCGGTAGCACGTCTGTCCTCCCGTCCATTGACGCCAGTGTAACCTTTTTCAAACACTCTTGGCAGATCCTCCAGACGGATTCCGATACCGGTATCTTCAATAAAAAGATCATGATTCTGAATATAAATCTTGATTCCACCCTGGTGGGTGTATTTCAGGCTGTTGGAAAGAATCTGCCCGATAACAAATCCCAGCCACTTTTCATCAGTAAGAACTGTTTCCTGAGTGCCATCGTAGGTGAGGGAAAGCCTTTTGGATATAAAGATTCCGGCATAGCGATGGATCTGCTCACGAATGATCTTGTCCAGAGAATATCTGGAAAGGGCAAGATCCGAAGAGAGATTTTCTGTGCGGAGGTAGCCAAGGACCATTTCTACATACTCTTCTATTTTAAATAATTCAGAAAGCGCAGCTTTGTTCTGTTCAGGATTTTTCTGCAAAAGCAGCCGAAGAGCGAAGATAGGAGTCTTGATCTGATGAGCCCACATAGTATAATAATCGGTCATTTCTTCTGTGGATTTCTGTATATCGGTTTCCAGATCCATTCGCATCTGATTTAATTTAAAGCAGATTTCCTGATAGAGTTTTTCTACATTATCTTTGGGAGAATCCAGTCGATCCAGGTTTAGATCAGGGGCATTTCGGATAACAAGAAGCTGTTGATAATTTTTTCTGTATTTCTGATATCCATACAAAAACAGTGTAGAACCAGAGAGAAGCCATAATAATCCCATATAGAGTACAGGTTCCAGCGGCAGCTGATAAAGATAAAAAATAATTCCGGCTATTGCAGCTGGCAGGAACATGGACAGGATGTAGAGTCTGCTTTTATTGAGATAAGTGATAAATGTATTCATAAAAACCTCATATCATATAACCGAGACCTTTGCGGGTGATGATAAAATCATGAAGTCCCACAGACTCCAGTTTTTTGCGAAGTCGGGTGATATTTACAGTGAGAGTGTTGTCGTCAACGAAGCTGTCACTTTCCCACAGCCGGGTCATGATAGCATCTCTGGAGACAGTTTTATCAGACTGCTCAAAAAGAATCTCAAGAATCCGCTGCTCGTTTTTGGTCAGATCAATATCCTGATCTTTCCAGGTGAGTGTTCCTTTGGATGGATTCAGCACAGCACCCTTATGTTCCAGGAGACTGACTGGATTTCCGAAAGAATAGGTACGGCGGAGAAGTGCCTGGATTTTGGCAGTGAGTACAGCCATATCAAAAGGTTTGGCAATAAAATCGTCAGCACCCCGGCTCATTGCCATAACGATATTCATATTGTCGGCAGCCGAGGAAATAAAAATTACCGGAACCTGGGAAATCCGACGTATTTCCTCGCACCAGTGAAACCCATTATAGTATGGCAACTTCAGATCAAGAAGAACCAGCTGAGGTTCCCTGTGGGCAAATTCCTGCAGTATATTAGAAAAATTTTCTGCACAGAATACTTCATATCCCCAGGAACTTAAGTTTTTGCGGAGAAGATTTGCAATAGTTTCATCATCTTCTACAATATAAATCCGATACATAAAATCCCTCCCGAAAACCAGACTGCCCTGTAATACAGGGGGAACAGTCTGAAAGTAATATGGTTATCATAGCATGGTTTGGACAGAATGGAAAGTTTATAAAAAGCGACAGATTGAAATAGATTTTGTCAGACTGTTTTGATAAAATAAAGAAAAGGGAAAGGAAGGTGAAAGAAAGTACTTTCTCACAAAAGATAAAATTCAAAAAGATTTACGGAAAAACAGAATACACCAGAGGAATTTTCCTGAACACAAAAGACAGTAATCAGAGACAAAAAGAAAGGAAAAAGCCTCATGGCGAATAATACGATATTTGACGATGTATTTTGTACAATGATAGAAAAGATGCCGGAACTGACGATTCCACTGATCAACGAAGTGTTTGGAACAGACTATCCGGCAGATATTCCAATCATTCAGTTACGGAATGAACATCAGACAAAAAACGGTGAACGGATCAAAGATTCCAGTCTGCAGATAGGGAATAAACTATACCATATAGAATGCCAGAGTACGGAAGATTCAGATATGGTGATTCGGATGGTAGAGTATGATTTTATGGTGGCATTGGAGAATATTCAGAAGAAAGATGGGGAATATTATATGGAATTCCCTGCTTCCTGCGTGTTGTATCTGCGAGGGAAAAATGAAACAAAGACGTTAAAGTTAAATCTTTTGATGGCAGACGGAACCAGGGTGGTTTATCAGGTTCCGGTGGTACGTGCGGAGACATTCACGTTGGGTGATATTTTCCAGAAGAAGTTAATATTTTTGTTGCCGTACTATATTATACGGTATGAAAAGAGTAAAGACAGTCTGGAGGAAAACAATGAGGTTCTCCAGGGAATGCTAGAGGAATATAAAGAGATTGAAAGTTACCTGGAACAGGAACTGCTGGATCAGGGAAAGGAAAAAGCCTACAGAGATCTGATAGAACTGATCAGCCGGATAGCGGATTACATATTTGCAGACAGAGAAAAAATAAAAGAAGGGATAGGTGATATCATGGGAGGAAACGTACTGGAACTGGAATCAGACAGATTGATTAAGGAAGGAATGGAACGTGGATTATGTGCAGTGATAGAAATATACCGGGAAAATCATTTTTCGGAAGAGAAACTGAAAAAGCAGTTAATGGAAAAGTTTGAGCTAACTGAGACAGAAGCATTGAAGTATATGAAAAAATATTAATTTAGACACCCCGGTGGAATATTGATTCTGCCGGGGTGTTGTTGTAAGAATTTATAAAAATTTTGGTTGTGCGTATTAGGTATAGCCATTACAGAGTGTCCTGTCTGTGTTGAAAGATAATTCAAAAGGAGGCAGACAGAATATGAAAGACTGTTATGTTACTTATAAACAAAAACACAACGAAAACCGATGCTAAAATTGTCTTTCTGTACCATATGAACTGGTGGAATAAAACCGTATACTACACAATATAAGAAACAAGAGAGCTGTAAATAAGGTGATTTATAGGAAAAACGCACAAATTGCAAAGGGAGGGAGAGTAATTATGGCAGGAAACAAAGAACCTAAAAAAATCAGTGGAGCACTGAAAAAATTTTTTGGTGTTGGTGACTTCGGATTTACTCTGATGTCCAATATTGACACCTATTATGCATCCTATTTTTTTACGAATATCGCAAAATTCAGCACAGGTATTGTAGCAGTTATGACTACAATTTCCGCAGTTGTGGATGCAATCTTATCTACAATGTATGGTGCATTTATGAACAAAGGAAAAGCAAAAAAATGGGGACGTTATCGTTCCTGGCTGATCATGACACCATGGCTGGTGCCGTTCTTATATGCAGGACAGTTTATTCGTATCGGAAATGGAATGGCGGCTGTTATTTTTGTAACACTGGCTATGATCACCAGCCGAATCGCATGGAATCTTCCATATGTTGCAAGTATTTCTATGATCAATGTAGCTGCAAAGACATCTGAAGATCGTATGGCACTTTCTTCAGCCAGAAGTATCTGGACTTCTGTAGCATCTGTAGTTTATTCCTTTATAGGGCCAGCAGTTGTTTCTTTCTTTGCATCTGTTTTAGGTGAAGCAAACTCTTATGCTGCAACAGCATTCGCATTTTCCTGTCTGATGTTTGCAGGTATGTATGCACATTTTGTAATGTTCAAAGGGTATGAGCCTACAGGAGAAGAAGAAGCGGCTATGATGGCAGCTATGAGTAACAAAGCAGCAGATCAGCCGAAAGTTAAAGCAATGGATGCTGTTAAATGTAATCCACATCTGATCTCTCTTATTGTATCTGATATGTTGAAATATGTTTTACTGTTCCTGGTAAGTGGAATGGCAGTTTATTATTTCACGTATATTTCCGGTAATCCGGGATTGATGACACCATTCATGTTTGCAGCAAATATTCTTGGTATTGTGGCTTCTTTTATTGCAAAATTTGTAGTAGGAAAACTTGGCGGCAAAAAGAGCGTGGTATTATCTTATGTAATTATGGCAGCAGCCGGACTTCTGGCTTTTGTATTAAGAAGTAACACAATGATCGTTATTGTACTTATGAGCGTTGTGATGTTTTTCATGTATATTTCGAATACTGCGGATCCGGAACTGTATGCAAACTGTGCACAGTTCAGTGGTGAAAAGCTTGGCTATGATGTAACCGGTACGGTTATGGGACTTCTAACAGTTCCGATCAAACTTGGCATCGTAGCAAGAGGACTTCTGATTTCAGGATGCCTGGCACTTGGCGCTTACACATCAGCCATGGCTGACATGTCCTATTTTACGGAAGCAAACGCAGCAGAACTGGTAACACTTCAGACTGGTGTCTGTGTAGGATTTATGGTGATTCCAGCTGTCTGTGTTCTGGTTGGCGCATTATTCTTACAGTTTGGTTATAAACTTGGAAACAATAATTAGACAGCGATGAAAAGGGGGAAATCATTATGACACCAAAACAGAAAGTGCTTGCATGTATCAGAGGAGAAAAACTTGATGAATATGTAAATCAGTTTGAATATGTGAAACTTGCATTTGACCCGGCGACTTTGTTTGCAATGGGCAATGTTCAGAAAGGTGGTACTTGGAAAAACGGATGGGGTGTGCAGATAGAATTCCCGGAAAACGTGCCAGGAATGTTTCCTAATACATCACCGGAATATGTTGTAGTAGATGACGTAACAAAATGGAAAGAAAAAGTACATATGCCCAGAACAGAATTCACAGATGAAGAATGGGCGCCAACCATTGAACAGGTAAATGCCATTGACAGAGAGCAATATTTTGTGGCACCGTTCATCGCACCCGGGATTTTTGAAAAGCTTCATTACCTGATGGGAATGGAAGAATGTATGATTAATTTCTATGATGAACCGGAGGCAATGCATGAATTAATTGATTACCTGGTAGAATATGAAATTAAAGTAGCAAAAGAAGTAATAGATCATATTCATCCGGATGCACTGTTTCATCATGATGACTGGGGCAGCCAGAAATCTTCTTTCCTTTCACCGGAAATGTTTGATGAATTTCTGCTTCCTGCTTACGAAAAGATTTATGGATACTGGAAGGCGAACGGTGTAGAACTGATCATCCATCACAGTGATTCTTATGGAGCCAACCTGGTTCCAAGTATGATCAAAATGGGCATTGATATCTGGCAGGGTTGTATGTATGGTAATGACATTCCAAAACTTATCAAGACCTATGGCGGACAGATTTCTTTCCAGGGTGGTATTGATAATGGAAAGGTTGACCGGGGTGACTGGACAAAAGAATACGTAGAAGCTGAGACAAGAAAAGTGATCAGTGAAGTAAATTCCAAGAACTATTTTATCCCAGCTACTGTTATGGGAGAACCTGGTTCTGTGTTCCCCGGAGTATATGATTTCATTACAGAAGTTATTGATGCAATAAATCGTGGTGGAGAAGTTGTTCATAACGATAATCAGGAAATAACCAAACCAATGACGCATTTTGAAAAGTAAAATATCAGTCGCAAGCAATAATAGTAACAAAAGGTAGACTGTCAGTCCTGTGAAAGTCCGTAAGGACTTCTACAGGGCTGTTTTTTGTGGTACAATACCGGTATATAGGGCGAAAATGATAGATATAATTACAAGTCAAACAAGAATAGATAGAATTCTGAGATACAGGGGGGATATGGCTTGAAATTAAGCATGTGGATGATTGCAAATCAGATTTCAGAGTTAGATATAAAACTTGAGATCAGGGAAGATGCACCGGCTATTCTGAACAGTGCACGTCTGGCCTATGCAACAAACTGTGTGCATATTTACAAGGAGCAGAATTATATAGTATGTGATGGGGAAGGTGACCGCATTATTATTTATGATATGGAGATCACCAGAGTATTTGAGCTGATCCAGTCTGTATTTGACGCACATGAAGACTGGATCAGTAAAATTAAGGAATATGCAGGTCAACAGGACTATCAGGCGGCAATGGATGAGGCTTATAAAATGCTTAAAAATCCAATGGTTCTTTTTGATGCCAATAACAAAGTTCTGGGTCGGACCAGTGTCTATGGCGAACATGAACTGGACAGTGAGTGGGCATATCTTTGCCAATATGGGTATTCGTCTGTGAATGCAATTAATATGATTAAATTCAGCAGTAAAAATAATGAATTTTATTCTCATGATAAAGTCAGTTATGATTTACCTCAAAACAATATCATCAATCTGGGTGGGACCACATTATGTATTTATTTTAACAACATAATATGTGGACGAATAAATCTGATAGCAAAAGAGCGACGACTGAACCAGGGAGATATGCAGCTGTTACAGAAACTGGCAGAAATTTTGGGTCCTGCACTGGGTCAGTCGTTTTGGAAGAATCCGGTAGAAGGAAACAGCAGCGTGTTTTTAAATATAATGATGGAAAAACCTTATGATCCTGTAAAACTGGACATGCAGTTAAAATATATGGGATGGCAATTGGATGATGTTTATTATGTAACATTGATTCGATTTAAAGAGAAGGATACACCGGTAAATCTGGAAAGGAAAACGAATTCGCTGATGCGTATGCTGATGCAGAATCTGATGGATACAGGAATTTATATATGGGATAATGATCTTGTACTGTTGTCCACAAAAGATTTGTCAAAAGATTATGATGCCTGTGCATTACTTAGAAATGTGGTGGTTCACAATCCGGTGTGTGCCGGATTCAGTCTTCCGAATCAGGAGGGAATAAAGAAAATATCTACATTTTATCGACAGGCTACATATGCACTGGAACGTGGAATGAACAAACAAAAACAAAAAGCTTTTCAGTATTTTGAAAACTATGCGGTGGAATATTTGCTGACAGCAAAAGCCGATGTAAAGGATAAAGTAATGGCAGTAATGCCGGCTGTATACCGCCTGTGGAAAGAAAAACAAAAAGGAGATGAAATGTTTGGGACTCTTTTGTGTTTCCTGGATCATGAACGATCTATAGCCCAGACATCAGCAGAATTATTTATGCACCGTAATACAACGGTATATCGTATAAAAAAGATTCAGGAAAATATGAAAGTGGATTTGGATGATGAAAAAGTACGGAATTATTGTTATATTTCCATGCATTTTCTGGATGCACTGGAAAAAGTAAGAGAAACAATATGATAACTGCCGGGTACAAGCACCCGGCAGTTATTTTACGATCAGAACATAATATCATGTGGGAGACGCATCTCGGCCTGTTGTTCCGGTGTAAATCCAAATTGTTCATAGTTTACTTTGTCAATAGCTTTTGCCAGAGATAAATATACACCTGGATATACGGAACCGGGTCCGCCCTGTGCAATGCAGGGGATAAAGCTGTGCATACCACAGTCCGCAACAGTTTCTCGAACAACTTTTTCGCATTCTTCATCAGTCCAGCCTTCATGATCAACAAATGCATTTTCGATGACGCCCATGAAGCTGATCTTGTCACCATATTTTTTGATGAGTTCAGGAACGTTGTTGGTTTTCATGCAGCCCTGGAATACATCAATACCCATTTCGATCATATCAGGAACCAGTGTAGCTGCATAGCTGTCAGAATGATGAACAACATATTTTACACCATGGTCTTTGTAATAACCGTAAATCTGTTTATAAGAATCCAGGAAGTAATCCTCAAACATGGAAGGACTGAGGAATGTACTGTCATGGCTGCCCCAGTCATCATGATGGAAAATCATATCTGGATGAAGATGATCACAGATACCTTCTGCCAGTTTCAGTTCCCATTCAGTCAGATATTTGATCATATCATGCATTTCATCTTCATAATCTACGTAATAATACAGAGCATTTACCATTTCGCAGAGATGATGTGTCTGTTCAAAAAGGCCAGGAGCGATGAATGGAGCTTTGAAGGCTTTTTCTCCATCTACAGCATCATACATTGCTTTGCACTGATCCCATGCTTCCTGTGGAAAATCAAGAGAAGGTGCTTTTACATAATCTTTCCAGTGCTCAATGTCTTTTACTACAATTTTGTCTGGTGTATGAACCGGAAAAGCACCTGGTACATTGTCAGGGAAACTGTTGGTAACACCCCATGCATTTACAACATTCAGCTGACCTTTCTGCGGTGCGGGACTGGAAAACATAAATGGATGGAAAAGAAGTTTAATAGCTTCATACTGGTTTACATAACGGTCCGGCTGTCCGCCTGGTTTCATACATTCGATCATATTCTGTTTAGCTGTTAACATAGGAAAACCCTCCTTCAAATATTGAAATTTATAATTTTTTATCACGATCTAACTGTCTTTATCATACAGAAGACCAGAATAAAAAAACAGGGTTGCAGTAACCAATTCTGAGGGAAAAAGCAGGGAAGAATTTGGTTATGAGTAACGAAGAGGATTAGTTACTGTTTACAGGTAATATTCCGCGAGGATTATCCCCCGGTTGAACTTGGTTTTCAACTGGGATTTTTTTGTGTATAATGATGATATATTGTGGATAAACGTAACTATTCAGAAGGTAGTATCCCGCGAGGTGTTATGGCATGTTTTTTGCCAAAATCCCGAGACATACAAGGCAAAATGCCATCACCGAAGGTGATTTGGAATGCATTTTGACTCGTAACTGTGAGGGTACTGAACAGTTACGGATAAACATAAATTTTCACTGATCATGTGTGGAAAGAGGTAAGGCTATGAATATAAATGAAATCGCCAGACTGGCTGGGTGATGAAAAACTCTGTATACAAAGAAGGTGTGTGAAAGGAAGGGAGGACTGATATGAAAAGAACAAAGATCAGATTTGAAAACAGTAAAATAAAAACCATAATTGTTTTGGCACTGATCGTGGCACTGGGAATCAGTGCGATGGTGGGAACTTATCAGGTACTCCTTTCCAATGCACGAACCATGGGAATGGAACTGGTTCGGAGTTACTGTGCAGATGAAGAACGCAATATAGCTGTTTATAGAACTTATATACGGATGGGACTGTATTATCTGGAAGAACTGGAAAATAGCAGTTACAGTAAGCAGGAACTTACACATAAGATGGAAAATTTTCTGAAGCGGACAGCTGCTGTAGTTGGGGATTCAGATTTGCAAAGCTGCGTAATGAAAAATGGTGAGAAAATTGCCTCTAACATAAATGACAAATCCAGCTTGAAAAATTATCAGAACACAGACTGGTACTATAAAGCCAGAAAAGCTGCAGGTGATGTTGTGTTCTGTAATGTGACAGAAGAAAAATCAGAAAGAGGAGAACTGACAGTTGTGGCAGCTGTGGAGCCTTTTTCCGGGAATGCTATTGCCATTTTTCTGGAACGGGAAAATTATCAGAATATCCATATGGATCTGAAACTTATGGATCAGGGCGCCTATTATCTTTTTGATGAAAATGGAAGACTGTTGTTTTATGATGCACCATTTATGGTGGATGAAGATGCAACAGAAGAATATGCAGCAAATATGTGCCAGAAAATAAAGGAAGGTTCGTTGGACAAAACCGGTGGTGGAATTGTGGATATCACCGGAAGGAAAAGGGATATTTATCATTGTACGGTCAGCAATGGCTGGCTCTGTGTGATGACAGTACCGCGTTATATATTGCTGATTGGCTTTTATAAGATTCTCTGGTATTGTGGAGGTGTTCTGGCAATTCTCCTTCTGGCTATGCTGGGCCTGTATCTGCGAGATTTGAGAAGAGGTAATTCTGTACATTATGTAAGGCTTATGATGCAGGCACTGAGTAATACTTATTATGCTCTTTACAGAATTAACCTGAAAGATGAAACCTATGTAAGGATCAAAAACTCAAATGAAATGGAAAGGACTCTTGCAGAACAGGGAAAATATGATGAGATGCTGGAAGGTTTTCTGACTGTTTTGGACGACAGAACAGCCAGAGATCTGAAAAATGCTTTTTCGCTGGAAAATGTCCGAAAAGTTGTTTCTGAGAACATCAGGAATTATGGAGGAGATTTTCTGCATAAAATAAACGGCAGGGAATGCTGGGTCAATATTTCAGTAATCCAGGATGACATTCTGGGAAAAAATGAAATTATTCTTGCATTTCGTAAAATTGATACAGAAAAGAAACGTCAGCTGCAACATACCAGGCTTCTGGAAGATGCTTTGAATGCTGCGGAAGCCAGCGAGATGTCTCAGCAGAAGTTTTTTGCCAATATGAGTCACGAAATGAGAACACCGCTCAATATTATTCTGGGAATGAATGAGCTTACCATGCGAGAAAACTGTACTCCTGAGAAGCGTCTGGTTTATCAGAAAAAACTGGAACAGGAAGCCAGAAGAATGTTGGAGATGGTTAATGATATACTGGAAATGTCCAGACCGGAATATGCCCTGGTTCCTTTGCAGAGAAAATCCATGAATCTTACGGAGACACTGAAAGATATTCTGAAACCTTATGGAAAAGCTGCAGAAGAAGAGGGAAAACAGTTTACTGTAAAGACAGATGTAGAGTGCCCTGTTGTTATAGGGGATGCTCTGAAACTGGAAAAATTCTCGGGGCGGTGGTTTCCAATGCACTTCGTTTTACCAACAAAGGGGACAGTATTACGGTTTCACTTCATCAGGCAGGAATTGACAATAAGAATTATATTTTTGTAATAGAAGATACGGGAATTGGAATGTCCAGTGAATTTTTGCCAAGACTTTTTGAACCGTATTCTATGGAAAAAAGATTTGGAGACAGATCAGCTGCCGGGAATGGACTGGGGATGTCTATTGTAAAAAATTTGGTTACTCAGAAAGGTGGACAGATAAAGGCAGAAAGTGAAGAAGGAAAAGGTACAAAGATCATTATCACACTGCCATTTGCACCAGATGCTGAAGGCACTTTCAGCGTAGATATACAGCCGGATATCCAACAGAAGGATGTGAAGGAAGAGAAAGAAAAAACCATCAATATCCTGGAAGGGCTTCGGATCATGGTGGTGGATGATAACGAGATGAACCGGGAATTCGTAGGAGAACTTCTGGAAGAACAGGGGGCAATTGTAGATCTGGCACCTGGTGGAAGAGAATCCGTAGAAATGTTCTGCCAGTCAGAAGAATTTGCCTATGATGTAATTCTTATGGATATCATGATGCCGGAAGTTGATGGATGTGAAGCAGCACGACTTATCCGCAGCCAGCAAAGGGCAGATGCGGAAACAGTGATCATCCTGGCACTGACAGCCAATTCTTTTGCTGAAGATGTGATCCGTACCATGGAGTCAGGAATGAATGCGCATCTGGTAAAACCTATCAACATGAAGATCTTGCAGGAGACAGTTCAGAAACTTCTGGAAAAGAAAAATGAGGGTTGATAAAACAGATAAATACAAAAGAGACGAATAAAAAATATCCTCTGGTTTATAATAATCAGAGGATTTTTTTATTGAGAAAAACATTCAGCAAGAGGCTAAAAACGGGAGTTAAACGCATCTAAATTGTATAAAATCAAGAGCATTCGTTAAATAATTGACATTGTAGTGCCGAGTAGTGTACACTGTTGCCGTAAACAAAATGATTTACATTGTAACTATAATAAGATTTCGGTCTTATTTTCTTTAGAAGAAAAGTTAGACTGGACATACGCGGAATAAAATCATAAGAGAGGTGCAGAATTTAATGAAAAACTTTTCACAGTGGGAAGGTTTCAAAGGAAACCGTTGGAAAGAAAAAATCGACGTACGTAACTTTATCAGCATGAACTACACACCTTATGAAGGAGATGCCTCTTTCCTGGAAGAACCTACAGAAGCAACAAATAAGCTCTGGGGTAAACTTCAGGAACTTCAGAAAGAAGAACGTGCAAAAGGCGGCGTTCTGGATATGGAGACAGAAGTTGTTACATCTCTGACAGCTTATGGTGCAGGATATATTGATGAGGATCTGAAAGATCTGGAAAAGGTTGTTGGTCTTCAGACAGACAAACCTCTGAAACGTGCTTTTATGCCATATGGTGGTATCAAAATGGCTGAGCAGGCATGTGAAACTTACGGATACAAAGTAAGTGACAAGATCAAGGATGTATTCCATAACTATGAATTTAAGACACATAACCAGGGTGTATTTGATATCTATACACCAGAAATGAAACTGGCTCGTCATAACAAAATCCTTACAGGTCTTCCGGATACTTACGGACGTGGACGTATCGTAGGTGATTACAGACGTGTGGCTCTGTATGGTATCGACGCGCTGATCGAAGGAAAACAGAAAGACTTCGCAGCATGTGACCGTCAGGGTATGAGACGTTATGACTTCCAGCTTCGTGAAGAGATTGCAGACCAGATCCGTGCACTGAAAGGCATGAAAGTTATGGCAGAAGCTTACGGATATGATATTTCCCAGCCGGCTAAAGATGCAAGAGAAGCATTCCAGTGGCTGTACTTCGGATATCTGGCAGCAATCAAAACTCAGAACGGTGCTGCAATGAGTGTTGGACGTATCTCCACATTCCTTGATGTCTATATCGAAAGAGATCTTGCTAACGGAACTCTTACAGAGAAAGAAGCTCAGGAGCTTGTTGACCACATGGTAATGA
>OLRJ01000692.1_pt1 | contig 33420 bp, 12 predicted proteins | sample 1672741 | NCBI WGS metagenome assembly OLRJ01 (sample SAMEA3136719, study PRJEB25190) | human gut metagenome | biome: human gut; feature: human-associated habitat; material: faeces | place: Austria | collected 2013 | reverse complement strand
AGCAGCAGATGGAGTAATCGTCGCCCCAGACCGGCTTCATCACGTCGTCGTTCTCGTACTGCACCGAGCTGGTCAGCACGGAAATCTTCGCGGCGTAGTGCTTGAACGCGTCCGACAGGTCTTCGGAATAGAGCACGGTCATGTTCGGTTCCGGCGACGGGCCCATGTTTTCCAGCGTATGCAGGAAGCGGAAGTCGTTCTTGGTGACCATCGACCGACCGTCCACGCCGATGCCGCCGACCTCCAGCGTCGCCCAAACCGGGTCGCCGGAGAACAGCGCGTTGTAGCTCGGAATGCGGGCGAACTTGACCATGCGGAACTTCATGACCATGTGGTCGATCAGCTCCTGCGCCTGCTCCTCAGTGATGAGGCCGCGCTCAAGGTCGCGCTCCATGTAGATATCCAGGAACGTGGAGATGCGGCCGACGGACATCGCCGCGCCGTTCTGCGTTTTGATGGCGGCCAGATAGCCGAAGTACAACCACTGGCAGGCTTCCTTCGCGTTGGCGGCCGGCTTGCTGATGTCAAAGCCATAGGCCGCGGCCATCGCCTTCATGCCCTTGAGCGCCTTGATCTGCTTGGAAATCTCTTCGCGCAGGCGGATGACGTCCTCGGTCATCGTGCCGTCGCCGCAGTTGGCCAGATCCTTCGTCTTTTCCTCGATCAGGAAATCAATGCCGTAGAGCGCGACGCGGCGGTAGTCGCCGACGATGCGGCCGCGGCCATAGGTATCCGGCAGGCCGGTGATGATCTTATTGTGGCGCGCCTTCTTCATCTCCGGGGTGTAGGCCATGAACACGCCTTCGTTGTGGGTCGGCGCGTACTCGGTGAAGATCCTGTGCAGCTCGGGGTCGGGCTCATAGCCGTAGTTGCGGCAGGCTTCCTCCGCCATCTTGATGCCGCCGAACGGCATGAACGCGCGCTTGAGCGGCCTGTCGGTCTGAAGACCCACAATCTGTTCCAAGTCCTTGTCGGCTTCGCTGATGTAGCCGGGGCCGTAAGCGGTCAGGCCGGAAACGACATGCGTCTCCATATCCAGCACGCCGCCCTTCGCGCGCTCCTCTTTTTGCAGTTTCTGGAGAATGCCCCAGAGTTTATCCGTCGCCTGCGTTGGGCCGGCGAGGAAGCTCTCGTCTCCCGCATAAGGCTTGTAATTCTTCTGAATGAAATCGCGAACGTTGACTTCTTCACGCCAGATGCGGCCCTCGAAGCCTTCCCACTGCTCAAAATGAACCATGCAAACTCTCCTTTACGGATGGTCGGTCGATATGTCTCGGAACACGGATATTGTAGCATAATGCCGATCGTCAGACAACTGACGATTCGGCCAAGAAAAAGCCGCGCGATTTGGACTCGCCATCATACCGTGGATAATCTGTAAACACAATCCTTTTTACGCTGGCAGATCCGCCTTTCACGCGGCTTCGGCTCTTCACAAATTCAACAATTTTTTAACGGAATCTGGACGTTTGTTTCACGCTTGACGTTGAAAGCGTTCATACCCGGATACACCGCGCTCACGCCCCTTGACATTTACAATCTCCAAATAAGCCATGAATATGCTTCTTTTCGTCTCACACATGAAAAACGCTTCAAGGACAAGACGCCCGAATCGCTTCGACGCTCTGCCCGCCTTTTGAGCGGTTTGATTATAACACAGTCCCTGCGTTTTTGGAAGCTTGAAATTCATTTTCGTTAGAATAAACAAACAATCCTGTGCAGTTCAGGCTTGTTTGCAACAAGGGGAACGGATTTTATCCGCACAGCCGTCAGCAGTTCAGCTTTGTGTTTAAAACCCTTGATTTTCCGAATGAAGAAGCATCTGAAAAATTCGTTAGAACGTGCTAACTATATAGAGTTTACACGATGTTCATCCGTCTGTCAATCCCCTTTTTCGTTTTTTTCATTTCATATAAAATGCAGGAATATGAATCTTGCGTTCATTTTTCTGCATTTTAAAAGGATATATCCGCTTCCGATACGGTTTATTCCGTTTCGTTGCTCTTCCATTTTTCGGGGTGTTTCCCCATCCACCGATACGCCGCCAGACAGATGACCACCGACAGCAGCGATCCAATGGGCGCGGCAAAGCCCATTGGGGTCAGGCTGGTTTTATCCAACGCGGAAGCCAGATAGGCAAGCGGCAGGCGCGCGCAAACGAGCGAGACGATGTTATGCAAAAACGAAATGCCCGACAGACCATACGCGCAAAAGAAGCCGCTGAAGCTGAAATGAATGCCCGCGAACAGGCAGTCCCACGCATAACCGCGCAGATATTCCCCGCCGAGCCGGATGACCTCCGCCTCCCTGGCGAAAAGCGACACCGCGCCGTCCGCCGCAAACTGCATCGTTACGCCGATAACCAGGCCGTAACCAACCGCCATCGCCACCGCATAAAGCAGAATCTGCCGCACACGCCCATGCTCCCCCGCGCCGATATTCAGCGCCGCCAGCGCCGAAACCGTGGATAACAGTGTGGAGGGCACGAGAAACAGAATGCCAATGATCTTTTCGACGATGCCGACCGCCGCCGAATCATTCAGCCCGCGCATGTTGGCGATGATCGTAATCGCAATGAAGCCCACCTGAATCAGCCCGTCTTGCAGCGCAACGGGCACGCCGACTTTGAGCAGCGCGGCCATCGTCTGCCGCTTCGGCTTGAAATCGGCAGGCGCGAGGCCGGGAATCATCTTCCTTTTGATAATGGCCCACAGCGCCGCCGCAACGGACAGCGCCTGTGATAGCGTTGTGCCCAGCGCCGCGCCAACCGGGCCGAGTTTCAACGCGCCCATGAAGAGGACATCCAGCGCAATATTCGCCGCACAGGCAATCGCCACGAAGACCATTGGGCTTTTGCTGTCGCCCATGCCGCGGAAAATCGAGCTGATGATGTTATACGCCGTGATACACGGAATGCCGATGAAGCAGACCGTCAGATAGGCGCGCGTGCCGCCGACCGCCTCTTCCGGCGTGGAAAGCAGCTCCAAAATACCATTCACGCCGAGCAGCAGCAGGCACGTCGCCGCGACGGAAAGGCCCATAAACAGCGTCGCCGTGTTGCCGACGGATTCGCGCGCCATCTCATCGTCCTTCGCGCCGACAGCGCGGCCAATGCGCACCGTCGCGCCCATCGCCAGGCCGACGATCATCACCGTCAGCATGTGCATCACCTGACTGCCGATGGAAACCGCCGTCGTGCCTTCCACGCCGTCAAACCACCCGATGATGAACAGGTCAGCCAGGCCGTAGAGCGTCTGCAAAAAGGTTGAAAGCAGATACGGCAGGGAGAAAACGAGGATATTTTTCATCACGCTGCCGGTGATCATGTTTTGTTTCAAGGGACTCACCCCCTTTGTTTCTTCCATCGTAGCCCCTGCTAGTTGTAGAGTCAAGCACAAAACTTAGGCACACGATATGCCCGATAGAAATTGAAAACGCCTCCCTCTTAGAGGGAGGTTTGAAATCGTTACCGCCTGTGGCGGATTCAGGCGATGGAAAACCCCGAAGGTTGGCACGACGAAGTCGTGACGGAAGGAGTTCTCAAACCAGGCTGTTCACAAAATGCTCGATGCGGTCAACGCCCTTGTCGATCTGCTCCATCGAGGTCGCGTAGGAAATGCGGCAATACCCTTCCGCGCAGAAAGCGGTGCCGGGCGTCAGCGCCACGTTGGCATTTTCAAGCAGCATGTCGGCAAAATCCATCGAACCGGCGATCTTTCGATCGCCCAGATGCTTGCCGATCAGCGCGCTCATATCCACCATGACATAAAACGCGCCCTTGGGCATCACGCATTTCAGCCCGTCAATGGCGTTCAGCCGCGAGACGATGTGGCGGCGGCGCTCATCGTAGGCTTTGTGCATGCGCTCGATTTCCTCCGGTCCTTTCGGGGAGCGGAGCGCTTCTTCGGCGGCATACTGCGCAATCGAGTTGCTGCCGCTGGCAACCTGGCTTTGCAGGCTGCTCATCGCCTTGATGACCTCGGTCGGCCCGGCGGTGTAGCCGATGCGCCAGCCCGTCATGGCATAGGATTTGGATACGCCGTTGATGACGATGGTCTGTTTGAAGATATCCTCGCCCAGCGACGCGATCGAGACATGCTCTTCGCCGTCGTAAATCAGCTTTTCATAGATTTCATCGGAAACGACGTAGAATCCCTTCTCCACCGCCAGTTTGGCGATGTCCGTCAGCTGCTCGCGGTTCCAGATGCAGCCGTTTGGATTATTCGGCGAATTGAGAATCAACGCTTTTGTGCGCTCGGTGACATACGGCGCGAGATCCTCCGCCTCGGTGACGAAGCCCTTTTTGGCGTCGCCCTGCACCAGCACAGGAACGCCGCCGACAATGCGCACGATTTCCGGATAGGAAACCCAGCAGGGCGTGGGAATCAGCACCTCGTCGCCGGGATTGACGATCGCGGCCAGCGACGCGTAAATGGAAAACTTCGCGCCGTTGGAGACGATCACCTGTGAGGGCGAGTATTCCAGCCCGTTATCCCAGCGCAGCTTTTCGCAGATCGCGCGGCGCAGCCCCAGCGTGCCCGCGGCAGGGGTGTACTTGGTCAGCCCCATATCCAGCGCCTCATGCGCGGCCGTGCGGATATACTGCGGGGTAACAAAATCAGGCTCGCCAACGCTGAAAGAAACCACATCGCGCCCACTCTGGCGCATTTCCTTGGCTTTAGCGTCAATCGCCAGCGTGGGAGACGGCGCGATCGCCGCGCACAAACGAGAAAGCTCCAAGGACAAAACAAACGCCCCCTTAACCCGGTCAGGCAATCGTTTGCCCGTCCGAAATGAATTCTTGAATCATTATACATCCATTTCATTCATTTTGCAACCGTATTTTGGCCTTAATTCGGCCAGATTCTCTGTTGGCTTTGCACATTTTAATTTTGATTCCTGCAAATTTGTTTTTCCCGTTTCGCTTCTTTTTCATTGTATGCCGCCTCGTTCCGCTCCGTCCCTCTCAATCTGCCCGCCTGCTTCTGCCGTTATGCCGGGCGCAGTTTGTTGAGCGTTTGTGAAAAGACACGCCCTGTTTTCTTGTTTTTTGTTTCAAATTTAAGTCTTTTTGTTAAAAACGCTTGCCATAATCCGGGTTTTGATGTATGATGGTGTCGGTTGGTATCTTTTTGAAACATTTTTGGAGGTGTTACTTTGCATCGCATGTACAAATGGTTCCTCACGGCGGCGGCTGTGTGCCTGCTGGGCGTGAGCGCGGTGGCTGTCGCGGAGGATTCCTACTACCTCGAACTGCCTACCAAGGGCGTTACTTCTTCACGGAAGATTACCGTTGACGTGCCGGGCGAAAATCCGGCCGAGGACGGCGTAAATCCGCTGACCGGCGAGAGCTGGTACGGCAACTATTATCCGATTCTGGTCAATATCGACGCGCATCCGGAAGCCCTGCCGCACTGGGGCGTGGCCTCCGCCGACGTTTCCTATGAAATGCCGGTTCAGGCGGACGGCTCCACCCGTTCCGCGATGCTCTTCATGGGCACGATTCCCGCTTATGCCGGTCCTGTCCGTTCCGGCCGCGTGCCGATGGGCAGCCTGCGCGAGATATGGGGCGGCGCATGGGTGTTCTACGGCTGGCAGAACTGGGCCAACGGCAACAACACCGTCGTCGATGTGGATGACTGGGCGCTGTCCATCCATAAGGATGCGCGCGAAAAGGGCCGCTGGGTGTTCCCGTTCATCGAGGGCACCGAGCGCAACTATGCCGATCTGTTCCATCGCGAGAACGATGGCGAGCATGTCGCGCCGCACAACGTTCAGATCGATATGAACGCGGTCGCTTCCCTCTTCACTTCCGAGCCGACCAAGCATCCGTTCAAGTTCACCGAGACGGGCCTTGACCACGGCACGGATGTGTCTTCCATCACCATCAACTACAAGACCACAACCCCGGCTTACGTTTCCTCTTATGAGTACAACGAGATGACCGGCCTGTACGAGCGTTACCGCAACGGCTCTCCGTATTATGACGCGCTGACCGGCGCGCAGACGGAATACGCCAACGTGATCGTGCTCCGCACTGAGGTCACCTGGTTCAACAACGCCCCGCAGCGCCCGGTGATTCAGCTGGTCGGCCAGGGCGTGGCTGAGATCTTCCAGAACGGCAAGTACATCCGCGGCACGTGGGTGCGCACGCACGACGGCAAGACCGGCGACGACGTGAAGTCCCTCTCCTCCCGCATGATCTTCCTCGACGACAACGGCAACGAGCTGGAAATGAAAGTCGGCAAGACGTTCATCCAGATCGTGAACAACGATCAGTCCGTTATTGTGAACGCGGGCGAACAGATTGACGGCGCTGCCGCGCAGGCCACTCCGGCCCCGACCGCGACCCCGAAGCCGACCCGCACCCCGAAGGCTGGCGCGAACGCCACTCCGGTTCCGGTTGAAGGCGAAGAGAATGCCGATGAGGATGTTTCCTTCGGCGGCTGATTGAACTGAATCCTTTTAGAAAGCGAATCGATTGCGGTTCGCTTTCTTTTTTACTTCATCCGTCACGACTTCGTCGTGTCCTCTTCCTCCGTGAGGGAGGTTTTTTTGCATTCAAAAAATCCGCACCGGCGCAAACCGATACGGATTTCTCTTCATGTCGTTTTCAGGTAAATCAATCGTTATGCGGATGCTCGGCGCGGTACTTCGTCAGCAGCTTCTCGATGCGGTTCCACGGATTGAGCAGATAGCTCAGAGACTGATCGTGGTTGAGCGTCGCAATGACAAACGCCATATACTTGCTCATGTCCGCCTGGCTGAACCACGGTCGGTCAAGCACCGCCTGCGGCGTATAGGTCAGGTTCGTGGCGAACACGTGGTCGATCACGCCGTCGGCATACGCCTTATCAAACGCTTCCAAACCGCTGGTGAAGAACGCGAAAGTCGCGCCCGCGAACACGCGCTTGGCCTTGCGCTTCTTGAGATTATACGCCAGATCGAGGATGGAATCGCCGGAAGCGATGATATCGTCGGCGACGAACACATCCTTGCCCTCCACGCTGTCGCCCAGATACTCGTGCGCGACAATCGGGTTGCGGCCGTTAACCACGCGGGTGTAGTCGCGGCGCTTGTAGAACATGCCCATGTCCACGCCCATCGCAGAGCTGTAATAGATGTTGCGGTTGAGTGCGCCCTCATCCGGAGAAATGACCATCATGTGATGCTTGTCGATGCGCAGATCATCGTAGGTGTGGCACATGGCCTTGAGCATCTGGTAAGTCGGCATGATGCTTTCAAAACCGCTCAGCGGGATGGCGTTCTGCACGCGCGGATCGTGCGCGTCGAAGGTGATGATGTTGGAAACACCCATCGCGACAAGCTCCTGGAGCATCACGGCGCAGTCCATGGACTCGCGGGAGGTGCGGCGGTGCTGACGGCCTTCATAGAGCATCGGCATGATGACGTTGATGCGATATGCCTTGCCGCTGACGGCGGCGATAATGCGCTTGAGGTCGGCGTAATGCTCGTCGGGCGTCATCGGAACGTCGTGACCATAGAGCTTGTAGGTGCACTGATACGCGCCGACATCGCAGATGATGAACAGGTCATAGCCGCGCACGGTATCCTTAATCATGCCCTTTCCCTCGCCGGTGCCGAAGCGCGGGCAGTGTGCCTCCAGCAGAAAACCGTCCTTATCTGACCCGTAGAAGCTGTGGAGCTTCTGATCAGAGGACGCGTCAACCTGCCAGTTTTTGAGGAATTCGTTGACCTTGCGGCCCATTTCCTCGCAGCCGTTCATGGCGATCACGCCCAGCGGCGCAACCGGCCGCATCGGGAACTTCTGGGATGATTCGATGTTCTCGTTCATGCTTGAAAACCCCTTCACAGTGTCGATGAGTTCCACCTGATTGACAGAATCAAACAGCTTGATTATAACATATTTCGCCACGAATTGCCTTATCAATTTGTTATCTTTCTAAAATTCGTCCGCTTGTGACAAATTTCTCCCCGCTTTACGGCAACGCTACACCAACTAAGCACATTTTTAACGCGGTTTTCACGCAGGCACTTCTCCCTTGACCCCCCGCTTTTTGCTTGGTATAATAAGGGCGAATCAAGGCAGGGAGGTCTTTTTGTGAAGCGTATTGTTTTAACCGGCGGCGGTACGGCCGGCCATGTTTCGCCCAATCAGGCGCTCATCCCCCATCTGCTCGACGAGGGCTGGGATATCCACTACATCGGCACAAAGAAGGGCATCGAGCGTTCGCTGATTGAGCCGATGCAGGGCGTGACCTATCACGCGGTCAGCTCCGGCAAGCTGCGCCGCTATTTCGACTGGCAGAATTTCACCGATCCTTTCCGCGTCATCGCAGGCGCGTTCCAGAGCATCGGGATCATCGGCAAGCTCAAGCCGGATGTCGTCTTTTCCAAGGGCGGTTTTGTCAGCGTGCCGGTCGTTTTCGGCGCGGCCATCTGCGGCGTGCCCGTGGTGATGCACGAGAGCGACATCACGCCGGGGCTGGCGAACAAGCTGTGCAAACCGTTTGCAAAATCCATCTGCACCACGTTTCCTGAGTGCGCAAAGCTGCTCGCTCCGAAAGGCGTTCAGACGGGCACGCCGCTTCGCGCGCAGATTTTCTCCGGCGACCGTGCGCGCGGGCTGAAACTGGCGGGTTTTGACGGCGGCAAGCCCGTTTTGATGATGATCGGCGGTTCGCTGGGCGCGCAGTCGGTCAACGCGGTGCTCCGCGCCGCCCTGCCGGAACTGACAAAGAAATTCGACGTGCTGCATGTCTGCGGCAAGGGCAATCTGGATGCGTCGCTGGTCGGCGTACCGGGTTACAGGCAGTTTGAATATCTGTCGGACGAACTGCCGGACGCGTTCGCCTGTGCAGATATCATGCTCTCCCGCGCGGGCAGCAATTCCCTGTCCGAGCTGATGGCGCTGTGCAAGCCCGCCCTGCTGATTCCGTATCACAGCGGCCGCGGCGATCAGGTGCTCAACGCAAACTCCCTGAAAGCGCGCGGTTTGGCGCACGTCATGCCGCAAAGCGAACTCACGGCGGCGTCTCTGCCGCCCGCCATCGACGCGCTTTGGGCGGATCGCGAACTGCTGCATCAGCGTCTTGCCGCTCTCCCCGATGCCGACGGCACGCAGCTCGTTCTCGACCAGATTCACAAGTACATGAAGAAGTAACGAAGGGAACGTTGGGAAAACGTTGAGGCTCCGCCTCAAACTCCGGCAGGAACCTGAGGTTCCTGCACTTCCCATATCTTTATCGCTTCGCGATAAAGAAGCTCATATTCATTTTTTCTGTCCTTTATTGCGCAGCAATAAAAGAAGGAGGGAAATCCAAGAACCTCAGGTTCTTGGCAGGGTTTGGGACAGCGTCCCAAGCGTCCCCTCCGTTCTCCGAAAGAAGGTGACGCTATGGATGAAGATGTCTCCATGTCCGCGCGCGTCAGTGAGCTGGCGCGCATCGTGCGCAGCAGTAAATATACCGATGAACAGGCCGCCCGCGCGCTGCATGACGCCCATGAACGTGATATCGCCGCTTCGCTGGAATTGCTCGATACCCATCAGCGCGCAAAGCTCTACCGCCTGATCGGTGCGGAACGGCTTGGCGACGTGTTCGCCTATGTCAGCGATGCGGGTAAATATCTGCGCGAACTGCCGCAGGAGCAGGCCGCCGATATCGTGGAATCGATGGACGCGGACGACGCCGTGGACGCGCTGGAAACCGTCTCCCCGGAACTGCGCAGCGCGTTGATGGAAAAGCTCGACCCGGAGTCACAGCATGATATCCGCCTCATCTGCTCCTATCAGCCGGACGAAATCGGCAGCGCGATGAGCACCAACTTCGTCTCCATCAGCCGCCATCTTTCCGTCAAACAGGCCATGCGCGCGCTGGTTGCACAGGCCGAGGAAAACGACAATATCTCCACCCTCTTCGTCAACGACGACGACGGATCGTTCTATGGCGCCATCGACCTCAAGGATCTGATCGTCGCCCGCGAGGAAACCGCGCTCGATTCGCTCATCAGCCGCAATTTCCCGACCGTGCTCGCGCATGAGCATACCGAGGAATGTCTCGACCGCCTGCGCAGTTACGCCGAAGATTCCATCCCGGTGCTGGGCGAAAAGCGGCGCGTCATCGGCGTCATCACCACGGATGACATCGTCGAAGCCGTGGATGACGCGATGGGCGACGATTACGCCAAGCTGGGTGGCTTGACCGGCGAAGAAGATCTGCACGAGCCGCTCAAAACCAGTCTCAAAAAGCGCATGCCGTGGCTGATTATTCTGCTGTTCCTCGGCATGGGCGTGTCTTCCGTCGTCGGTCTGTTTGAGGCCGTCGTCTCTCAGGTCGCGCTGATTGTCTGCTTCCAATCCCTCATTCTGGATATGGCGGGCAACGTCGGCACGCAGTCGCTGGCCGTCACCATCCGCGTGCTGATGGATGAAAAACTGACGGCGCGGCAAAAGTTCGACCTCGTGCTCAAGGAAATGCGCGTCGGCTTTTTCAGCGGCCTGATGCTTGGCGCGCTGGCTCTGGTGTTTATCGGGCTGTATGTGTGGCTCTTCAAGGGCAAACCGCTCCCCTACGCCCTGTGCATCTCCGGGTGCGCGGGCGCGGCGCTGGTGCTTTCCATGGTGCTTTCCAGCCTTGTCGGCACGGTCATCCCGATCTTCTTTAAGAAGGTTCATATCGATCCCGCCGTCGCTTCCGGCCCGCTGATTACCACCGTCAACGATCTGGTGGCCGTCGTCGCCTATTACGGGCTGGCCTATCTCTTCTTCTTTCAGATTTTCCATCTGGTGTAATTCGCTCCGTCTCTTTTTCCCCAAAACATTGAACCCCTTCCGCGGCCGCCCGGCCATGGAAGGGGTTCGTTTGATATACCTGTGTTTGAGCGGTTACTCGATGATCTCAAAATCATCGTCGCCGAAGTCGTTCCCGCCGTCGATCTCCATGTCGTCGTCAAGGTCCAAACCGCTCTGCGCCTCGTCCGGCGCCGTTTCAACCGGCTCGGCGATATAGGCGTAAAGCACCGCTTCCGGCCAGTTGATCTCCGAACCGGCGTAGTAGTTTTGCAGCCAATTCGTGTGGAAATCAAAGTAAACGTTGGAATAAATCGGCATCGTCGGCAGAAGCTCGTTGTAATACTTCTGGAACTCGATCCACTTCTGCTCGTAGGTCAGCACGTCGTATGGCTCAGTCTTGTGCATGTCCCAAGTCATGTCGATAAGCTGCTCATCGGTCATGCCGCTCGTGTTCATCGCGCCCACAAAGTCGGGATCATCGGTGAACGTCATGAACGGATCAAACGTGGAAACGAAATTCGTCGCCATGAAATTCATGTCGTACAGCCGCTCGCCGTCCTCACGGTAATAATCGCTGAGCATTTCGTTAAAGCTGACCTCATGCACAACCAACTCGATACCGACCTGCGGCAGCGTTTCGCTGAACTGATCGACGACCAGCTGTGCGAAATCGTTGTCCTTCACCTGCGCAAAGTCGAGCGACAGGCGCATCAACTCGCCGTCCACATCCTTGCAGCGCACAGCGTCGCGCGTTTCGTCAAACGGCTCTCCGTTTTCGTTCAGCGTCCAGCCGTCTTCCTCCAGCAGCGCTTTCGCCTTGCCCAGATCAAGCGTATAGGGATTCAGCTCGTCGAGGTTCAGCGCATCCCAGACTTCTTCTTCCTCCGGGGTAATGCCTTCCGGGCGGATGGTGCCCATCGCCGCCAGCGTCATCCACTGGCCAAGGCCGTAATAGCCGTTGACCGTCACGCCGTAGCCCTTGAGTGCGTCGCGCACAAAGCTGTCCGCGTCAAAGCAGTAGTCAATCGCCTGCCGCACCGCCTTGAACTGCTGCGGCCCCTGCTCGCAGGCAAAGGCGCAGAAGCCATATCCCAGACGCGCATAGTTCAGCAGCGAATAGCCTTCGCTGAGCATCGGGCGCATGCTGTTGACCACGTCGCCATCGACCACTTTATTCAGCAGGTCGATTTCGCCGCTTTCCAGCTTCTCCTTCATGTCCTGCGGCAGCACCGGGACGAGCGTCACCGTGTCAATCACGGGACGCACGCCCTCATAGTTGCCGACGTAAAATTCGTTGATCGCGAATTCCACCGTGCCGCTTTCGCGGTCATAGCTGACCAGCTTATACGGCCCACAGGTCAGATACGGGTGGGACAGATACCCGTTTTCCGCGTCCAGCACCGTGCTTTGCAGCAGCTCCGCCGTAAAGACCGGCTCGACTGCCGTTTCGTCGATATTGGCGATATACGCGCCTTCTCCGTCATCGCGCACCTCGCATCCGGGCGCAATCACGCCGATTGGATACGGATAGACGGACAGATACGACAGCTCGTAGAAATACGGTTCATACTGCGCCTTGACCGTCACGCTGAACGTCCGCTCGTCGATGAGCCGCACGCCGGAAAACACGTCCGTCTCTCCCGCGCTAAACGCCTCATAGCCCACAACGTGCGCATAAGCGCCCGTGTTTGCGCCGAGGGCCGCAAACTGCGGCGAGGTCAGCAGCAGATAGGAAAACACGTAATCCTCCGCCGTCACCGGGGTGACGCCGTCGTTGTAGGTCAGGCCGTCCGCAATGCGGATGGTGTAGGTTCTGCCCGCTCTCGTATCAGCGGATTCCAGCGAATCCACGACCATCGGATCGGTCGTGAATTCAAGCTGGTTCATCCATACGATGGGGTTGTAGCCGTGGAGCATGTAGCGCACGTCGATGTCGCTGGTGTTGTTACCAAACTGCGTGGTGAAAAAGCTTCCGCTGACCTTCGTCGAGTTGCCGACGGTCAGGTGCGTAGGCTCTTCGCTCTCCGGACGCATCGTCAGCGCGATTTCGGCGACGGTCGGCGCGGTTTCGGTCTGCATCTCTTCCCCTGCCGCACCCACGGAAACCATGAGCAGCAGGCAGAGCGCTAAAATGAGTTTTTTCATGGCAAAGTCTCCTTCTTGATGGCCTGCGTATCAGGGAAGCGGGGGCGCCGCTTTTAGTTGAAGCAGTCGCCCTCGTTCATGTTGATACTGCCGCCCAGAGGCACGCCGAGGTCGTCAAGAATGGTCAATCCGCCGCGACGTCTGTTCTCCGGGTCAACCGGGACAAAGCCGTCGTCAATGCGGTGCGTGTTGATGACCGTGAAGGTCGTTCCGCGCGTCACGACGCTGGCCGTATAGCCCTCCGGCACATCGTTTTCCACAACGTCGTAGTCATACGCCTCGCCGTTGTCGTCAACCATCGGCAGCTGCGTAAGCGTCTGCGTCCAGCGGTTCGCCGCGTTCAGCGTCAGCGTGGTGATCGTCTGTCCGTTTCTCGTCACATCGACCGTCACGCTCTGCGGACGCAGCTTCTGCGCGTCATTCGCGTCGTTCCACGCCTTGCGCACAGTCAGGTCGGCGTACGCCTGCGTCATCGTATTGACAAACGCCGCCATATGCCCGGTTCCGGTGATCGCGCCTTCGCTGCCCGTAGAGCTTACGCGCATATCCTGCGCCGCGCGCTCAGTGACGGTGTAGCTCGTGCCGAGCGGAATGCCGCTGAGCGTGACGCTCTCGCCGTGGCTCAGGCGGATGCTCGCCGCGCCGCCGTTAAAGTACAGTCTGCCCGTTTCGCCGCTCGTCCTGGTCGTGCGCAGCGTTCCGGTAAAGTCTTCGCCGTCCTCAAGCGTCAAGGCGATGTCAAAGACGAACTGCGTATCAGGAATCTCCGCGCCGCCGATGGCTTCAACCGTCTTGGTGACGGTCAGTGCGCCGTAACCCGGATTGGCGCGCGTGTTGAGGAAGGTTGCGCGTACCGCCGCCGTTTCCACCACGCCGACAGCGCCGGTGCTCGTGGTCGTGTAGCGATCCGCCGTGTAATCCGCTTCGGAGACCGTGTAGCTCGTGCCGGACGGAATGCCCAGAATCGTGAGCGATCCGCCGCCAGCAACGCGAACCCGCGCCGTCACGCCGCCCGCCGCGTTGTCCTCAAAGGCAACCGTGCGGCCGCTCTGCGTGAGATACGTGCCCGCCAAAGCGATATTGTCGTTTCGGCTCAAGGTAACGGTAAATTCAAACTCGCGCCCGAATTCCGCCGTTCCGCCGTCCAGGTTCTTGACGATTTCAAGGCTTCCGGTGTCGCGCGTGTTCACGAAGCGGAGCGTATCGCCCGCGTCGGTCATCACGCCGCCCTGTTCGCCCTGACGGACGACATAGCCCTCGGTCTGATAGCCGTTTTCATCCTCGATCACCGTGTAATGGGTATCCGCGAGGATATTGCCGATGGTCACACCGCGCTCCTCTCCCGTCGCCGCCGCGCCGTCCGCCATATCCACGGTGACATGCGCTTCGTCGTAGGTGAAGCCGTTTTCCGTCCGGGTTTCAAGCGTCAGCGCCTTTCCGTTCAGCGTCGGCCGGTTGTCGCCCGTCAGCCGGACGCCATCCTCGCGCCAGAGCCGCACCGTGAAGCCGAAGCTCGTGCGCACCGCGTTGCTTACGGCCACGCGGTCGTTATAGCCCGTTCCATCCAGCTTCTTGGTGATTTCCAGCGCGCCGACATTGCGCGTGTTGGTGAAGACTGCGTCGCCGGTCAGCGCATCCGCGATGGTTCCGGTCACTTCGCTGCCGTTCACCCGGCCGTTCTGCGTCGAAACCGTGAGATAATAGCCGTCCTGCGCGTCAAACACCTCGCGCACCGCGTACCGCGTGCCCTTGAGGATGTTTTCCACATTCAGGCTGCCGACGCGCGCCGCATCCGTCACCGGGATGGAGAGACTGAGCGTCACCGTATGGTTCTTCGCGTCCACGGTCATGTTCTTCGGGGTCTTGCCATCCACCGTGGGCAGGTTGTTCGTCTGCGTAAGATCGATCCAATCCGCATAGGTCAGCATGGCCGAGAAGCTGAATACGGCTCTGCCGTTTTTCTCGAACTTCACCGCGTTGCCGACCGCGTTCTTGGTTACGCTCAACACGCCGACGTTGCGCTCGTTGGTAAACGCAGCCGCCGCATCCGGCGTCTGGCTGTTGACCGCCGCCGTCTGCCCGCTCACCGCTTCATAGCCTTCCGCGGTGTAGTCGTCCTCGGCCACCGTCGCCGTCGTGCCGTAGAGCACGTCAAGCAGCGTTGCCGTCTGGCCACCCTTGAGCGTCAGCACATATTCGCCGTTCGCATCGCGCGCAACGGTCGTCTGCACGTCCGCCTTGTTCGCTTCGCGGATGACCACGTCATACGCGTCGCGCTGAGTTGCCGTGTCGAACTGCGCGTTTTCGAGCTTCACGTGGAACGTGAACTCCTTTTCGCTGTCCGTCGCGTTGCCCTTGAGCGCCTTGCTCAGCGCAAGCGTGCCGCTCTCGCGCGTATTCGTGAACGTCATGGCCTCTTCGCGGCCCGCTTCGTTCACCACATCGATGATGCCAAAGGCGTTCTGCGGCGTCTGGGTCGTGTAGCCGTCGTCCGTATAGTCGTGTTCGACAATCTCATAGCGCGTATGCGCCGGGATGTTGGTGATGCTCGCGCTCACCGGCTGTCCGTCTGCGCCCATGGTGATGCTCACCGTTCCGGCGTAAACGTCGTGCCCGTCGCGCTGCTCGTTCGTCTTTGTCAGACCGTCCACGCCGCTGGGCATGGTGCTCGTCTGCACGTTCAGCAGGTCGAGGTTGTGTTCATTCCACAGCTTCACGTCAAAGGTGAACGTCTTGCCGTAGCCCTTGTCGCTTCCCGTTCCCGCAAGCGCTTTGGTGATTTCAATCGATCCGATATAGCGCTCGTTGGTGAACGTGTAGCCGATGATATTCGGCTTTTCGTTCATCTCCGTTTGGGTCGTTTTGAGCGTGTAGCCCTCGTCTGCGTGCTTCTCGCTCATCGCTTCCGTCACGATGATATCCGCGCCGTCCGGAACGTCATCGATCACCGCCGTCTCGCCCTTCTTCAGGGAGATCGTCTGTACGTCCTTCCGTCTGAAATCGATCGTTGCCGTTTGGCCGTTCACCGTGTAGGTGTACGCGCGGTAAACCGCCGCATCGGACAGCGCATCGTCCTTCTTTTCGATTTTGACGTTGAAGTCAAACGCATCGCCCTCGTTGGCCATTTGGCCGAGCACGTTCTTCGTAATGCTCACGCTGTGCGTGTCGCGCACGTTGGTGATCTGAACTGAGGAGGCCGTTTCTTTCGAAATCGTTCCCTTGTTCTTTTCGGTCGTGCTGCTGTTCCCGTCCGCATAGCTGACGATAAAGCCCATGTCGCGATACGTCTGTTCGTCCTCGACAACGACGTATCTCGTCCCTTCCGGCAGGTCCTCAAAGGTCACGACCTCGCCGTTATGCAGGCTCAGCGTCAGCGTCACCGTCTGGCCGACCCGCTTCTGTTTCACCGGATACGTGGTCTTTTCGCCCTCGCTCGGCATATTCGAGCGGCCGACGTGGCCGTCCAGCGACACCGTCTCATTTTCCAGCGTCAGGGTGACGTCATACGTTTCCGTATCCGCCGCCAGGCCCTTGCCCACGCCCGTGCCCGTCGCGGTCTTGCCGATTTTCAGCTTGCCCGCGCTGCGCACGTTGGTAAACAGCGCCGTCTGGTTTTCGGCGTTCACAACCCTGTTCAGCGTAGACGCGCCAAACTTCATGTCCTCATCGTAATAGGCCGCATAGCCCCACTCCGCGAATCCGTCGTTTTCGGTTACCGTGTAGCTTGCGCCATAGAGGATGTTGTCAATCGTCACGCTGACGTCGGGTTCCGTCTGCGAAACAGCGATCCGGATGTCCTGAATCGTCACCGTGCGGTTTTCAACGGTCATTGGACTGCCCGTCGGAATCTTCGGCAGATTGTCCGCGTCGCTCAAATCCACGCCAGCCGGATAGGTGATCGCCGCAGTAAAGCTGAACTCGCGCTCGCTGATCGGATCTTTGCCTTCGATCTTCTTGCGGATCGCAAGCGAACCGGCGTTGCGGACGTTTTTCAGTTCAACCTTAGCTTCCTTGTCCGTGGCTATCACACCGCTTCCGCCGGACGTATAGGCGCTTGCGTCGATGTTGTAGCCCTGCGCCCGCTCATCCGTCTCCTCGACGGTGTAGTCCGTGCCGACCGGAATCTCTTTGATCGTCACCGTCTGGCCGTCGCGGATGGTCAGCGTCGCTTCGCCGTTCTTCACGGTCAGCGTCGTCTCCGCCGCGCCATCCATCGGATAATCGCCATCCACCGGCACAATATCATTGCGGCTGAGTCTGATTTTCACGGTAAACGCGTCGTCGCTCAAAACCGCGTTGCCCGCCGTCGTCTTGGAAATCGTCAGATCGCGGCGCGCCAGTTCGTTCTTCAAAACGATGCTTCCGTCCTCGCCGCCGGAGATCTCCGCGTTCGGGGTCAGATGGCCCTGTCCGTCGTCTTCAAGCGTCACGGTCACAGTGTACTTCGTCTTGTCGTAGGTCACGCCGTCGAAAGCGGGCGTATCCACCTCTTCAATCTGATAGGTATACGTCATGCCTTCCCAGTCGCGCTGTGTCCAGCCCGTCTCCGGAATGGTCGCGTAGTTCATCGTCAGGTCGAATTTTCCGTTTTCATCCGCCTGCACAAAGACCGCGTTCTCCTCGACCGTGACGTTTCCGCCCGCCGCAACGCGTTTGGTCAGGTTCGGGTCATCCGGACTGGTGACCCGGATGCGGAAGAGGTTGGCATACCGCTCCAGCTCAACCTGCGTTCCCTTCGCAAAGACCTTCTTCTGCGCCGTGAGCATATACGTGCCCGCCGCGCTGTACAGATCGGTCGCGCTCACGCGATAGGTCTTTCGGCTGTCGGCCTTAAAGTCGCCGGGCAGCCTGTTCATGCCTTCCAGCACGAAGCAGCTGTGCTTTTCGCCGCCGATTTCAACCTCGTCGTGCACCGCAATGCCCTCTCCGCTGAACGTCGCGCCCGTGCTCAGATACGGCGCGGGAGCGCTCGTTTCAACAACCAGATAGCTGTCCGCATAGGTCAGATACGCGCTCTGCGTGCTGACAAAGCTGTACACATTGCCGCTCGACGTCATCTCGCCGACCTTCTTCGCCGCCGAAACCGCGGTCAGATTGTCGAGTTCCTCCGTCGTATACGGGCCGTAAATCGCGAACACCGCATCGGAAACATCCGCGTCGTTGTCCGCCTTCTTGGTGATTTCAAGGTCGCGCACCGGCACGAGGCCGACGTCCACCTGCGGATAACCCAGCTGGTCGTTCTTCACCATCTCTTCGGTGGGCACCGGCAGATAGAACCACTTGGTCGCCGCGCCGCCGTTTCCTTTGGCCACGAAATCGCTGTCCTCATCGGAGGCGATCGGGTTGTTCACGCCCTTCCTGGTGACCCTGAAGCTTTCCGGAATGCCGCTCAGCGTAAGCTGATACGTATAGCGTTCCGAACCGGACAGGTTGGTCGCCACAACGTTCCCGTCCGAATCATTCGGATCGTTTTTCAGGCTGGCAAGCTTCACCGCCGCAAACAGCTCGTCAAACTGATAGCTGCCGCCGGTGATCGTCTGCGTCTGCGTCGTCGGGCGGTAACGGTTATACCGCTGGCTGAGCTGCATGGTCAGCTGCTTGCCTTCGCCCGTGTACGCGTAATTCGGTTCGACCGACAGGTCTTTGGACTGAATGCCGTCGCCGTTGAAGTCGATCCAGACGCGGTTGCCCAGCCATACTTTCTCCGGGATGATCGCCACGCGCGCCACGTCGCTCGCCACGCCGCTGTGCTGGTCATAGCTGAGCCGCGCAATGTTGTTTGCCGTCGTGAAGTAAACGGAAGAATCCGTCACCTCAGGCGCAGAGCAGGTGTATTCAATCAGCACGCGCTCCTTGCCCGCCAGCGGCTGGGTCAGCATCACGGCAAAGCCGTGGACATCTGCCGGGGCCATGCTCGTCGCCCAGCTGTTTCTGATGTTGTCGGCGTCGAAATAGTCGTTATAGGTACTCCGGTTCTGAGACGTGATCTTCTCCTGCGTGAAGTAGACCGTGTAATCTTCGCCGGGTTTGAGTTCCGTGGAGCTTCCGTCCGCCGCGTATTTGGTCACGCTGATGGCCGTGCTCTCCAGCGCCACATCCCATTTGGAATCTCTGGTGCTGCTGTCGTTTCGCCAGTCGTCCGTGTGCGGCAGTTCGTCCATCACGGCGACGTTGGTTGCCGGCGAGAGCGACGGGTTCTCCACCAGAATTCTGTAATAGATCCGGTTGATTTCGTTGTCCTTTTCGGTCTTCGCGCCGGTCACGGCCACGTTCGACCCGCTGACAAATTTGTTCTTGCCGGTAATCGTGCCCGCCACATACTTGGAAATCGTCAGCGCGGAAGGCTCCGCCGACCTGTGCTCGGCCTTCGCCGAAATGCCGTGCTGGCCTTCAAAGCCGGGCAGTTCGCCGCTCTGGCTGTCGCCGGGCTGCTGCTTCACCATGCCGGTGATCTCGTTGCCCGCTTCATCGACAAACGGCACGCCGAAGGGGTTCTTCGTGTTCTTCACGGTCTGCACGCCGCTCATCGCATAGGCGATGTTGGCATCCATGCCCGTGTTGTGCGCGATAATCTGCTCCAGAATGCGTTCGCCGACGAACAGCGCGTCCACCGTCAGGGTGATCTTCTGGCCCGCTTCCAGCCGGCCGTCGCCCCGAACCACAACCGTGTAGCCGTCCTGGGATACCGTCGTCGTCAGCTTCAGCGCGGGGTTGTCGCTCGTCGCTTCCACCTTCACGGCCATGGCCTGACGCGGCAGCGTATCGACCAGAATCGGCGCCTCGATTGCGGGCAGGTTCTCCGCCTGACCGCTGATATTCTCAAAGACAATCGTATAATGCGCGCCGGAACCCGCACTCACCGTCAGGCTGTTGCTCTTGGGGTTGGTGGCTTCCGCTTCCACGGTCACGACATAGTCGCCCGTGTTCGGGTTCTGCACAATCTCCGCGCGCTGCACCTGTTTGGTGATTCTGGCTTTCGGCAGGCCGATCGACGAATCCGCATCGCAGTTCGCCGCATCCGTATAGGTCTTGCTGACGCTCTCCTGCGACTTCGCGCCGATGGCATAGGCCAGGTTGAGGCCCGCCGTATTGCGCACACCGCAAACGCGGTCGATTGCTTCGCCGGATTCCTGATGGAAGCGCATCGTCACCACAATCGGCGTATCCTGCCTGAGGCCCGCAGGGATATCCCGGCCGTCCCGCATATGATACGCGATCCTGAAGCCCGTGTAGATGCAGCCGCCGTCTTCCGCTTTCAGGGAAACGTCCGCGCCGCTGTCGGTCACGTCGATGTTCGACTGAATCAGCGTCTCCTGCGTGCCGATCAGGCCGTAAACATCCGCATAGATTCTGTCGCCTTCCGCCGCCGTGCCATAGGCCTCCTTCAGCTGCGCAAAGCTCATCTTGCCGACGGTCACGCTTTCCACAAAGTGCTGCGTCTGCACGGTTTCCGCGCCGCCGTCGAGCCAGCCGCTCTTATTGCCGAGCGCGTCCACCGTCTGATATTCGACCTTGTTGTCCGTAATCACGAAGCTGCTCATCGGGTAGCGGATTGCGTCGTTCGCGTCTGCCGCGCCGCTGTCGCTCGTCGTCTTCCGGATTTCAAAGGTCACCGTCTGCCAGCTTCCGTCCGCCTGCGTGTTTTGCAGGTTGCCCAGCTTTCCGCCGACCTCGCCGTTGACCGCCGAAACGGTCTTATCCAGATACGGATCGCGGTTCGGGATGTTGGCGAATGCCGCCGCGGCAAAGCCGCCTTTGTTCGTCAGCACCGCTTCTGCCTTCGTGTGCCACGGCATGCCTGCGGACTGCGAAGCCTCGGTTTCGATATAGCCCGCCGGAGTCGTCGTTTCCGCGAAAGCGTAACTGCCGCGCTCGACATACGACGTGATGACGTAGGTATACCGATACCCCTGCTCGTCCGTGTAATACGTTCTGTCCTTCGCAAGCGTATACGTCTTTTCGCCGATTTCAAGCGTCTGCGGCGCTTCCGTCCTGTCTGCGGCGGTCGGTTCGAGGTTCGCAAACGCATAGCTGTGCGTCTCGTCCATGCCGTCCGTCTCCGCCGCGCTGAACTTCGCGCCGACGACCAGCGCGCTCTTGTTTTCATAGTCGCGCTTGAGGATCACCAGTCTGCCCTTCGGCTCGTTATATGCGTTGAAGTGCAGCGTGCTGAACAGCTCGTTCGGATTGGCCATCAGTTCTTTGCCTGTGACGACGGTATAATAGCCCGCCGCGCCGTCAAGCTCGGAAACATCCTGCTCGGCCGTGCTGTGGTTCGCGTCCGTCTTTTTGAAATCGTAATAGGCCTTGTAGCCCTGGCTCACCGGGTTCAGGTACGGCTTGGCGGGATCGTCGCCGATCGCGCCCGCGTCCGGCTGCTCAAAGACGACATACGCCTCGCCCTCTTCGAGCCTCGGCAGATACGGGAACAGCACGTCGCCGTTTGCGTCGGAGGTCACCGTCTGATACAGATACGGCTGTCCGTCGCTAAGCAGAACCTCGTGCAGTTCGCCGTCCGCGTCTTTCTTCATGATGTGAAGCACAGCGCCTTCGACAACCGGCGTATCATCGTCGCGTCTGCTTCTCACGCTGCCGAACACGCGAACCTGAATGGATACGCCGCGCGTATTCACCATCGAAATCGTGTTGGCCGCTCTGCCCGCCGCCAAATCAATCTGCGCGTCATACGCCAGCTGATAGCTGTAATTCGGCGCGGAAATCTCTTCGACGTAATAGGCGTACAGCACGCCGTCCGTCATCGCGTCTTTCGGTGCATAAACTTCGTTCAGCTGCACCATGCCGTCCGCGCCGGATTTGAAGCGCGCCGCATTTTCACGCGCGCCCGTCCAGTCGCCAAACGGCGTGCCGTTTTCACGACCCGCATAATAGCGCTTATTGTCCTGCTCGTCCAGCATATACAGCGAGAAGAAGCAATTTTCCAGCGCAGTCGGCGTTTCGCTTTCGCTCAGCCGTCTGGTCTTCTCAATCTGACCCGCCATCAGCGTGCCGTCGTTGACAAAGTCAACCTTCATCTGGCGCTGAACGTCCATCGCGTTGTAACGCGTGACGGTCACGTCCCGGCTGCTGGTGATCCGGTCGTTCGCAACGGTCGTGCCGTTGTAAACCGGCGTCTCCGGTTTTCCATTCAGATAGGCCGCGGACTTGGCGAACCAGTAGCCCGCGCTTTCATCCGTGCTTTCCACAACGGTGTATGCGCCCGGATCGAGCCGCACGACGATGGACTGCCTTTCAGTCTCGGTGAAGCCTCCGAGCGTAATCGGCTGCTGCGCCACCTTCTGCCAGCTTTCGGTTCCATTGGCATCGACGACGCGCATTTCCAGCTCGGCCGCTTCCGTCGTCCCCTTCTTATAGACATAGAAGGCGACGCTTTCCGGGATGCTCTGCGTGTCAGAAGACTCAAACGTCTTGGTGATTTCCAGATACGCGCGCGGCGTGTTGGTCACATCGATGTTGTGCTCGGTGATCGTCACGCTGTTGTTCTCGTCCCGGCGGCCCGCGTCGTTCCGATTTTTGAGCGTTGCGGAAGCAAAGAACTGAACTTCGCTCTTGTAGCTCTTGCTCTTCCCGCTCTTGTCCAGATGCTCGTAATCCTCGTCGCAGATGACGCGGAACCACGTCGTAAACAGCTGCCCCGCGTTCACCTGTCCCTGCGGAATCGTCTCGACCAGCAAATACCAGCCGGAATACAGGCCGTCAAACGTGATTTCGCCCGTTTCGGCGTCCGTTGTGCCCGTACACGGCAGATACACATAGCCGAACTTCGGATAGTTCGATTTGCCCTCGAACTCGCCCTGCGATTTGAACGGGCAGAAATACAGGGCAAAATGCGCCGCAATCGGCTTCAAATCCGCCGTATCGCCGCTTCGATTGCTGACCTTGTGAAGGGTGACGCTCGTCGTCGCCGGGTTGTAAACCGTAATCGGTTCGTCAGCCTTAACGTCCGCGCCCGCGATCGTCAGCTTTCCGCCGTTGAGCAGCTTGAAATATCGGTTGACCACTGCGTTCGGGTTCCAGTTTGCAGCCACCGGCGTTTCATCCAGCGCCTCGGCAATCGCGTACTCGGCCTTCGGATAATTGCCCGCCTCGCTCGTGCGATAATCCCAGATCGGCAGGCTGAAAATGACCTCGCCCTTTTCGTTCGTGGTCTGTCGCGTGTTCGCCAGCGCGCTTTCGTTGCTGCTCAGAACCGCGCTCTCGCCATCGGAATAACCAATCTGAATCGGCGCGCCCTCGACCAGCTTTTCATCCGCGTCCCGCTTGATGACGGTCAGCGAATGGAAACGCGTATTCGTGGAGCAGACGGCAATCTGGCTCTTGTACTCGCCCGTGGTGAACGTCAGTCGGTTGGCCGACGTGCCGTTCACATTCTCGCCGTCAAACACAAAACCGCTCTTGTCGGTCTGCACGCCCTCGATTACCGGCGCGGTTGTCTCTTCAATCGTGAACGTCGTCTCGCGCGGCAGCTGCACCGTCGTCTCATAATGGTTCGCGTTGTTCAGCGTGACACGGGTATACACCTCGCCTTTTGCATCCGTGATGGTGTAAACCGCATCCGTGCTTCCCTCTCCGCCGTAATAGCGCTCGCCGTCCACATACTTGGCGACCGTCAGATAGGTCATCTCGCCGAGGATGTTCTTGATGGAGTTGCGCTGTCCGTCTTTGTTCAGATAATCGTCTACAACCGTCACGTAATCCGCATCCTGCGGATTCTTGACAGCCTTCACATGCAGGGCATACTGCTCCTGCATATAAACCATGTTAATCGGGTAATCCTTCTCGCGGAGGATGAAATCGGCCTCGTAGAAGGGTTGTCCGTTTTCATCCACGACCAGCTTCACCGGGTTATCCGGATTGGCCGCGCCGCCGTTTTCCGTATAGAGCGTCTCCAGCGAAACGGTGATGCTCACGCCGTAGCCCGCGCTCGTGCCGTTCTCGTTCTCGCAGCCTGTGACAAATTCTGTGCTGAACGCGCCGTCGCCCGTGACGGCCTCCAACAGGCCGTTCGCGTTTTCGCGCGCAAGCAGGAGTTCAAAGGTCACGCCCGCCAGCGGCTTAAGCTCGTCGACCCGGTTGTTGTCCTTCGCTTCGGTGGACGGCCAGTATTCCTTATCCAGCTTCACTTGGAACAGACCCTTGAACTCGGTCTCCCCGCCGCTCACCACATCGGCCTCGTTGTATGCGTCCACTTCCGTCACGGCATTGACGGCTCTCGCCGCAGCAGACCACACGCCGCCGTAGACCTTCTGATAGCCGCCTGCGTGGTTGATCTTCACCTCCCGGAACAGGAAGGTATATTCGCTGACGTCGTCGTCCAGCTCAAAAGCGTCCGTCATGAACGCGCCCGTGCCCATGCCGCTCGCGCCGGTTTCATAGGTGATTCCGTCCGTAATCAGTTTGCTCTTCTGCGGTTCGGCGGTGAAAATAGCTTCCAGCTCCGCTTCCCGGCCAGTATATTCGCCTTTTTTCACCGTGTCTCCCGCCTGCGGCGCTTTAAACGCTCTGTTGCGGTCCAGCAGTTCGCGCTGTTCTTCCGTCAGGTCGCTCGTGCGGATGGCGTAAACCTCAAACTGGCAGTAATCCAGCCGCTGCGTCTTGTCGTCGACATCGCCTTCCATCGCCGCGCCGTCTGCAAACTGAACCGTGTAGCCGATCTTGTTCAGCTTCAGCTGCACATAGTCCTTGTAATTGGTGATGCTGCTCTGACTGTCGTTCTGATTATCGGTCTCTTCGCCCGTCAATTCAACATATTTGAAGTTAACCAGCACATCCTGATAATCGCGCGGCTCTCTGTTGTACGCCGCGTTTTCGCTGTGCGCATGATCCGGATCTTTGGATTCATAGGCGCAGTATCCGTCCGGAACTTCCGTTTCCACGAGCACATAGTGCTTGAGGCCGTGCAGATCGGAGATCGTCGCAGTCGGGTTCGTCATGTTGATCGACTCAACCTGTTCAAGCGCGCCGTCGTCCTTCACTTCGTAGAGCGTCATCGTCGCGCCCGTCAGCGGATACTCCGGCGCGTTGCCGCGCTTCAGCTCATATTCCTTCTGGTAGTTCAGGCTGACGTTGAGAGCGGCCTTCGGCTCATTTTTAAACGTCAGCGTCTGGCTGGCATTTTCGTCCAGCCTGAACTGCTGCTCGCCTTCCGCCTTGAAATACCTCTGCGCCGCCTGCTCCTGCTTCACCGTGTACGTCAGCGCCGTGGTTTTGTCGTTCGGATCGCCGTAAATCGGCAGGCTGGACAGCTCAAACGCCTGGCTTGCACCCTTTTCGCCCGTGTAAACCAGCGTGTTCGTCGTTTCATCGAGCACAAAGCCGGTTTCCAGCAGCGCCCGATAGGCATAGCTGTCCTCCGCGAGGTTCGACGCGTCCACCAAGACCGTGAACTTCGCCAGATCCGCCGCGTTCACATAATCGATGGCCGCGGGCTGCGTGCCCAGCTTTTCCTTCTTCTCGTCGCGCAGCTCAACCGTCAGGCTGCCGACGTTCGCCGTGTTGGGAACAGTCGGATTGTCCGCCCGATTCGTCTCGCTATACGTCAGCGGCCCAAAGACGCTGTCGTTGAGCATCATGTCGCCGGAAACCGCCGTTTCCCTGACATAGTACGTGCCGTAAACCGGGATGGTGAACACGCCGACCGCCTGATCCGGCTTGCGCACCGTGACCGGCTCACCGACCTGCCGCATGTTCTCGTCGTACAGGGTAAACGTCGCAAAGCTGCCGTTCGCCGCCTCGGCCGGGAAGTCTTTTTTCACCTCAAGCTGATACTTCCGCTGGTCAACCTGTCCAGCCTTCTGGCTGTCGTCGCCCGCCGCAACCGTCAGCGGAACGAGTTCCGTATTCAAATAGTAGTTCTCCGGTGCTTCCAGCTCCTGCAAATAATAGGAAGTTCCTTCCTCCACCGGGAGCACCAGTTCGATTCTGCCGTCCGCGTCCGTCGTGAAACGATACGCGTCCGCCACATTTTCGGGCTGGGTCAAGCGCCCCGCTTCATCCACGATGGCCGCCGTCTTTTCCGTCAGCACGCCATCCGTCAGCGTCCGCCCGACCAGATAGGTCGTGCCATCCGCTTTCCGGGTCAGCACGGCATAAACCGCGCCGGGCAGTGTCGCGTTGTCGCTGCCTTCTTTGGTGAAGGTCGTCTTGCCGACCTGACGCGTGTTGGTGACGGTGATTGTCTTGCCCGTACCGTCGTCCAGCGTCACGCTCTCCTCGCTGTACGTCACCGCATAGCCTTCCGCCGCCGCTTCGACGACGGTATAGGTCACCACATGGCCGTTTTCGTCCCAGCCGCGCAGCAAAAGGGTCTGGCTTGCCTCGTTCTGTTCGCCGTCGGTCGTCAGTTCAACCGTCCGGCTCGGCAGCGCGTCGCCCGCTTCGCAGGCAGCCTGAACCGTGATCGTCCACGTTTGTTCTTTATTCAGGCCGCTCACATCGACAAGCCGCTTCGTGATGGTTAGTTCCTGCTGCTTGATGAAGAAATAGTCGGCGTTCTGGATTCTCGCGTCGTCCGTAAAGGTGATCTGAATCTCCGCTTCGGGCTTCTCCCCCTCGCCGTTCTTCCTGCTCGCGTAAAACAGACCGTCCGTCTGTTCGTTGCTCTCCACCTTCACGCGGTAGGTGATGAGGCGCCCGTCCCCGTCGAATCTCGGCAGATAGACGGATCCCGCCTCATCCAGCGTCGTCTGCTTCACCGGCTCCGTCTCGCCGTCGCGCGTGATGGTCACCGTGTAATGGCTTTGATCCGCTTCCAGATTGGCGCCCTGCTCATACTCGCGCAGATAGGCTTTCAGGTTCAGCAGACCATCCGTCGAATAGTTCTTCACGGCGTTGTCGTCCGTCATCAGCGTCTGCCAGCCCGCCTCGATGAGGACAATCCTGTTATCCGCCTTGGCAAAACCGTCGGATACGCCCGTTTCTTTCATCGTATAGGTATCCGCGGGCAGATAAACCGTGGTCCGTTTTCCGTTTTCGACCTTCACCGTGTAGGTGCCGCCGTTCTGCCCGGTCAGCGTAAACTCCGCGGAAAGGCTGGAGTTTGTATCTTGCGTGCCGTCCGGCGCATAGAACATCTTTTCGAGGATAAACTGGCCGTTCTGCGCGTTGTAATCCTCGAACTCGGCTTCCACCGCGTTTTCTTCCGTTCCGGCCGTCACCGTCACAAGCTGATACGGATAGAACGCCTCGCCGATTTTGAGCGTCTGGTCGCCCGGCTTGACGTTGGTATAGCCCGCTTCCATCCCCGTGCGCACCACATAGTAGTCGCCTTCGGGCAGTTCCCGGCTCGTCTCAAACGCGCCGATCCGGTCGGAAAGCTTCGCGTTCTCACCAAGCACCAGCTCGCCCTTTTCGTTGCGCGTCACTTCGCTGGCCTTATAAATCGCAAAGACCGCGTCGCTGCCCGAATAGGCCGTTCTGTCCGCTACATCTGCCGCCAGCTTCACATACTGTTCCGGCAGGATGTAGCCGCCCTGACGCACGAAATGATAATACAGCGTTTTGCTGCTGTCGGCCGTCTTTTCGTCGCCGTCGCCGTAAACCGTGTAGTTCAGCGTCGAATCCAGCGTGACGCCCAAGCCCTTAAAGGCGGCGTCATCCAGCCGTTCGTCGTCGCAGTCCAGCTCAAAGTCCGTCCTGTCATAGATCAGGTTGACCGTGTAATTGTTGTACGCATAGACCGACGGATGAACGGTATTATCGCCGTCCAGCAGCGCCGTATTGTGGATCGTGTTTCCTCCGTTTGCGGGCATTACGAGGCTGCGCGTGCCATCCCCGTTTTCCACAATATCGCAGGTGTAGGCGCTGTCCCCAAGCGTCACCGTGGCCTGCTTCGGATAGACCTTCGCGCCATTCTTTCCCGCAACCGGCTGAATCGTTTCCTGGAGCGTATAGCTGGAAAGATCGAGTACGCCCTTATCCACGTAGTCGCTGTTCTGGCGCAGAATCTCGCCCTGCGTTCCCAGCGCGCCCGTGCGCACCTGATAGGTGAAGGTTACCTCGTCGCCGTTTACCGTGTGCGTCACGGCCTCGTTCTGCACATCCCACGTCTTTGCTTCCGCCGCATTCCGGAAGGCGTTCGTGTGGATCGTTGCCTGATAGTCAATCGGCGTACCGGCGTAATCGTTCAGTTCGCCGTTTTCGTCATAGTAGCGCATCTTCGGCGTGATCGACGCGGAGAGTGAAACCGTCGGCGTGATGAGATCGCCGTCGGCATGTTCACCGTTATCGATCATGCGGCCAAAGAACGTATAATTCAGCGTCACGGCGTTGCTGCCGTCCGCGCGAACGACGCTTTGGACGCTGTCAACGTTCAGGGTATCCGTCCAACCTCCGTTATCGGTCGCGGAAATCCGCAGATTGCCGGGCGCGCTGATTTGCAGCCTGATATCGTCGTAGGAATCGAACGGGCGATATCGAATGTACTCGTCGAACGTCATCGAATACAGGTCAAACGCCCTGTATTCGGTCAGGTTCGTGGCAAGCTGGAAGGTCATGCTCAATGTAAAGGGGACGACCTCGCCCGTCTTCCACTGCGCCGCGTTCTGCGCCGGACGCAGGTTCGCGTAAATCAAGGTATCTTTTCCATTCTTTTCGACATCCCGAACGCGGTCGGCGAAAGACATGTGCGTTTCGTCCGTCGTTTCAAACTCGGCTTCATAGGCTTCCTGCAAAGAGCCATACGTTTTGCCGCTTCTGAGGGTCTGCGCAACCGGCTTCTGCACCTGGCTGACCACTTCGTCGGCAATCGCCGTCGTCGGGCAAGAGCTGACGAGCATCGCGGCCGTCATCACCCAAGCCATAACCCTTTTCAGATGGTTCATCTTTTCCATCCTGTCCTCCAAAAACATGTCGCTCAGTCTTCAACCGATACCACAAAGCGCCAGTAATACTGCGCGTTGATTTTGTCGAGCTTTACCGCATAGCGCATCTCGTTTGCGCCTTCAACGTCTTCAAAGTGTTCGCCGTCCAGACTGTACTGCCAGCGGATCGACCACTTCGCATCCGTCGGCTGGACGTTGACCACGGCAGTCATTTCCAGCGTGTCGCCATAAGCCAGTCCGTCGCTTCCGTTGCTGATCAGTTCCGTCTCAATCTGCACCGGCTGCCGGACGACCTTCGCATCCCAATGCGCCTGCAATTTGATTCTGCCGTCGCCGCTGTTGCGCAGATCCAGCTCGTTGCCGTCGCCGTCCAGCGCCGCAAGGGTGAGCATCGTTTCCGCATCGCCGTTTTGGCTCAGCGTCAGCGTCAGCCGACGGCCGCCGCAAAGCACCTCGCCGCCCTGCGCCACGCCGTCGTAGACCCACAGAACGATTTCGCCGTTTTCCCAACTGAGGGAAGCACCGTCCATCCAGAAATCATCCGCCTGCCACGCGTCCGTGTCGCCGCCGATGGCTACCGCAAACGGCTCCAGCCGCACGCCGTCCGCGTTGTTCACACCGATCACCAGCCGCGCCGAATCGCCGTTTCCGTCCAGTCTGAGCTGCGCCCAGTCGATTGTTTCGATTTGCTCCTCCGGCTCAGGCGTGGACGTGGGTTCGGGCGTCACTGTCGGCTCAACCGTCGCCGTAGGTTCAGGCGTTACCGTAGGCTCAACCGTTGCCGTAGGTTCAGGCGTTGCCGTCGGCTCAACCGTTGCCGTGGGTTCGGGCGTCGCCGTATCTTCCGGCTCCTCTGTCGCTTCCGGTTCTTCCGTCGCTTCCGGCTCTTCCACGACTTCCGGTTCCTCCGTCGCTTCCGGCTCTTCCACGACTTCCGGCTCTTCCGTCGCTTCCGGTTCTTCCACAACTTCCGGTTCTTCCGTGGCTTCCGGCTCTTCTTCAGCCTCTTCCGTCTCAATCGGCGTTTCCGTCTCGCTGTAAACTTCAGATTCCGTTTCAGCTTCGGTGTATTCGGGCTTTCCGCCTTCTTCATACAAAACGATTCCTTCGCTCTGCTGCTCATCCTCCGCGTTCACGCGCATCGGAGACGCTGCGCCCAGCAACACCAGGCACAGCATCCATGCAAAAATTCTTCTTTTATTTTTCATATCGACATGCCCCTTTCGCCGATCTTTTTTGTCATCTTTCCATTGAAAGCCGCATATACTTCCCATAGTGGAAGATATATACCAATTTCTTCTTTTTTTATTCTACCATTTTTCCTTGTTTTTTTCAACTTACCAATGCACAAAGGAAACGTTTTAGATCTAATAAAAATGATAGATTTTTCTTTTATACCGACTCATATATAACAGTATATCAAATTCTATACAATTCCCAGAGGATTACTTTCAATTTTTCTCTTGACAAGCCGCGCTGCATCCTGTATAATGATCTTGTTGTTAGAGATATCTAACACCTCCCTGAACCAAATTGCGGACGAAGTTTGACGCACTCCTCCGCAGCCTTGCAGGTTTGACGCCCCTGCAAGACACGCCCGCCTGAGCGGTATCAGGCAAGGACCACTCCCCCTGTTTTCTCCCTGTTTCTTAAAAAGAAAGGCCCTGCCGGGCATGGACGCTGCCCGGCAGGGTTTTTCATATCCTTTATGGTTCCACCGTGATTTCCTGCCCGTCCGAAAACAGCGTCATCACGCCGTTTTCCTTCGCCGCATAGACCGTCGCGCCGTATTTCTGCAATCGAATGCGCACGCTGTTGGCGGGGTTTTTGCCTGTGATCAGCGCGACTTTCGGCTTTGCAGCCTCCACCCATTCGGCGCATGTCGCAGCCTCCGTTCCTCCGCGGGAGACGATCAGCGCATCGCACGCCGCCGCCGCGCCGGAAGAGACGATCTCCTTTTCGCCGTTTGAGGTAATACAGCCCGTCACCACGACACTCGTCTGCCCGTAATCGATGCGCAAGGTCAGGCCGTCGTCGCGGCTGTCCGTATGCTGGGTCCGTGCCGGGCCGATGAAGGTCACTCGCGCCCGTCCAAGCGTGAAAGTCATGTTCTGCGCCGCGGAGACGATCTGCGTCCCCTGCTTTTCCGCCGCGTCGATCATCTGCGCATAGGCCTTTCCCTTGGTCTGCGTCGGCGGCACAAAGAGATAATCCGGTTTGGTCATGCCAAGCGCCAGCTTCATCGCGCCGAGCTGCTCATCTTCCGAACTCATCGCCACCGCCGCGCTCAGATGGTTCGCGCCGCAGAGCAGCAGCTGGCCGCAGAGCGACGCGCCTGTTCCGCTGCCCGCGCCGAGCAGCATGGTATAGCCGTCCGCGCAGACGAAAACAGCTTCTCCGTCCCCCGCGCGCAGCGTCTTGACCGTCAGCCCGTTCGCATTTACGCCATATGCCCACTTAGGCAGTTTCTCCGTCATACCGGAAAGATCCGGCGGTTGAATCTGACTCAGGTCGAAATCGCCGAGCCTGATTTCCGGCAGATGGTCCAGCTTGAGCGTCGGCGCGCCGGTCTGCGGATCGCTTTCCACAAAGCCCAGCACATGCGCGCCGACAAACACCAGCGCAATCACGCCGAGCAGCAGCATCAGATTGGTCAGGCAGCCAACCAGACAGCCTTTTTTCCGCTTGCGTACATGAGATCGCCCCTCGCGCGCCATCAGGCCAACGCCTCCAACGCAGAGGCCAGCTTCTCGCAGTCCGCCGCCTCCGTCGCCCAGCTGGTCACAAAGCGGACGGCCACGCGCCCATCTTCCAGCTTTGCCCAGCGCTCATAGGCAAAATCCAGTTCCAGCGCGGCGTTCTGTTCTTCCGTCAGCACGGCGAAAATCTGGTTGGTCGTCGTCCGCTGGAAGAAGGGAATGCCCGCGCGCTCCATGCCCGCGCGGATGAGATCGGCCATTTCATTGGCATGCTTCGCCCACGCGAAATAATCGTCGTGCTCCAGTGCCGCCAAAAACATCACGCCGCCGAGCCGTCCCTTGGCGATCATGCCGCCGTTATGCTTGATCATATAGCGGAAATCCTTTTGCAGCGCCGGATTGACGATAACCATCGCTTCGCCGAAAAGCAGGCCATTTTTCGTGCCGCCGATGTAGAAACAATCCGCCAGCGCGGCCAAATCTTTGAGCGTCATGTCGCACTCCGGGCTGGTCAGCGCGCTGCCCAAACGCGCGCCGTCCACAAAGAGGATCAGTCCCAGCCTGTCGCAGACCTCGCGAAGCGCTTTCAACTCGTCCAGATGATACACCGTGCCGATTTCCGTCGGCTGGCTGACGTAGAGCAGCCTCGGCGCAACCATGTGCTCATCCGTGTGCAGCGCACAGACGGCTTCCACACCTTCCGCCATCACCTTACCATCCTTCGCCGCGCAGGGCAGCACCTTATGCCCTGTCGCTTCCACCGCGCCGGTCTCATGCACGTTGATATGTCCCGTCGGCGCGCAGATAGCCGCCTCATACGGGCGCAGGAACGCCGCAATCGCGATGCTGTTGGCCGACGTGCCGCCCGTCATGATATGCACCGCCGCGCCCGGCTGGCCGCACTTTTCGCGGATCACATCCGCCGCGCGCAGGCTGTATTCATCCAGTCCGTAGCCGCAGGTATGCTCCATATTGGTTTCCATCAATCGCCGCATCACCAGCGGATGCGCGCCCTCGCCATAGTCATTCATGAAAAACGTCTTCACGGTTATCCCTCCCGTTTCATCGTTCCGATCATCATCGTTTCGTCAATCGTAATCTGCTTCATGCCGCTCAGATCGAGGCTGTCCACATCGACATTGGCCAGCATCGGGGTCATCTTCGCCAGACGCACCGCCAATTCCCCATCGACGGGCATCGTATAGGCGATCTTCCGCTCTTCAAGCACATTGACATGCGCATGGGCATAATCCAAAACCTGCGCGCCGTCATATGCTTCCAGTTTGCCGCCCGCCGCCTCCCGCAATTCATGCAGATAGCCCGCTCTCGGCGCAAGCTTGATGAGCACACCGTCCGTCTTGAGGATACGCCCGAACTGCGCGTAATTCGCGGGGGTGAATACATCGAGCGCCGCGTCGCAGCAACCGTCCGCCAGCGGGATATTCGCCAGATCGCCGACGAAATACGTCGCCTGCTTATCCCCCTTCGCGGCGAGCAGCACGGCCTCCTTCGCCAGATCAAATCCGACGCGAATCATCTTTCTTTCCGGGCAGACGCTCCGCAGATAATATCCCTCGCCGCATCCCGCGTCCGCCACAACGGGGCATTCGGCCTTTACGTATTTTTCCAGCGCTTCGCCGATGGCCGCAACGACCGGTGCGAACACGCCTGCTTCAAAGACCTTCGCGCGGCTCTCAAACAGCTCCTTTTTATAGAAAGACTGTTTGGCGTTCGGCGCAAAATTCACGTACCCCTGCCTGGCGATATCGTAGCAATGGCCCTTTTCGCAGAACAGGCTTTTGCCTTCCTGACGAAAACTGCCCGAACAGATCGGGCAGCGAAGAAGCGCGACGGCTTCATTTTGCATGGTATACCTTTCTTGGGGCTTCGCCCCAATCCGGGAAACGTGCATAGGGGCGCTGTCCTCTGCCTGCGGCAGACGCGCCCGTTTCACGAACGCCAT
>OLRJ01000680.1_pt1 | contig 33800 bp, 29 predicted proteins | sample 1672741 | NCBI WGS metagenome assembly OLRJ01 (sample SAMEA3136719, study PRJEB25190) | human gut metagenome | biome: human gut; feature: human-associated habitat; material: faeces | place: Austria | collected 2013 | reverse complement strand
CTATGACAGCACTTCTGAAAGATGCTCTGAAACCAAACCTTGTTCAGACACTGGAACATGTTCCGGCAATCGTTCATGGTGGACCATTCGCAAACATCGCTCATGGATGTAACTCCGTAACAGCTACAAAGATGTGTATGAAACTTGCTGATTACACCATCACAGAGGCTGGATTCGGTGCTGACCTCGGTGCTGAAAAATTCCTGGATATCAAGTGCCGTATGGCAGGTCTGCACCCAAGCGCAGTTGTTATCGTAGCTACTGTACGTGCTCTGAAATATAATGGCGGTGTAGCAAAAGCAGACCTTAATAATGAAAACCTGGAAGCACTGGAAAAAGGACTTCCAAACCTTCTGAAACATGTAAGCAACATCAAGAATGTATATAAACTTCCTTGCGTAGTTGCTATCAATGCATTCCCGACAGATACAAAGGCAGAACTTGACCTTGTAGAGTCTAAGTGTAAAGAACTCGGCGTAAACGTAGCACTTTCCGAAGTATGGGCAAAAGGCGGCGAAGGTGGAGTGAAACTTGCAGAAGAAGTTCTTCGTCTGGTAGAAGAACCGAACGACTTCTCCTATGCATATGAACTGGAAGGCTCTATCGAAGACAAACTGAACCAGATCGTACAGAAAGTATACGGTGGTAAGAGAGTTGTCCTGACAGCAAATGCTCAGAAACAGGCAAAACAGCTCGAAGCTCTTGGCTTTGGCAACTGCCCGATCTGTGTAGCTAAGACACAGTACAGTCTGACAGATGACCAGACCAAACTCGGTGCACCGACAGACTTCGAAGTTACTGTACGTAACCTGAAGATCTCCGCAGGCGCAGGATTCATCGTAGCTCTGACAGGCGAGATCATGACCATGCCGGGACTGCCGAAAGTACCGGCTGCAGAAAGAATCGATGTAGATGAGACCGGAAAGATTACTGGACTTTTCTAAAAATATAAGGAACTTCCTTGCAAACCGTCAATGGTTTGACAACCTGTGAAAATCCTGAGGGGGAGCATCTCGAAGTTGCGAAAGGCCGAAGCTCCCCCTCAGACTCCCCCTGCTTGGCCCCGCTAAAAGCAATTAATTTAATTAAACCAATAGAATGACAGAGTACCAGGATACCCTCCTCCACACATAGACAGGGTGTTCTGGTACTTTTGTATGTTTACATATTTGGATAACCTGGGAGGTTTAAAGGAGCCCAGGGGTTGTCAGGGGAGCGGCGAGGTCCCCTGACGGGTCTAAGGGCAGTTCCCTTAGTTGACAAACAGAAAGAATCTGTTTAACATGGATTACAGATTTACAGATTATCAGGCGGGAGGCGCAGGTTATGACAGTAAAAGAAAGGCTGGAAGCTCTTCGTATTCTTATGAAAGAAAAAGGAGTCGATGCATATCTGGTTCCGACGGATGATTTCCACGGTTCGGAATATGTGGGTGATTATTTTAAATGCAGAAAATATATTACAGGTTTTACGGGTTCGGCAGGAACAGCGGTTATCATGAAGGATATGGCAGGACTCTGGACGGATGGCAGATACTTTATTCAGGCGGCAGATCAGCTTAAGGGAAGTACGATCGAACTGTTTAAATCCGGGGAACCGGGAGTTCCGACCGTCCATGAATTTCTGAAAGAAAAACTGGAACAGAAGATGTGTCTGGGATTTGACGGACGTACAGTAAGTGCGAAAGAAGCGGAAGAATTGCAGCAGCTTCTGGGAGAAAAAGACATTAGTTTTTCGGTAGATGATGATCTGATCGGGGAAATCTGGAAAGACCGTCCGGCACTTTCATGTGAACCGGTGATGGAGCTTGATGTAAAGTGGGCCGGTGAGACAAGAGCAGATAAAATTGCAAAGATCCGCGAGCAGATGAAAGCAAAAAATGCAGACGTTTTTGTACTGACTTCACTGGATGATATTGCGTGGCTTTTGAATATCCGAGGCAATGATATTCACTGTTGCCCAGTGGTGCTTTCTTATCTGATCATGACAGATACCGAGCTTCGGTTATATGCAAATGTCAGTGCCTTTGCGCAGAAAATCTGTGAGAATCTGGAAGCTGACGGAGTGAAAATTTATCCATATAATGAAGTTTATTCTTACGTACAGGCGATACCGTCCGGCAGCAGAATCCTTCTCTCCAAATCCGGTGTCAACAGTCGTCTTGTGAGCAATATTCCGACAGATGCGGTGATTTTGGATGAGGTAAATCTGACACTTCTTCCGAAAGCTGTCAAGAACTCTACAGAGATGGAAAATGAGCGGTTCGCACACATTAAAGACGGAGTGGCGGTTACTAAATTCATTCACTGGCTGAAAACAAATGTGGCAAAAGAGACGATCACAGAACTGAGTGCGGCGGAAAAACTCTATCAATTCCGAAGTGAACAGGAGCATTTTCTCGGGGACAGTTTCGATCCGATCATTGCATATGGAACACATGCAGCTATTGTACATTACAGTGCAACAAAGGAGACGGATATTCCGCTCGAAGCGAAAGGAATGGTACTTGCAGATACCGGTGGACACTATCTGGAAGGCACGACAGACATTACAAGAACGATAGTTCTCGGACCGGTCAGCGACAAAGAAAAGAAATATTTTACCGCTGTTCTGTGTGGGAATCTGAATCTGGCAGCTGCGAAATTCAAGTATGGATGTACCGGATTAAACTTCGATTATCTTGCGCGAGGACCACTCTGGGAACTGGGAGAGGACTATAATCATGGCACTGGACATGGCGTCGGTTATCTTTTAAATGTGCATGAGGGACCAAATGGTTTTCGCTGGAAAAATCTCCCGGATCATCCGGCGCCGATACTGGAAGAAGGTATGCTTACTTCTGATGAACCGGGCTATTATCTGGAGGGAGAATTTGGAATCCGACATGAAAATCTTGTGCTTTGCAGAAAGGCAGAAAAGACTTCTTTCGGACAGTTTATGAGGTTTGAAACACTGACAATGGTTCCATTTGATCTGGAGGGAATTGATCCCAAACAGATGTCTGACCATGAAAGAAAACTATTAAATGATTACCATCGCAAAGTGTATGAGACAATCACACCATACTTAAATGAGGATGAAAAAGAATGGCTGAAACAGGCAACCAGAGAGATCTGACAAAGGGAGAAAAAACGAAATACCGGCTCGCAAGAGCAATGAAAGAATGTATGAAATCTACTTCGGTAGAAAACATTACAGTAAAGCAGATTACGGAAGAATGTGGGCTTACCAGGCAGACTTTTTACAGAAATTTTCTGGATAAATATGATCTGATCAACTGGTATTTTGACAAGCTTCTGGTGAAATCTTTTGAGCATATGGGACAGGGAAAAACAGTTTACGATGCGCTTGTGAAGAAGTTTACTTATATTCAGGAAGAGTACAGAAAATCTGCAATCGATGCAGTCAGAAAGCTTTCTGTTGATGTAGGAATTCCGACAAAACTGGAAGCAATTAAAGAAGAAGATCTTCAGTTCCTTGCAGAATCTGCACACGCTGATGCATGCGCACCGGGCAACCCGAAAGATGCAAGTGTGGAAGATCTGAAAGATCTGTTCAGAAAGGTTATGTGATTTAAAAATCATATAAAACTGCAAAGTGATTTTGTAAAACCGCAAAGGGACGTTGCCCGTCCCTCTGCATACCCTGGGCTGGGTGTGAATAAGAAATTTTGTTGTATGGGGAATCCTGTGAAAATTTCTCCTGGTGTTTCAGGAGGGGAGATTTTCGTATAAATGGATTCCTCTTTTTTTATTGGATTTTTGAGTCTGGGAAGATGGTAAGGCAAGGCTTTCCTGCGACATGACATACTATTGGGGAAACTGATGGATATTAGAATTATGTGTCAGGTTTCAGATGTGTTTGATATGAACTTGTGATATATTAAGTAAAAAGAAATCCATATCAGTGGCTGGAAATAACAGAAAATAACTGGTAATCGGACAGTATTTTAATGTAAGGAGCAGGAGCAAATATGAGTGTAGAAGTTGAGATTAAACTAAAGATAAACAGTAGGACAGATATAGAGAGGGTTCTGGAAGAAACGGGTTTTGTGAGGGCAGATCTTGTTCTGGAATCGGATACTTATTATACGTCAGATCATCATGATTTTGCCGCTTTGGATGAGGCTTTTCGTGTACGCAGTACGGAGAATCGAATGACAGGCAAGAGGAGTGCTGCCATTACATACAAGGGGGCAAAAATGGATAATATTTCCATGACCAGACAGGAGTTGGAAACAACTGTAGGTGATGCCAAAATCTGTCGGAAAATACTCGAACACATCGGTTTTAGACCGGTACCTCCGGTAGAAAAGCTGAGACAGTATTTTCACAGGGAGAATATCACAGCGTGCGTTGATACTGTTACCAATCTTGGGGATTATCTGGAACTGGAGATTATTGTTGAAACAGAAGAAAAAAAAGAAGCAGCAATGGATAAGGTTAAAGAAATACTGCAGACGATCGGCTATTCTATGCAGGACACCACGAGAACTTCTTATCTGTCCATGCTGCTTGCAAAGTAGTACAATAACATGCCACAGAGCCATACCCCTTCCAGTGACTCTGCGGTATTTTTTGCATGTGGAAAATTTTATGAAAAAATCTGCATCCTTTTTGATGTTTTGCGCGTCTAATAAGTAGAAGCACATAAACAAAGCTTTTACACAACATTTCCTGACGACCGGTCGAATACAGGAGAATGGAGACTACGATGAATGAATTTTTGATACGAAAGGCGAAAAAAGGTGACAAAGATGCGTTCTGCCGGCTTATGGATGAGCAGGTGCAGAGCATGTACAAGGTCGCTTGTGCATATCTGAAAAACGATGAAGACGTTGCCGACGCGATACAGGATACCATTCTCTCATGTTATGAAAATCTGAAAAGTCTGAAACAGAACAAATATTTCAAAACATGGATGATACGCATTTTGATCAATAAATGTAAGGATATCCTGAAGAGAAAGAATCTGGTTACTTACACCGATGAGATGCCGGAAACACCTTTTTATGAAGAGGAATATGCGTCGAAGGAATGGGCACAGGTACTGGAACCACTGGATAACAAGTATCGTCTGGTAATCCTGCTTTATTATATGGAAGGTTTTAATATCAGGGAGATCAGCGAGATTCTGGATATGAAGGAGAGTACTGTGAAATCCCGTCTCCAACGTGGAAGAAAACAGATTGCAGAAATGTATCAGTATAAGGTCAGGGAGGGACGTGCATAATGAAGTCGTTTAATAATAATGAAATGGATTTTCAGGAAAAGCTTCAGAAGGATACGGAAATTCCGGTAATTGTACATGAGCGGATTAATCAGGCATATCGCATGATTGAAAATGATACTGCCATGCAGAAAAAAACTCCAAAAGATCCATATCATTGGATGAAAATCGGGGGCAGGATTGCAGGCGGTATGGCGGCAGTACTTGCAGTTGGTTTTATATTTTATATGACAAATCCGGTTATGGCAAAAAATATTCCTGTTGTGGGTGGACTTTTTGAAATCTTACAGGACAACGTAAGCTTCTTTGGAGATTTTGCAGACCATGCAACGACACTGGAAGCTGTTGATGGAACTGAGACAGAAGAAAATGGAAATACTGCTTCCGACAGAGAGAAAGGAAATCAGACAGAAAGCAATACGACAGGGAATGAAGCTGCCCCAAATGCTACGGCAACAAAAGAAGATACCGCCTACACCAAAACCGCTGACGGTCTGACGATCACATGTTCCGAAGTATTTGCCAACAGCCAGGCAGTTTACATGACGATGCAGCTTAAAAGTGATACGCCATTTCCAGAGACGGAAACCATAGCAGAAAGCGGTACACCGGTTATTGACCTGGATATGACCGGTGGCGTTGATTTTAATGCAGATGCAGATCCGGTCATCGATGGTCAGGTGGAAGGGCAGTTCCTGGATGATAAAACTTATGCATGTATTTTCCGTTATGATCTCGCACAGGCGTCGAAAGATTATACGGAATATAATGAAAAGTATAACGAAATGACACAGCAGGTACTGGATGAGATGGGCGTGACACAGGATGATTTAAATGATGAAACGGATGAAGGATATGCGCTGCTGGAAGAATTTATCAATAAAGTATCTGAGCGTGGTGGAGAATATCAGAAATATATTAAAGATATTGAGATTCCGGATACCTTTAATCTGCATCTGGATATCACGAAGGTAAGAGGACTGGAAGCAGATTATGAATGGTCAGAAGATGACTATGAAAAATATGGAACAGATGCGGGCTACTACAAATATGAAGGTGACTGGAACTTTGATATTCCGGTTACAGTAGACGATTCTCAGACCGAGGTTCTGGAACTGAACGATACAAATGATGCAGGTATTGGCCTTAAATCTGTAATCCGTACACCATATGAGCTGACCGTAAATGAGCTTTATGAAGACGGCTCTGACAGTGATTGTTTTATGGTAGCGCTTGACGCGAACGGAAATAAACTTCCATATAATGATTCTGCCGGAAACTGCAATATTTTTGCAATCCAAGACAGAGACATTTCCACAGTTGATATCTACATTCTGGATTATACTCAATACATGGATGAACTGAAGGGACCGGATAATTACAACAATAACGAAAACAAACCGGAGGGACAGAGGTGGAGTGATCTGCTTGATCAGTACGCAAAATACCATAAAACGTTACACTTTCAATAAGCAGGATGATAACAATGGAGAATGTTCAAAATAAGAAGATAGTATTTTACTTTTTGTGTGAAAACAGGTATGATATAGATAAAATATTACTATAGAATTGTAAAGTGACGAAGAGGAGATGCTGATGGTATTGTCAGCACCTGCATATGATTTAATGTTTTCATATAAGGAGGAAGATTATCATGAAAATCGGTTTTATCGGCTGCGGAAATATGGCGACTGCCATGCTAAAGGGAATTCTGAAAAGCGGTGAAGTAAAGAATGCAGATATGATCGCATCTGCAAAATCAGACAAAACCCGTGAAAAGATTGAGAAAGAACTGGGTATTCAGAAGGCAGACACAAATGCACAGGTTGTGGATTTTGCAGATGTTGTTTTTCTGGCAGTGAAACCGCAGTTTCTGGAAGAAGTGCTGGATGAAATCAAAGATAATGTAAAAGAAGGACAGATTTTTATTTCCATTGCACCGGGTAAAACTTTGCAGTGGCTCGGGGAACATCTGGGAGAAGGGACAAAAATCATCCGTACGATGCCGAACACTCCGGCGATGGTCGGCGAGGGCATGACAGCACTCTGCGTCAATGAACAGGTGACGGAAAAGGAAACACTTCTTGCAGTAACTCTCTGCAATACTTTCGGTAAAACAGAAGTGATCCCGGAACGTCTGATGGATGCAGTGGTTGGAGTTTCAGGAAGCTCCCCGGCATATGTATTTATGTTTCTTGAGGCGATGGCAGATGCAGCGGTTGCGGATGGAATGCCGCGTGCACAGGCATATAAATTTGCGGCACAGGCCGTACTCGGAAGTGCGAAACTGATGCTGGAGACAGGCAAACATCCGGGCGAACTGAAAGATATGGTATGTTCACCGGCAGGAACGACGATTCAGGCAGTACGTGTTCTGGAAGAAAAGGGACTGCGCAGTGCAGTGATCGAGGCACAGATGGAGTGCGTGAAGAAAGCAAAAGGAATGTAATTTTTCTGAGAAAACAAAAATAGCAGGTATAAGATTTTTCCACTGTAATAGAAAGCCGACAGTTACTTACTGTGAACGGGGAATATTACAGTGGATTTTTTTTATGTAAGAGGAACATGTCTGCTGAAGCAGACTGCATCTGGCGCGCAAAGCGTAACAAGTCCCTCAAAGATTGAGGGATTCAGGGAGTTTGAAGCGGACTTGTCTGCTTTGTTCCATATCGAGGCGATGGCAGCGGTACGGCGAGCGTCTAAAAAATTCTACAATTGTAGAAAAAAAGAATTGACAGGAATATTCTACAGATGTAGAATGAAAATAACTTCTACAAAAGTAGAAAATAAAAGTCAAAGGGAGAATCTATTATGAAGATGAAATCTGCAAAATTAATGACACTGATGACAGCTGTGGCGCTGGGCGTTTTTTCCGGTGGAAATGTTATGGCCGCCGGGAATGGTGATTTTTATATGCAGCCACCGGCAGATTCCGGATGGCAGAAGGCGAATACGGAAGGGGCTTATGCAAGTTACACAAATGGCAGTGATTATATAAATGTCTATAAATATTCGGTGGATGATGATAAGGTGGAAATTGCCAGATGTGATGATACATATGAGGCATGTTATCAGACGATTTATTCTGAGGGAAACAGCTTGTATATGGCGGTTGGATATGCAAAAGATGCAGATGATATCAGTGAAGTAAGGAAACTGATAGAGGACATTTCCTATCCGGGAAATCCGTCGTCTGCAAGGCAGGAAAGTGATGCAGTTACTTATGATTCTACATCCAAGAATGCATCTGACAGCCAGAGTGTGGGAGCGGCCTCCTCTTCTTCAGATGCAGACGGAAGTGACTCGGATGGGGCAAGTTCTTCAGAAGAAAATGCAGATGTTCTTTCTACAGCTACTCTGACGTTATTTGACAGCAATGGAAACAGTGTTTCTGTAGACAGAATCATTTATAAAAACTATGACAGTGAATATATCGGTGATGATGGAACAGTCTACACGACCGACGATGAGATTTATTTTACAGACCAAAACGGTAAGACCTGGCAGGCATTGAATGATGATACACATTATATGGGAGCAGAGCTTGAACAGCACACCCTTACAGATGCAGACGGCAACAGCGTGACAGTTACACAGACTACAAATGGAGATTACTATTTCCGTGATGATAATGGGACAGGATTTATTGATAACGGTGACGGAACATGGAGCGATGAGAATGGAAACAATTATACAGAAAACTGATAAGTGAGTTGTTTCGTTTTGAAAAGGAAACAGTTGTAATTGGTTGCGGATATGATACAATTAAAATGATCCTACATTTGTAGAAATTAGTGACAGAGGGAGGCGAAAAAGTGAAAAAAGCATATCAGAGGCTTCCGGAATCAGAACTTGATATTATGCTTGTTCTGTGGAATGGCACTCCGCCGATGACGCGACCGGAGATCGAAAAAGTAATCAATACCAGGAAAAATCTTGCACCAACAACAATCCTGTCATTGTTGACCAGACTGGAAGCCAAAAATTTTGTAGAAGTGACCAAGCAGGGAAAAATGAATCTATATACGCCGTTGATTTCACAGACAGATTATCAGGCACATGAGAGCCAGAGTGTTCTTGAGAAACTTTATGGAAATTCACTGAAAAAATTTGTAACATCCCTTTATCAGGGGAAAAAAATCAGTTCGGAAGAAATTCATGAGCTCAGCGATTTTCTTAAGGAGATCGAAGACAGGGAGGAATAGTGGATTGTGGAAGTATTTGTTTTGCATATTCTGAAATTAAATATTATTGCGGCAATTGTGATTTTACTTGTAAAATTGCTTGCGCGTCCACTTAAAAATAAAGTATCAGCCAGGTGGAAATATTTCATATGGATGTTTGTCGTGCTCAGCCTTCTGATTCCGATACGTTTGCCGGCTGCATTTTCAATTGTGGATTTTAAAGTGCAGCAATCTGTCACGGAAAGCGGTGGTCAGAGGAAGGTGCAGACTACAAAGGTCTCTGATACTGCACAGCCTGTGAGTGAAAATACACAGAATTTCGCAGGAGTTTCCATTCAGAAGCCACCGGCTATTCATGAGAATGGTAAATGGACGGGAATTGCAACAGGTATTTTTCTTACAGTCTGGCTGATCGTGGCAATTCTGAAAATGGCGGGAGAATTTGTGGCGTATTATCTGTCAGTGAAAAATCTGGAGAGAATGAGTCTTCCGGTCAGTGATCCGGTAAGCATTCAGATATACAGAAAGGCATGCAGAAACAGACATATTCGAAAAGCTCCGGAGCTGAGGCAGAATGCAGGACTTACAACACCGCTTCTGGCCGGGCTTTTTCGTACAAGACTGTATCTTCCGGCAACCGGTTATTCGGCAGAAGAACGAAAACTTGTATTCTATCATGAACTGACACATTATTACCACAAAGACCTCTGGTATAAGATGCTTCTTCGAATCGGTGCTTCTGTGTACTGGTTTAATCCATTTCTTCTTCTGATGTTGAAGGAGGCAGATGAAGATATTGAGAATCTGTGTGATACGGCAGTCATAAACAGCGTGAACAGGAAGGAATGCAGTATGTACAGACAGTTGCTTCTTAGAACTGTTGCGATGGATAATCAGGTTCCGTATGTAACAGCGAGCCTGAATGACAGCGGAATGGTATTCAGGGACAGAATTATGTATATGATAAATATACGAAAGCTTCGAAGAGGAATCCTTCCGGGAATTCTGATGGCGGCGCTTTTAGCAGGTGGTAATCTGGCGTTTAATATTTCGTCAGAACTAACGGAAGCTGCAGTGTCTGCCGGTACGGAAAGAACCGGTCAGGCAGAGGGGAATGAGACTCGTAATGAGAATCCGATGCAGCAGACAGAGAAGCCTTCTGAACTGGTAGATATGCAGGAAATCACGGAAACACAGAGCGGGCAGGATGATACAGAAGTAACGGCTACAGAGAATATGTCACAAAATGTGGAAAACTCCACAGAAAAAAATGCTACGGAAATGTCATCTGTATCTGACGGGGAAAACAATGCGCAGGCAACGGAAAATACAACCTCTGAAAATGATTATCCTACCGATGGTGATGGCTATTATTATGAGCAGCTGCCGGACGGAGTGCCATACACCAGTGGTTTCAGTGGTTCTTCCGGAGTTGCATCAATTGTGGCAGCTGGCGAAGGTGATACCGAATCCCGAGTTCTTTACGATAACGGAAACGGAACTTATTCTGATGATAATGGTTTCCGTTACAGTTATCAGGGAAATGGTACCTGGGCAGATGCCAATGGAAATTCCTATAGTACATGGAATGATGAGAATTATAATTTCGGAATCGAACTGGAGCAGCGTGAGCTTCAGGGCGTCAATGGAACGGTGGATATAAAAGAGACTACAAACGGTGATTATTATTATCGTGATTCAAACGGTGTAGGCTATACCGACAATGGTGATGGTACCTGGACTGATGAGAATGGAAATACCTATACGGAATAGAAATATCCCGAGTGAGTCACACGTTGACTGATACTAGAATTTAAAAAGTATTTATATGTTCCTGAATAGCAGCGATGAACTGCTGTGCAGCAGGAGAGAGACCGGCATAGGAACGGATACCGATACCAAGTTCTCTGGAAAAATTGGGTTCCAGAGGCAATGCCTGAATCTGGGCACGTGCATTTCCGATAACAAGATTTGGAAGCATGCTGATTCCGAGATTATTGGCAACCATAGAGATCACCACATGATCATCCATGGAGGAAAAACGGATATCCGGTTCGATGCCGGTTTCTTTCAGTACCTGATGGATGCCATAATCGATACCTTCCGCGGAAATAACGAAAGGCTGATTGGCCATTTCTGTGATTGGGAAAGCTTTCTTTCCATGCATATCCATGTCTTTGGGGAGAATGGCCATCAGAGGATCTTCGTACAGTGGAATCCATTCCAGAGAATCTACATTCCCAAAATAAAAAGAGGACACACATTGTCTGTGGTCCTCCATCGGTTATTGACATTATAGCGGATAAAGGAAGCATTTGCAATATCTGTAAAAGCTTTTGATGTTATTAAAATTTGGAATGACAGGGATAAGAAAGTGTTTCTTTACTAATAAAAAGCGGTTTTATATAATAAGATAAAATTATATAAAGTTTATGTTCGGCAAAGATGTCTGTAAAAGATGTCTTTGCTTTTTTACGTTATAGGAAAGGAAGGATGTGCAATGGGATTTCAGCCAAAAGTTCTGCCATATGCCTATGAGATCAAAACAATTGATTCGCACACAATGGGAGAATCAACCAGAATCGTTTATGATGGATTTCCGTATCTTCCGGGAGATACCATGATGGACAAAAAGAAATATCTTATGGAAAATTATGATGTTCTTCGTTCTGCACTGATGTTGGAACCACGCGGACACAGAGATATGTTCGGGGCTCTTCTGACACAGCCGGTTCATGAGGAGGCGGATTTCGGTGTAATTTTTATGGACAGTGGCGGTTGTCTGAATATGTGCGGTCATGGAAGTATCGGAACTGCATCCATGGTGGTGGAAACGGGAATGGTTCCGGCAGAGGAGCCGTATACAGAAGTAGTTCTGGATGCGCCGTCAGGCCTGATCCGTACCAATGTCCATGTAGTAGATGGTAAGGCGAAAGAAGTCAGCATCCTGAATGTTCCGACATTTTTGTATAAAGAAGATCTGTGTACAGAACTGTCGGGGGTGGGAGAAATTCATTTTGACATATCTTTCGGAGGCTCTTTTTTTGCACTTGTAAATGCCAGAGAGATCGGGATTTCTCTGGAACTTCAGAATGTGGAAAAACTGACACAGATTGGAATGGAATTGAGAGAAAAAATCAACCGTACAGTGGAAATCAGACATCCGTATCTGGATATCACAACCGTTGACCTGGTCGAGTTTTATGATACGACAGAAAATGAACAAGCTGATCTGAAAAACTGTGTGGTTTTTGGCGATGCACAGGTAGACAGAAGCCCATGTGGCACAGGAACGAGTGCCAAAATGGTGGCGTTGTATGCAAAAGGAAAAATGAAACCCGGGGATACGTTTATTTATGAAAGTATTACCGGATCTCTGTTTAAAGGGGAGATCGCGCAGGAGGTGGAAATCGATGGAAAGAATGGTATCATTCCTAAAATTACCGGAAGTGCCTATATTACCGGAAACAACAACTGGATTCTGGATGACGATGATCCGCTGGAATGTGGATTCCTTCTGGGAACAATGGAAGAACAGGAGGAAAGTGTGCGCTCCAGGATTGTGCGTGCGGCGTGGAGCCTTTTTGGAGAAAAAGGATACAAAGACACCTCAGTAGCAGATATAATAGAAAGAGCAAAAATAAAAGAGTCGGAGTTCTACGAATACTTCACTGAAAAAGATGAACTTCAGGATACAATGGGTGATTTGTTTGACCAGAAATATGTGGACCTGATGGTTTCCATGAATCCGAGATTCAGTCAGTATGAAAAGCTGGTTTATCTGAATCAGGCGTTGTTTGGGCTGATTGAGGAACAGGTTCCTTTTGATCTGGTAAGTCATGTTTATATGAGCAGAGATCAGGAGGGGCAGAATATGCTGGACAACAGTCGTTTTTATTATCATCTGATTCCACAGCTGATTGAGGAAGGGCAGAAAAACGGCGAATTCAGTAAGGAAGACAGCGCGGAAAATCTGGCGGATAATTATGCTTCTCTGGAGCGGGGAATGATCTATGACTGGTGTCTGAAAGGCGGCAGTTATAGCCTGAGGGAAAAAGGTAAGCAGCTGCTTCCAATCTACCTGCAGTCGCTGCGAAAAGCAGGGTGAGATGTAATGGAAAATTCTTTGATCACAAATATACAGAAATATTCGATCCATGACGGGGAAGGTACAAGGACAACAGTATTTTTTAAGGGATGTCCGCTTTCATGTAAGTGGTGTCACAATCCGGAAACACAGTCGTATAAAAAAGGATTACTGTTTTATGCGGAGCGATGTACAGGATGTAGAGCATGTATGGAAGAATGCCCACAGGGTGCGGTTTCTGTTAAGGATGGAAAAGTGTTTACGGAGGCAGGCAGATGCACCGGATGTGAAACATGTATTGATATTTGTGTAAATAATGCGAGGGAAATCTGCGGAAAAACATATGGAATACAGGAACTGCAGAAAAAACTCCGGAACTACATAAATTATCCGGTTTACATCGGTGGATAGAAAGAGGATGAACGAGGAAAGAATGGCAGGAAAACGAGGTGAAGTTCTGTATTGCATTTCTGAAACAGCTTCGGCGTTCAGCAGTACTAAACTTTCTTTTTTCTGTTAAATACATTCACAAAAACTGCAAACTCGCGTACCGCTCAGACAGTGCAGTTTTTGCTCATAACACAGAAAACAGAAAGCTAAGAACTGCTATGAACTCCTGCAGAGGTTTTCCGAACTGCAACACAGAAACTCACTTCTGTTGGTTTCCCGCCATATCTTTCCCCACTCCATCCCCATTTGAATATCCAGCCGATGAACCGTTCAAAATCCACCACCACCCCGCCCTCCCCACGAAACAAACTATCCCGCACCCGAAAGCAAAACGACCCACCTCCCCGACCTCGCGGAGCGAGCCACAGACAGGGAGAAACCATTGAGGACTGGGGAAATGAGGAAACGCGAACAACTGGAGATTGCTGGTATGTCATCGGAAAACCTCTGGAAGAGTTGTAGAAGTTCTTGACAATGTTCTGGCTGTGTTATTCATAAAAGCCGGCTCTGTTTGAGCGTTAGCGAGTTTGCCTGCTTTTATGAATGTTTTTAACAGCTAGGCCATTGTTTAGAACTTCTAAACGATGAAGCTGTTTCCGATGACATACCAGCAGTCTTCAATGTTGCGTTATTTTCATTCCCCAACATCAACTGTGACGACCAATATCAGGAAAGGAGCATATATGGAAACAAGAGGCATGAACGCACGTATCCGATCCCTGCGTGAACAAAGTGTTACCACGCAGGCACATATCGACATGGAACGTGCAAAATATTTTACAGAAATATACAGACAGTACGAAGGAACCGTCAGTGTACCGGAACTGCGTGCGCTGGCGCTGAAAAACTATTTTTCGAAAAAAACCTTATACATAGGTGATGGCGAACTGATCGTTGGTGAAAAAGGCTGTGACCCTCAGGCTGCACCGACATTCCCTGATCTTTGCTGCCATACTGTACAGGATCTGAAAGTCATGAATGACCGGAAACTGATCAATTTTACAGTCAAAGAGGAGGACTATGATTTTCAGAAAAAGGAAATGATTCCATACTGGGAGAATCGTTCAATCCGGCATAAGATACTGGCACATATGACTCCGGAGTGGAAAGATGCATATGAAGCAGGTATGTTTACCGAATTTATGGAACAGAGAGGACCGGGTCATACAGTAGGCTCAGAAAACATCTATAATAAAGGCTTTTTGGGGCATAAGGCAGATATCCAACTTGCCCTTGAAAAACTGGATTATATGAATGATTCTGAAGCCCTTGATAAAGAAGCTGAACTGAAAGGCATGGATATTGCCTGTGATGCGATCATGATTCTTGCAGAGCGCTATGCAAAGTATGCCGAAAAACTTGCAGGAGCATGCACAGAAGAAAAAAGAAAGGCAGAACTTCTTCAGATTGCAGAAAACTGCCGTGTTGTGCCGGCTCACAAACCGAAGACTTACTGGCAGGCAATTCAGATGTACTGGTTTGTACATCTGGGAGTGACAAGCGAACTGAATCCGTGGGATTCCTACAGCCCGGGAAGACTTGATCAGCATCTGATACGATTTTATCGAAAAGACGTAGACGATGGAATTCTGGACGATGACAAAGCAAAAGAACTTCTGGAATGTCTGTGGATAAAATTTAACAATCAGCCGGCACCGCCAAAAGTCGGAATCACGTTGAAAGAAAGCAACACCTATACAGATTTTGCAAATATCAATACAGGTGGAATCACACCGGATGGAAGGGACGGCGTCAATGAAGTAAGTTATCTGATACTGGAATGTATGGATGAAATGAAACTTCTTCAGCCAAGCTCCAATGTACTGATCAGTCGCAAGACACCGCAGAATTTTTTGAAAAAAGCATGTGAGATTTCCCGAAAGGGATGGGGACAGCCTGCTTTTTATAATACAGATGCGATTGTGCAGGAACTTCTGAATGCCGGAAAGACCATTGAAGATGCCAGAAAGGGTGGAACCAGTGGATGCGTGGAAACAGGTGCATTTGGAAATGAAGCCTATATTCTGACCGGTTATTTTAATATCCCGAAGGTGCTGGAACTGACATTATTTAATGGTTACGATCATACGAGCGGAAAACAGCTGGGACCAAAGACCGGTTATGGATATGAATTTGAAAGCTATGAAGAACTGTGGAATGCCTTTTGTACACAGATGGAGTATTTTCTGGATATTAAGATCAGAGGAAGTCTTGTGATCGAAAAAATATATGCAGAAGAGATGCCGGTTCCGTTTCTTTCAATTCTCACGAATGACTGCATTTCCAGAGGAAAAGATTATAATGCAGGTGGAGCGAGATACAATACCAGTTACATTCAGGGTGTGGGAATCGGTACGATTACGGACTGTCTAAGTGCAATAAAATATAATATTTTTGATAAGCAAAAATTCTCAATGAAAGAACTTATGGATGCTATGGAGGCGGATTTTGAAGGATATGACAGAATCCGGAATCTGGTGACAAACCGTACACCGAAATATGGAAACGACGATGATTATGCAGATGAGATTATGGAAAAAGTATTTGAATTTTACCGCAAGAGTGTGACCGGACGCCGAAACAACCGTGGCGGTACTTATCGGATCAATATGCTTCCGACGACCTGCCATGTATATTTCGGAGATGTTATGATTGCGAGTCCGAACGGAAGACATGCCCACAAACCGGTATCAGAGGGAATTTCACCGGAAAAAGGTGCGGATGTGAACGGACCGACAGCAGTTATTAAATCCTGTGCAAAGATGGATCATCTGTCAACGGGAGGAACACTTCTGAACCAGAAATTTACACCGTCCGTTGTGGCGGGCGAAAACGGACTGGAACAGATGGCAAATCTGGTTCGCTCGTACTTTAATCTGGACGGACATCATATCCAGTTCAATGTCATAGACCGGCAGACTCTGATCAATGCACAGAAACATCCGGATGAATACCGTGATCTGATCGTTCGTGTGGCAGGCTACAGTGATCATTTCCGAAATCTTGACAAAGCACTTCAGGATGAGATCATCGAAAGAACAGAGCAGAGTTTTAATTAGAAAATATGTCAGAGAAGGCAGCCGCAGAGCTGTCTTTTCTGTTATATTAGATGTGAAATGACGCGCATCTCGCAGCAAGAATGCCGAGGCATTCTTGAATAATAAAAGTACAAAGCAGCAAAAGGAGGACATGATCATGAAAAAAGAGTATATGTATGCGGGAACTTCGGTACTATGTTTTGGAACAGTGGCAACAGCGTCAAAGCTTCTGATGAATCAGCTGGATGCAGTTTATGTGCTGGCATTTTCGTTTCTGGCAGCAATGTTGTTTCTGGGAATTTATAACTGGAAAAAGGGATATTTACATGAATTACGTGAACTGTCCCGTAAAACGGTGATCCGCATGGTGGTGATCGGTTCACTGGGTGTATTTTTTTATAATTATTTTCTGCTTCTGGGGACAGCGCGTCTGGAAGCACAGACTGCTTTTGTGATCAATGAACTGTGGCCGGCACTGATCATTCTTTTTTCCTGGTGGATCCTTGGGGAAAAGATGAACATCGGAAAAGCAGCGGCAGTTGTTTTCTCTTTTCTCGGAATTCTGGTTGTGACAACGGATGGAAAGCTGACAGAGTTCGCTGTCGGGGATGCAAAGGGAATTCTGTTTGCCCTGCTGGCAGCAGTCTGCTATGGTTTGTATTGTACGTTGAATAAGAGAGAAAGTTATGACAAAAACCTAAGCGTTATGGTTTCTTATGTAGCAGGTACGGTGACGGCATTTATCCTGATTCTGATACAGGGAAAAATCGAAGCGCCGACTCTGAGCCAGACGGCTGGAATGATCTGGAATGGAGTCATCTGTAATGCACTTCCGTATCTTACCTGGGCGCTGGCGTTGGATCTCGGAAATACAGCTGTGATCGCAAATCTGGCATATCTGACACCTTTTGTATCACTTCTGTGTACACACTTTGTACTGGGAGAGAAGATCACCGTATTTTCTGTACTGGGTCTGGTATTGATCGTAACAGGAATTGCGATTCAGATGCTGGTAAATAAAAAGATAGGGAAGAATTCGTGCAGAGCACGAATTCTAAGATAAAAAAGTGGATATCTGCCAGTTTTAGGCGCACTCTAATAAGCCCCTGGCTTTATGGAGTTGGTAAGTCCTATGCTATGAGAGGCTTTACGCTTCGAATGTATTCATGATGGTTGATTTTGTCTGCAAGAACAACAGTAATGAGTTGTGTGATGCCGGCAAGAATCAGATCTGCATGCAGAGTCTTTTTATTTTGAGTCCGGCGCCCTGCAAGACACAGATTATCCTTGATGTGATTGATATCTCTTTCCACTACAGTCCTGATTTTATAAGTATCATCCCATTCTTCGGTTCCACGGATTGTCCCGGGATAAGCACGAAGGTTCTTTTCAGGATATATGTATATCATACAATCATGCAAGCATGAACAGATTTTTGATCTTTTTCCTCTGATATCATAAAAAAACATTAACAAAATTTGTAAAACAATATTGTTGAAAAATGATAATTGACAAATTAGAAGTTGATGATATACTAAAATCATAAAAACGTTTGCGCAAACGATTGCTTACAGAAAAATATAATTAGGAGGAAAAAGATGCAGAAAAATAATATGTCTTTTTTAAAAAATCTTACAACAGTTGCAGATGCGAGAACTGCCAGAGCTTCCAGCTGGGATCAGAGTGGAAGAAACAAAGATTACTGGCTGGTAAATGCAGGCGACACAGCAGTTATGGCAGATATTGAGGGACCAGGCTGTATCAATCATATCTGGGTGACAACCTTTTGCAGAGAAATCCTTGGTCCGTCTATCCAGCATCCGATTCTGAGCGGTTCTGTTGCACCGGTAACCGAGATGGAAAATGCAGAAGGTGTTAACTGGGAGCTTAATGATCCAGATTACTATCGCAAGGTTCTGATTCGTATGACCTGGGATGATTTTGATGGTCCCAGTGTACTGGCACCGTTGGGAGATTTCTTCTGTATCGGTCATTCCATGCCGTCAAGCTTTTCATCTATTCCTTTTAATGTATCCTCAAGACCTTGTGAAGAGCTGACCTTTGGTGGGACTGCTTCTATGAATTGTTATTTTCCGATGCCTTTTAACAAACGGGCAAAAATAGAAGTGATCAATGAAAATGAAAGACCACTTGGTCTGTTTTTCCATATTGATTATGAACTTTATCATGAAGAGACTCCAGATATTGCTTACTTTCAGGCAGCATGGAGACGTGATATGCCATGCAGTGGATGGGGAAATGATCTTTGCGTAAACTCTCCGGAAGTAAACAGTGTTCCTAATCTTGACGGGAAAGAGAATTTCCTGATGCTGGACACAAAAGGACGTGGTCATTATGTCGGTTGTAATCTTTCTGTACTTCATTTCCAGGGAAGCTGGTGGGGAGAAGGCGACGACATGATTTTGATCGATGATGAAGAAGAACCTAGCATTAATGGAACAGGTGCTGAGGATTATTTTAACCATGCATGGGGAATGCAGAGAAATCAGTCACCTTATAATGGTACGATTATGCATGACGGAGATACAAAAGGATATCAGGTATCCTACAGATTCCATCTTACAGATCCAATTCATTTCAAGAAGCATATTCAGATCAGTATGGAACATGGCCATGCAAATCATCTGTCAGATGACTGGGCATGCACAGCGTACTGGTACCAGGCAGCTCCTGTTACTGCGGTAACCATTCAGCCGGTAGAAGAGAGAATTCCGCTTAAGAGAACTTTTGATATTCCGAAACCGGCTCATCAGGTGGAACTTACACCGGAGATGCAGGAAGCTTACAGAAGCCGAAATGAAAGAATGGAAAAATTTAAAGTTGAAAAGGCAGAACAGATCAGACTTAATGCAGCAAGAACAGCACCGTCAGAAGCAGGAAACAAAGAACTGGCTCATAAAGTAAAAGAAGAATTTGACAAAGAAAAATAAATAAGCACATGGTGCATTAAAAAAATGGAGGGTTTTTTATGAAGTTAAAAAGATTTTTATCAATCATTATGGCTTTGAGTATGACTACAGCGGTATTTACCCCTGTATATGCAAGTGAAAAAAAAGAAAAGCTTACTCTCTGGGATTTCCATAATGGCTCTGAGGCAGAATCTGTCCAGGAAATGGTTGATGAATATAATCAGTCACAGGATAAAGTGGAAATTGAATATTCAAGTGTTAATCAGACAGATTATACCACAACACTTGTGACAACCGCATATGCAAATGGTGAATGCCCTGATATTCTCTGGGTAGAACCGGCAACTTACAAAAAATTCACGGAAGCAGGAATGTTGGCAGACCTTTCTTCCTACTATACAGATGATCTGAAAAAGGATATTCTTCCCTCATACCTTGAAGCGGCAACCGGAGACGATGGAAAAATTTATACATTGCCATTTGAGTGTGAGACTCTTGGACTGTTTTATGATGCGGATGTACTTAAAGAAGAAGGCATTGAACCACCGACAACGTGGGAGGAACTGAAGAGTGCAGCTGAAAAACTCACAACAGATGACAGATATGGAATCGTTCTTCCGGTAGAAAAAACAGCATATACACTGTTTAACTGGTGGCCATTTATGTGGATGGATGATGCAGATATTTATGATGCTGATGGTAATGTAACAATTGGCAGCGACAATATGGCAGATGCCCTTGATTTCTGGGGATCATTTTATCAGAACGGATACTGCCCATCATCATTACAGAGCGGCCCATGGAGTATTGATAATATTGCAAATGGCGTAGCTGCTATGCAGATTGGCGGAACCTATATGATAAATGCAGCAGAAGAATACAACAAAGATGGACATAATATTGGAGTTGTACCGCTTCCGACACCGGAAGGAAAAGATGCTGTAACTGTCGCAGGAGGACAGATGCTGGGAGTTTCCAGTCAGAGCAAAGATGTTGATGCAGCAGCTGATTTTATTTTCTGGTGTTTCGGAAGTGATGATACAACTAATGCCGTAAAATGGTGTACAGAAACTAAATTTGCATATCCGGTACGTCAGTCCATAATCGATAAAAATAAAGACCTTTTCCAGGAAGGTATAAAGGCAACCTTTACTGAATTTTATGACACAGCAAGACCTGAACCACAGTATCCAACTGAAGTATCAGATATTATGGGGGATACACTGCAGGCTGTAATGTTTGGAGGAAGCTCAGGTGAGGAAGCAGCAAAGGATGCACAGGAAAAGATTGAAGCATTAAAATAAAACACAAAAGAGGTAGAATTATGAAGCAGAAAGGAAAAATGTCCGGTAAAAAAATGAAGCAAATGCTTGTAACATATACATTTGTTCTTCCTGATTTTATTGGTCTTCTGGTTTTTATTATCATACCAATCATATATTCGTTTTATATGAGTTTATATAACTGGAATTTTGCGAATATAAAAGAATTTATTGGATTACAGAATTATGTAACAATGTTTAGTGATTCTGAATGGTGGCAGTCTCTGGGAAGAACCTTCAAGTTGACTTTAATGTATGTTCCGGCATTGTTTATCTTGTCCATTCTGTTTGCGGTTCTGATCAACTATGTCAAGAACGAAAAAGCGGCTGGATTTGTAAAAACAGCTTTTCTGCTTCCATATTCTATCACATCTGTAATTGCAAGTTGTCTGTGGATGTTCCTTTATATGGAAAGAAGCGGATTTATCAATGTATTTTTGAAGGCAGTTGGACTGAAGGGAGAAAAGTTTCTGGGGTCCACCTCTCAGGCAATGGTTTGTATTGCGATTGTTTTGATATGGATCAATCTGGGCTACAATATTATTCTTTTTCTCTCAGCAATAAAAGACATACCTTATAGTTATTATGAAGCGGCAAAACTGGATGGAGCCAATTCCTGGCAGGTTTTCTGGAAGATAACGTTTCCATTATTGAAACCTACAAGTGTTTTTGTACTGATCACATCGGTGATTGCATCCTTCCAGTGTCTGGATCTTATCATGGTAATGACCGGAGGCGGGCCGGCAAAATCCACAGAAGTTGCCAGTCTGTATATCTACAAACAGTCATTTGAAATGATGAAGGCTGGATATGGAGCCGGATTGTCAGTTGTAATGTTTCTAATTCTGACAGTGCTTGCCGTTATCATGTTAAAAATAAATGGAAAGGAGGAATGATGATATGAAGAAAAAAACAAATAACATACTTGCAGTAATTCTTATAGTATTGGGAATTGTAATGTTGTTTCCGATTTACATTTTATTTATGGTCAGTTTTAGAAATGAAAAAACTGTTTTTGTAGGATCACTGATCACAGCATCTCCTTCTTTTGAAAGTATAAAATCAGCGATAACACCGGATTTTCTTGTTGCAATCGGTAATTCATTTCTTATTGCAGTAGCAGTTACGATTATTGCTTTAATTCTTCATTCAATGTGTGGATACGCATTTGCAAGAATGAATTTTCCGGGGAAAAAGCCGATGTTTACAGTGATTATCAGTACTTTGATGATTCCTGTATCGTCTATTCTTGTACCTTTGTTTATGATATGTAAACAATTAGGAATTACAAACAGCTATGCTGGAATTCTGTTACCGGCATTGTTTAATGCTTATGGTATATTTTTGTTCAGACAGTTTTATATGAGTTTCCCTGTAGATCTTGAAGAGGCTGCAAAACTGGATGGCTGTTCTACCTACAGAATGTTTTTCACAATTATTTTTCCACTTTCACGACCGATCATTATTCCACTGTGTATTGCCTTTTTCCTGGGTAACTGGAACAATTATCTTTGGCCGTTGATCGTAAATAAGAAACCGGAATATCGAACAATTATGGTGTATCTCGCAAATATGGTTGGAGGCTATAACACGAAGTGGAATGTGGTTATTGCAAGTGCAATGCTGGCCTGCTTGCCGGTATTTCTGATATCGCTTTTCCTGCAAAGCCATCTGCAGAACAGCATAAAAATGTCAGGCATCAAATAGGAGGGAAAGCTTGTGGAAATCAGAGAAAGTTATGAAACCAGAAGACGCGAAGAAGAATACAGGGCAGCTCTGGAAAAATCAGTACATTATTTTAGTGGGAACAGCTATATTACAGAACTCAGAAAAATGGGTTATGATCAGGCAAAACTGCAGGTAGAATATGAAACAGAAGAATCTGGAAAGCAGATAATCTGCAGTGCGGCAGCAGAAACAAAAACATTTTTTGACACAAAGGCTACAGAAAAATTCAGTGCAAAAAATAGTCTTTTTAAATGCGAAGATGTGAATATTTATGGTGATATCAGGCAAATTTACAGCCTTGAAAATAATGGTAAAAAGACAGTTTACGGTTTGACAGAATCAGATGGGATACAGAACTATATCACCATTCCCTATGTTTCAGGAGAAGACGGGAAAGTATATGAAGACATTTCCTCTCATAGAATCTGGAAGCGTGAATTTAGTGCAAAAACATCAGATCTGGACTGTGCGCTGAGATTTCGTATCGCACCGGATATCTGGCCGAATATAAAAATCAAAGAAGCAGATTTGTCACCTGAGGATATTTTTGCACATGCTTATGAAGCTATTTTTGATATAGAAACAAAAGGTAAAAAACAAGTGGAAATTCAGCTCCCTTATCAGACATTTTACTGGAATTCTGATACGGAAATGCTTATATGCGGAAAGTACCAGATTGAAATAAAATGCGATGAAAAGCTGTCCTTTGTAGCAGTATTTGACCAGTATGTAACAGAAATTATCGCAGGTGATAAGGTGCTGGTACTGCTGAATAATCTGACCAATGAAGCAAAAGAAATCAGTGTTATTGATATCAGTGGAAATCTTGGAAAAATCCGAGTTGGAGAAAATAATGATCCACATATCCATGTGGTGACAGAGAAAGAAACAGAGACTGAGATTACTGTATATGGACTGAGAGGTTTGGCATACAGTAAAGAAGCAACAGAAGCATTGAGAAGAAAAAAGAGCGAAGACAGGCTTATCTTCGCAAATGACAAGTTTAAAGTTTATGATAATCATGTTGAAGATATCTGTTATGGGAAACCGGATGCGTATATCATAAACTCAGAAGAAATTGTGTCAGCAGACAGGATTCTTGAAGAATTTCAATGGAGAAAAACAAAATGGGGCGACATGACAAGAAAGTCATGGAGAACAGACAAGTGGACAGCAGATAGGAATCTGAAAAAATATCCTATACTGAAATCCAGTTCTGATATTCTTTCCGCAACATGGAATCTGGCGATGACAGTCTTTGACCGTTGTACCGATGGCGGATATGCACTTCCCGGACAGGAACATATGTGGCAGGCAGGACTCTTTCAGTGCAAAGGGGAGGGTTTTGGAGTCTGGCTGAGGGATTCTGTGCATATAGCGATGCGTGGCGGCAGTCTGATCGATCCGGAAACAGCAGGGCGTTCCCTTTTGTATGCTATAAAAAAAGGATTTGACAATGGAAGCGACGGACCGGCAATGGGGGCTGTCGGATTGTGGGATTATTATCTGGCTACTGGCGACAGAAGCTTACTTGAAGATGGATATGACGTACTAAGAGAAACAATGACAGAGATTGAAAACAGATATAATGAGGAAAAAGGTCTTGTACGTGCAGAACAGTCTACTTCTAATGATGCTTTTCCCGAACCGGAAAATGCCGGTTATTCCCTGGGCAGTGAATGCTATTACATGAAGGCATATGATTCCATGGCAAAAATAGAAAAGCTTTTGCATGGAGAAAATGAAAATTCTGAAAAATGGAGTAAGGTTTCCGAGCAATTGCGTGAGAAAATTCGCGAGGAATACTGGAATGATGAGGCTGGATACTTTACCAGCGGACCAAAAGGCAGTGAAGCATATGAAAAGCAGATCTGGGAGACTTCTGGAGAGGAAGCTGCTCTGTGGGATAAGTTCCAAATTGCAACACCAAAACAGCGAAGAGAAATCCTGAACAGTGGAATACATACTGCAATGACACCATATGGAATCCGCTTGTTCCCTCACAGGAAAGAGCGTAACCATTTTGTGGGACCGGTATGGCCGGTATGGGAATCCGGATTTGCTTCTGCGGCAGCTGAAACACAGAACAAAGAACTTTTGCTTACAATGCTTGCACAACAGATGAGAACAGCAGTTCTCCATAAAAACTTTCATGAAGTTCTTGAAGCTGATACAGGGAAATCCTGGAGATGGCCGGGACAGCTCTGGCATGCCTGCGGATTTGCCGCACAGGTTTTATATGGTATTTTGGGAATCAGCTATGATGAGCAGGGCCTGAGATTTCAGCCATGTGTTCCAGAGGCCTTTAAAGGACTTGAAATAGAAAATCTGAATTACCAGTCAGCAAAACTAACTGTCAAAACAAGTGGCGTTGGAACTGTGGAATATGTTATACTTGATGGTGAAAAAGTTGATTTTATACCATATGGTCTGACTGGAAATCATATAGTCCATATTAAGTTGAAAAATTAACATGAACAGAGAGTGAAAGCGTATGAAAGCAAAGATTACAGATGTGGCCAAAAAAGCCAACGTTTCCATATCTACAGTATCGCATGTGTTGAATCACACACGTTTTGTATCCGAAGAGACCAGAAAAAAAGTCATGGATGCAGTAGAAGAATTGGGATATTCACCGGATGCATCTGGCAGAACTTTTCGCACCGGCAAAAAAATGATGATAGGACTTGTTGTACCAGATATTACAAACTCCGTTTTTGCTGCACTTATTGAAGATGTAGATGATGTGATATCAAAACAGGGATATAATTTGGTTATTTCCAATACAAGAGATAATCTTAGAATGGAAAAACAGGCGTTAAGAAGCCTGGCATCAGGTGTTGTAGACGGAATTGTGATTGCTTCTACGGCAGAAGATTTTCAAACAATAAAGAGCCAAATGCCAGATAAGTTTCCACTGGTATTCATGGATCGAGTGTTGCCAGATCGAAATTATGACAGTGTTATTTTGGATTGTCGGGAGGCAACTGCCAAAATGCTGGAAGAAATGATTGGAAATGGATTTAGAAAGATTGGTTTTCTGGTCGGTCTGCCACAGATTAGCCCAACATATGAAAGGGTAAGTATCTATCAGGAGATTTTAAATAAGCATGGCATACCGGAAGAAGAACAATACATCCGGTACATCGATCGTAAGAATAATACGTATGATGTAGCCAGTGAGCTGATTGAAAAAGGATGTACAGCGCTTATAGCGACAAACACAGCAATGACTCACAGTGTGTTGAATTGTGTGGAAGACAGAGGGTTAAAGCTTGGAGAAGAGATTGTTATAGGTGGTTTTGTAGATTCTGATTTTGCAAATCGCTTTATGCATAAGATTCCGGTAGTTTATGAGCCGATGAAAGAAATGGGAAAACTTGCCGGAGAGATGATTGTAAAAAAAATAGAAGATAAAAACGAAAAATTTTCTGTAAAAGCGCTGCTATGTGAATATGACTCTAATAACTTTTACAGAAATCAGGTAGCGAAATACAAAGTAACAGGAAACACAGACACCACACAGACAAAGAGTATGCTGTAATGAAAGTTGACATTATATCACCTTTCAGACAAAAGAGAGGTATTTTATGTTAGAAAATAAATTGTTTAAATTTGAAGAGGGTGTTGTATCAAGATGGGCAAGCTATGAAAATCCAGATGGTGCAAAAGGTGCTGGTGGAACAGTGAGAAATGGCAGAAAAGGAGCTCCTTGGTTTACACTGAATCCAGGAGAGAGCCGGGTTTTAGCTCATGCTGAAAATACAAGTGGTATTATCCGACGCATGTGGATTACAATTAGTGATCAGACCCCAGAAACTTTGAGAGGAATAAAATTGGAGATGTTCTGGGATAATAGCGAGAAGCCTGCAGTAAGTGTTCCATTTGGTGACTTTTTCTGTGTGGGATTGGGAAAAGTTGCAACATTTAAAAATGCATTATTCTCAAATCCGGAAGGACGTAATTTCAGCACCTATATTCCAATGCCATTCAAAACAGGTATGAAAATTTTAGTTACAAATGAATCCAGTGTTACGATTAAGCATTTTTACTATGATATTGATTATACACTGGGTGATAAGTTCACAGAGGATACTTTGTATTTCCATGCTTTCTTTAACAGAGAAAATCCTACACACATGAAAAAAGATTTTGAATTGCTTCCATACATTGAAGGAAAAGGAAGATTTTTAGGCACTAATATGGGTGTTCGGTGCAATAAAAAACTGTATTCAGATACATGGTGGGGCGAGGGTGAATTCAAAGCGTATATTGATGGCGATACTGATTATCCGACCATATGTGGTACAGGTGTAGAGGATTATATTGGAACAGCATGGGGACAGGATTATTATTATGATCTGTACTGTGGCTGCCCGGTATATGATAAGGAGAATATGGAATTGTGCTGTTACCGTTTCCACATTCCGGATCCTATTTATTTCAACAGTAATTTTAAAGCAACGATACAGCAGATAGGTGGAGTTGACAGAGATGATTATTTCCATCATGCTCAGTTGCTGTATAAGAATAAGATAGCCAATAATCAGGTGATTTCTGTTGATGGAGATCCTATAGATTTTGCTGATATTCCAATGCTGAATGGTATCCCTCTTTTATTTGAAAGGGAAGATGACTGGTCATGCTGTACTTATTTCTACTTAGATAAGCCAGAAAATAATTTACCGGAATTAATGGATGTTTCCGAAAGGACAAAAGATTTAGTTGCCCGCCCTGGTTTTATGGGAAAATATCCACAGGATATGCCGCTGTTTCGTTAGCAGCCGGTAAGTGAAAATCATAAGTGAAAGCTTATAAGACTTTCCTGCAATGTCTGATATAATGATATTCAGATACTGTAGGAAAGTTTTTTTACTTTAGATGGATCGTGAGGACAGCAGGGAATGCCGTTTTCATTTACAGTATAGTCAATCCCTTCTATGGTGAGCTTTGTCTTCAGGGGGATAAAAGCCTTCTGAAATCCAATTTCTTCAAAGAGGGTCTTGTAGATTTTAATGGCATCAAAGGCGGCATCTCCAAGATTTGTATTCATCTGGAGAATCAGATTTCTTTTCAACAACGATATCCGGATGAGCCTGAAGGAAGTCTTTGTTATAAAAAGTAATGTCACGGACGATGCCAAGACCATTTGTAATGATGCCAAATTTATAGGCGTAACAGAAATGTCCATTGATGTACATCTGCTGGATTGCCTGATTGGAAGCCGCATGAGTTGGCATAGAGCCATAAGCAGCTTTATAAGGATCATAGGAATCATCAAGGTTATGGGACTTTTTGAAAGCCTTTAGCTGCTTGATAATACGGTTGGCATATTTTGGGTTATTTTCTGTAACCCATGCTTCAATGCCAGAGGTATCAAAGATTGTCATGGAAGCAAGGGCAGGATCAAGACTTTGGCAGATCGGTTCGGTCAGATCAACAAGATGATCGAACATAGATTGTAAGTCCGATAAAAAATCCTGTTTGAAACGTGTAAATTTGGAACCATCCGGAACAACATCAAAACCGCAGAAATCACGCAGTTCCTGGGAAAATTTCAAAAATACGATCAGGAGTGTGTCCGTCGGGATTGAGAAAATACGCTGTATAAGAAGTGCCTTAAGCATTGGATAAAGCTGATGTTTGCGAGGTCTTCCGGTACTGGCGTAAAAATGAGAAATAAAAGAAACAGGAACAATTTCATCAAGGTTAATGGCTTCATCAAGAAGCGAAAGGAACTGATATTTGTCGTTGTCGAATTTATTTTGACAATCTTCAAAAATTTCTGCCAAAGTGAGCTGTTTATATGTTATCATGTAGGTATATCTCCTTTAGGTGGATTGGTTAATTAGTTTCTAGGCAATTCTATTTTACCATAAACCTTGAGGAGATATTTTATTTTAACAACAAAAAAATGCCGTATTTATGCGGCTTTTGGCGTTTCGCAAACGCCTATAAAGCTTTGATAGTGAAAGGAGATGGCAAAAGATGAACCTAAAAGTATCAAAACGTGGAATTTGGTTTGTGATATATGCTGCTGTAATGCTTGTGCCTACATATTTTGAGTCTTCTTTTACAAACTTATTGGATAATGCATTTTTTTTATGGGCAATGTTGATTGTTCTTAGAAATAGAATAATTCCTAATAGATTTATATGTGCTTTTAGCCTGTATTATATATATTTGACAGTAATAACTTTTATTAGTGGTACGGATATGGCAGATATACATTGGATTATTAGCGTTGCTAAGATGGTGGTTTTTTTATGTGTATTAGATTTTCAAATTAATTATTCGGCCAGGATAGCAATTAATGGATTGTTATTTGTAGTTGGTGTTTATATTATATTGGATTTTATATCGATTGTTTTATATCCAGATGGCTTATATCAATCTGTAACAGTTTGGAATGAGTGGACATCTACATCTGCTGCGCAATGGATTTTAGGAAATAAAAATAACAGATGTTATTGGTATTTTATAGCTATAATTTTGAGTGTATGGAAACTTGCTCTTGAAAAAAATAGAGGGAACAGAGTTATAATATATGCTATTTGTTCTATCTCTCTTTTGGCGATGATTGGAACAAAATCATCAACCTCAACAATTGCAACAATTGTTGCAATTGTTGCTGCATGGTATGGAATGAGAAATACAAGTAAAAATTTAGCACGAATAAATGCTTGGGGTGTGATGCTAGCTTATTGTAGTGTACAAATTTTGATATTTATGGGTTCTCTTCCATTTATAAGTTCCATTGTGGTAAAGCTATTTGGAAAGGATTTGACGTTTTCCGGTAGAACCAAGATATGGATACAGATGCCGGTTTTGATTGCACAAAAACCTATTTGGGGTTGGGGACAGCTGTCGGGTAATGCAGTGGGATCTATATTAGGAAATAAGTTTTTTACAAGTGCACATAATCAATGGCTTAATACTTTATTTCAAGGTGGAGTTATTCTTTTTTTGTTAGTAGTTCTTATTATAATTTGGTTGGCAAATAGTACTCGAAAATTTGAGAAAAATATTGGCAATATGAAATTATTGATGTTACTTTCGATTATGATTGATATGATGTTTGAGTCAATATTAAGCGTATTTGCGACATGGATATTTCTATATATAATATACAAATATCCAGAAACAACTAAAGAAAATGAAGGGTAATGACAAGGATGAACAAGAATAATTTGCGTATAGCAACAGCAATAATTGTTTCAGGATTAGGAGTATTTATTAGTTATTTAATTAATTTTTTGTTGACACCATATATTACAGATAATATAGGAATAGAAGCTTATGGTTTTGTTTCTCTTGCAAAAAACTTTGTTAATTATGCTCAAATAGCAACAATTACAATTACAAGTTTTGTAGTGCGATATATTTCGGTATCATATCACGAAAGGAAAATGCAGGAAGCAAATGAATACTATTCAACATCGGTTATTGCATGTGTTGCACTAGCCGGAGTGATTTTTATATCGGCTTTGCTTTTAATAACTAAAATTGATTTATTATTGAATGTTCCGCAAAACTTAATATTCTCCGTCAAGTTGTTGTTTTTAATTGTATTTCTCAATTTTGTGTTAACAACAGCAACAACCCCATTTACAACGGCAGCCTATATTAAAAATAGATTAGATATTACTGGTATCATTAAAATTATTGCATATCTTGTTGATGCTGGTGTGATGGTTATATTGTTTATAACCTGTACTCCTAATGTATGGTTTGTTGGAATGGGATCTTTAGCTGCATCAGTTGTTACTTTTATATGTACTTATATATTATCAAAAAAACTAGTTCCTGAATTGGTCTTTAACAAAGATTTTTTTTCAGTTTCAAAACTTAAAAATCTTGTAGGAAATGGAATTTGGAATTCATTAAATTCTTTGGGAAATGAACTAAATAGTGGGTTGGATTTAATTATTTCGAATTTATTTTTAAATGGTGTGGCAACTGGGCAAATAGCAGTTGTAAAGACTATTGGTACTATGTTTTCAATGTTATATGAGGTTGTTTATCAGCCTTTTCAGCCTAACTTGATAAAGGCATATGCGAGTGGCGATGTAAATGTATTTATTAATGAACAAAAAAAAGCCATGAGAATATGTGGATATTTTTCTAATGTTGCATTTGCTGGATTTGTTGCATTAGGAGGATTATATTATAAATTGTGGTTACCCTCAGAAGATACGAAATTGCTTCATGTGTTGACGATTGTAACTGTGTTAGGAAGTGTTACAGCAGGTGTAATGCGTCCTATATATTATGTTTATACGTTAACTTTAAAGAATAAATTGCCGTGTTGGATAACAATTGCAGGTGGCTTTTTAAATGTTGTATCAATGTACGTTTTGCTCAAATATACACAAATGGGCGTGTATGCAATAGTTTCAACAACAACTGTAATAATGCTTTGTATTAACTTGTTTTTCAACCCAGTATATGCAGCTTATAATTTGAAAATCAGTGTAAAAGTATATTATAAAGTGATTTTTAAACATTTGATATCAGCAGCTATAATGGTGGGTGGGTTTATAGGAATTGCTAGAGTTATCCGGCCTAGCGGTTGGATTGGATTAATAGCAAGTGCAATTATTATGTGTATTAGCGGTTTAATTATACATGTTTTAATTATGTGTAATATGGATGAAAAGTTGTTCTTAATAAAAAAGATAACAAAAAGAAAGTAACGACAAATATTGGGGTCTGATCAAGGAACGCAGAAGTAAATCAAGATACCACAATTCTCTGTGTAACATGGATTGCGGTGGATATGTCAGAGGATGACGATAAAGCAGCGAAAGTTTGTGTCATCAATGCTGGTAGCACTTAGAACATTGCAGACATCTGCAAGAAGTTGGACTGCAAGATAACCTATATCAGTACGGACTATGTGTTTGAAGATCAGGGCAACGATCCTTAGCAGCCGGACTGCAAGCGTTTAATGTAGTATATGGTCAGACTAAATTGGAAGGCGAGCTGGCTGTCAACCAAACGCTAGAGAAGGTTTTTATTGTCCGAATTGCTTGGGGTTCGGTTTGAACGGTAAGAACTTTATTAAGACCATCTCGGTAGTATTTACTGGGCAGCACGTATTCGTCTGTTGCCCTTTTCAGAATCTCGCCATACCTTGTCTCAAATTCATAGATCTGGCCAAGCTCAGGTTCGGCATGAATGCCAGTTACATTGTCCCGGTTCTTTTTACGCCTTCGAGTCCTTTGTGTTCTTGTGCAAAGTAGAGTGCGTTTCTTTACGACTCTGCACAGTTGAATACGTAGGTGCTCTTTCAATTATAATGGGCATGGTGAGTTCAGCCAATATGCGAGAAAAATCTGTACAGTGATTGTGTTCCCCATTGAAATATTTATTATTGGCGGTATTTTCCATATGTTGTGGGAAAGGTAAAGAGTAAATGATATCAATATAAATAATGACAGAAATAGTATGGAATATGCTAGTAGTAATATGAACTCAACTGTTTTGCAATTATGGCAGTAAATAAAAATCAAAGAAAGGGACAGATGGATGAAAAAAATAATATCGGCGTGTGTAGCATTCATATTAGCTTTTTTCGTAGTGAATGGTATAATGTTTGTTTTTTGCTGTCCTAATTATGTTGACGCACTTAGTGAAGGACTGCAAAAAGCAGCATATTGTTTTTTTGTTAGCCAATATTGTTTTTTACGGTTATTGGGATGTGCGTTTTCTACTCTTGTTGGCAGCCGTTATTCTGATTTGCTATTTTGGTGCGAATCTGTATGAAACTAATCAGAACAGGATATTTATAACGATTCCTGTGGTGACTTGTTTAGGCGTACTGGGAGTTTGTAAATATCTGAATTTCTTTATTGATTCATTCTGCGAGGCTTTTAATATCAGTGGTATACATACACTTCAAATCATTCTACCACTAGGCATTTCGTTTTACCTGTTCCAAGCAATGAGCTATATATGCCAGTTGGGATCTATGCAGAAATAAGAGATTTGGTATACAGTCGCGACAGAATCATGAAGCAGCATACTATCGCTGCAAACAGGATTCAGAGATGGCTTGCAATACACTTCCCTGAGTATTTAGGAATTTATACAAGGTTTGATGCAGCAAGTGGATTCGCGGTACTTGAAAAAGCACCGATGCCGAAAGACGTGATCACACTTGGTGTTGATGGTATCCGTAAAATTTGGCATGAAAAGAAACTGTGTGGCAGAGGTGTTACCGAAGATAGGGCGAAGACCCTGGTTGAAGCTGTGCACAACAGTGTTGGAATTGATGGAGGATATGGCACAAAGAGTGAATTATTCATGCTTCTTGAGGAGCATCGACTCTGGACATCACAACTGGAAGCTGTAAACAACGTACTTGAGAAGATGATTCGAAAAGTACAGTGCGTGGAGAAGTTACTCGCCATTAAAGGAGTAGGGTTAGTCACAATAGCAGGATTTATTGCTGAAATCGGTGACATAAGACGCTTTAAGTCACCGAAACAGATTCAGAGGTATGCAGGACTCGAACTGGTTGAAAACAGCTCGGGAAAACATAAGGGAAAATCTAAAATCAGCAAACGTGGACGACGGAAGCTCAGAAAGATTCTTTATCAGGTAATGATTCCATTACTTGCAAGGAATGCTGAGTTTAGAGATATCTACGATTACTACATTACACGAGTAAAGAATCCTCTGAAACGCAGACAGGCAATGATTGCCGTAAGCTGCAAACTGATCCGCGTATTCTACGCGGTGTTGACCAAAGGTTTGGATTATGACCATATGAAAATGAAGTCAGATATCCATAGGGACAGCAATCTAATCGCTGCCTAAGCAACAAG
>OLRJ01000678.1_pt1 | contig 33883 bp, 28 predicted proteins | sample 1672741 | NCBI WGS metagenome assembly OLRJ01 (sample SAMEA3136719, study PRJEB25190) | human gut metagenome | biome: human gut; feature: human-associated habitat; material: faeces | place: Austria | collected 2013 | reverse complement strand
GGTCAAACAAGGGCGGAATCCTTGCTTGAGCGATTGCTCAATAGGCGTATCCGCAAGTCAGAGGCCGGAAGCCGTTGAGCTTTCGGGTAAAGCCGCTTGCGGGCATCGAGAACGTTTAATTGCATCGATGCAGCAATCGAAAATCAATAGACAAAGGTTATCAGAGGCCAAGTTTCCCATTGATTGTGCAAATAAACGGAACTTGACGAACCATAGACATGACCCTGCAAATGCATGGAAATTCAATTCGAACCGTTCATCATTCGAGAGAATCGGTTCAATCAAAGAAAATATCCAATATTCCAATGAAAAATGCATAAACGAATATTTCCTCTGTGTTACAGATTTTTGTGCAGCTGAACAATGAACTTGTGCAAAGCGCCTGAAAATACGTATAAATCACCTATTGCAGGCGCACAACTCTGGTGTTATAAATATCTCGTCGGCAAAACCGGAACACGAAATGAAACGAACTTACAGGGTTGCCAAGTGATCTTTCCCTATTAGCGAATTTCAAATCAAAAGGCCGGTTGAGCCAAAGAGTACACAATAGGTAGTGTGCATCGTCGAAGGTGTAGGAAGCACCTTCAAAGAAAGGAGACAGTCATGGCGAAGATTGTCAACTCTTGGAACGACTGGGATCCGTTGAAGCGCGTCATCGTTGGCCGCTGCGATAACTCCATGATCCCGCCCGAGGAGCCCGCAACCTCTGAGAAGGTGCCGGTCGACTCCGAGATGCGCGGCATGTGGGGCCTGCGCCCGCTGCGCACCGTCGAGCGTGGCAACGAGTGCCTCGAGAACCTGGTCAAGGCCGTTGAGGAGCGCGGCGTCGTCGTCGACCGCCCGACCCCTCTGCAGTGGAACCAGGCCATCGGCACGCCGGACTTCCGCAACGATTCCATGATGACCTGCATGCCTCCGCGCGACATCCTGCTGACCGTCGGCAACGAGATCATGGCTTCCGCCAACTCCTTCCGCTGCCGCTACTTCGAGTACCTGGCCTACTGGCCGCTCATGAAGCAGTACTTCGATGAGGATCCCGAGTTCCTGTGGACCCAGGCTCCCCGTCCTCGTCTGACCGACGCTTCCTACAAGCACAACTACTACGACGAGAAGATCACCCTGGAAGAGCGCCTCGTCCGTACCGCCAACAAGGACTTCGTGACCACCGAAGTCGAGCCGATGTGGGACGCCGCCGACCTCATGCGCATGGGCAAGGATATCTTCATCCAGCACGGCCTGACCACCAACCGCACCGCCATGGAGTGGTTCCAGCGCTACTATCCCGAGTACCGCATCCATGCCATGAACTTCCCTGGCGACCCGTACCCGATCCACATCGACGCCACCTTCGTGCCGCTGCGTCCGGGCCTGATCATCAACAACCCGCATCGTCATCCTGCCGAGGGCCAGAAGGACATCTTCGAGGCCAACGATTGGCAGATCGTCGACGCCGCTCAGCCTGCTCATGACGAGCCGCCCGCGCTGTGCTACAGCTCCGTGTGGCTGTCCATGAACTGCCTGGTTCTGGATCCCTCCACGGTCATCGTCGAGGCTTCCGAGGTCCACGAGCAGGAGCAGATGGACCAGCTCGGCATGAACGTCATCCCCGTTGACCTGCGCGACGCCTATCCGTTCGGTGGCGGCCTGCACTGCTCCACGGCTGACGTTTACCGCGAGGGCGAGTGCCTCGACTACTTCCCGAACCGTGTCAAGGACTGCACGCTCATCCATCCGGAGATGTGGGAGGACTAGGCTATCGGCCTAAACCAGAACCTACTCACGTAGGGCTCTGAACAAGTTATAGAAAGGGGCCTGGCACGACTAGTTCAGCCAGGCCCCTTTTTTAGTTCGCCTTCCAATCCAGTCAACAAGGGTTTTCGATTCGACCGGGCAGGATCGAGCTTAGATAGGGGTATCGATACAAGCACGACCTAGTGTGGTCAGAATCGAAATTGGGTGAATTGGAGGCACCTGTACATGCTACTGGTTTTTTAAGGAGGAACCAATGGCAGACGAAATCAACACTGCGGGCCAAGGGGATGGCTCCCAGAATTATCAGATGAATCGCAAAATCGGCACTATCTTCATGCTGATTTCTGCAACGGGCATGGGTTTGGTGCCGCTGTTCAGCCGTTGGGCTACGCGTACCAACATGTTTGATGCTACTCAGGGCTTGAACGGCTCCGATTCCATTGGCGCAATCATGGCGCTTGGTCGCATGGCCATGGGCGTGATCTTCTTCGTGATTCTCATGGTTGCCACCCATAAGGTAACCACTTTCAAGAAGCTTAAGCTTACTCCCGCAATCGCACTGGGTGGCTTGATGATCGGCATGTCCCTGGCATGCTACGTCACCTCTACGCTGATGACCACCGTTGCCAATGCCGTTATGTTCATTTACACCGGCCCGGTTATCTGTGTGCTGCTCGCTCGTATCTTCCGTAAAGAGCCGATGAGCCCGCTGCAGTGGGTGTGCCTCTGCGTAGTGTTCATTGGTATGCTGTTCGGCGAGAGCCTTCTCGGCTTCGGCGTCGGTGGCAACGCTTTTGGCCTTGACTTCAACATGGCTACTTCCACCCCGGAATTCCCGCAGAAGATCGTCGGCGACGTGTTCGGCCTGCTGTCCGGCGTGTTCTATGGCGCATCCATGTTCTTCAACGGTTATCGTAAGGATGCTGACACCACCGCTCGTGGTGTGTACAACTTCATCTTCGCTGTTATCGGCGCGGGTGTCATTGCTATCCTGATGAACGTCGTTGGCATGGCCACCGGCCAGACCAACTGGATCACCGAAGTTCACTTCACTGGTTTCAACTGGCTTGGCGCAGTGCTGCTGTGGATCGTGTGCGGTCCTATCGCTTTGGGCTGCCTGCTGGTCGCTGGCCGTAACCTGCCGGCAATGGACTATAGCACCATCGCCTACTGGGAAGTTCCTGTCGCTCTGTTCATCGGCCTGGTTGTGTTCGGCGAGCCCGTTACGCTCAACACCGCTATCGGTATCATCTTGATCGTTGGCGGCGGTGCATTCCCGACCGTCAAGGCTATGATCCAGGGTTCCAAGATGGAGAAGCAGCAGCAAGTTGCTGAGAATCTGTCTGAACGTCTTGCCGAAGAGGCTGCCAAGGAGGAGGAGCGCTAGCATCCGCCAGCGCTTGACGTAGGAGCCTTTGAAAGGAGGCTGCGTCATGAAGGTTACGAATCGCTTAACGCACATCGCAACGAAGGTTAACTTCGAAACCGCAAAGACCGAGGACCAGCTGAAAGCTGCGTTCGAGGCAAAGGGCATCGCCGGGTTCCCCGCAATGCTCGACATCAAAGAGCGCACGGAGGAGCATGTCCAGTTCATCTCGCTTGATGACCTGCTGGCATTTGCTAAGGCTTCCGGTGTTGCCGCCGTCACGTATGATGTTACGTACTTCCCGCACGCTGATCAGGGCGAAGTTGAGCGCCAGCTCTCGCAGCTCGGTCGCGACTTGGAAATTAGCGCTGAAGTCATTAAGGACGTGTGTGCAACCGAGATTCAGGAGTACCTGGATCTTGATGCCAAGCGTGATGTGGCGGTTCCCGTCCATAGCATCGTCGAGTGCTATGTCAACGGTACGGCTTTCGCGTGGTATGGCCTGAACGACTATCCTCGCCTGAAGGGTGTTGTGCTTCAGAAGCTCGCCCGTGGCGGCCAGAAGGCAAAGCATGATTTCATCATGCGCGCCAGCCGTGCTCAGGTTGACCTGATGGACGAGGACGACATTCCTACGGACGTTGTTCTGCGGTAATAGCTAAATATGGTGGACTGTGCTTATATAAGGGAAGGTGCAGTCCACCATTTTTTTTGTCGGTTGCGGAACGTAAGTCATGAGGGATAGCGTTTCGCCTGATGAGGGCCTCTATGAAACGGCGAAATCATAGGAGGGGAGCCCTCGAAGAGGAGATTGTGATGGGGATTATTGGATTGGGTTCCTGTACGAGCGATCTGAAGTGGTTCCAGGGTGATTTCCATGAAAGATAACGCTCGCTTCGACGCGGAAAAGAGCAAGACCGTACGTAAAGTGGCAACGGCGTCCTTTTTTTGCAACTTCATTGAATGGTTCGACTATGCCACGTATTCGTACTTCGCAGTTGTTATCGCGCAAGTGTTCTTTCCGAACGATGATCCTGCGTTAGCGTTGATTCAAACGTTTGCAGTGTTCGCTTTGTCGTTCTTGCTTCGTCCCATTGGTGCTATTTTCTGGGGCAACATGGGCGACAAGAAGGGCCGTAAATGGTCGTTGACTGTTTCGGTCTTCATGATGGCCGGTGCCACGTTCTGCATCGGTCTGCTTCCCGGGTATGCTGCCTTGGGCATCTGTGCTCCGGCTTTGCTGCTTCTGCTCCGCATGATCCAGGGCTTCTCGGCTTCTGGCGAATATGCGGGTGCGGCAACGTTCTTGGCCGAGTATGCGCCCACGGACAAGCGCGGTATGTATTGCTCTATCGTTCCTGCTTCCACGGCCATCGGGCTGTTGGTTGGCAGCGCTTTTGCGACCGTCATGTACACCATCATGCCGGAAGCTGCGGTGAACGAGTGGGGCTGGCGCATCCCGTTCATCCTTGCCGGTCCTTTGGGTATCGGCGCGTATTTCGTGAACATCCAGCTCGAGGATTCTCCTACGTATCAGGCGATGCAGCGTGCGCTCAAAGACGCTGAGGCATCTGGCGCCGCCGGTGCCCCGGAGCGTCCGATTCACTGCCTGTTCACAAAGCATCTGCGTAAGCTCATCATCTCCATCGGCGCTGCAATGCTGAACGCCGTCGGATTCTATGTTGTGCTTACCTACCTTCCGGTATACCTGGAAACGGCCGTCATGATGCCGAAGAACGAGGCGTCGTTGATCACCACCATAGCGTTGATAACCTACGTCGCTTTCATTTTCGCGAGCGGACATCTGTCCGACAAGTTCGGTCGCAAGAAGATGCTAATCACCGCATGTGTGTGCTTCATCGTCTTCACCATTCCGGCGTTCATCCTGATGAGCACTGCGAATTTCGTGACCGTCCTCGTGGTCGAGTTGATCATGTGCTTGATCCTCACCATTAACGACGGTACCCTTTCCAGCTACTTGAGCGAGACGTTCCCCACTCAGGTGCGTTACTCGGGCTTCGCCCTTAGCTTCAATATGGCTAACGCGCTGTTCGGTGGCACGGCATCGTTCATCTGCACGTCGCTGATCACGGCGACGGGCTCCACCCTTGCTCCTGCGTTCTATATGGTTGCGGTTTCCTGCGTTGCGCTGGTGGCCATGATCATGTCGCACGAGCACTCGAACAAGGATTTGTCCGAGATTTAGAGGTTCGATTGGGCGATTGCGGGCTCCTCCTACCGCGATCGCCTGGTCGTGGCAGGCAAGTTGTTGAAGAATTTTTATTTGGGAATCGCGTTTTGCCAACGCGTTTACTTGAGACGATTCTTCATCGGCCTACGTTGCTGAAAGGTAACAACTTGTCTGCAAATGGCTAACATTGATAAGTGCACGGTATCATCTTCTTATCCGCCAGTGCATAGGCGGGCCTTTTGGGCCCTGCCTTGAGGGTAAGGAGGTTGAAATGCGAAACAACATCGCTTCAAGGGGAGGCGATGAACTGCCGTGTGCTGCAGTCGGTTTCAGTCTCAAAGCCGCTGCACTGTTCTTAGGGGAAAATCATGAATGCTGACCAACCGAGACCGATTCACAACGAAGCTGAGCTTACCGAGGCTGAAAAGCATAAGACGCTGAAGAAGGTTGTGTTCTCTTCGTTCTTGGGCAACTTCATCGAGTGGTTCGACTATGCCAGCTACTCCTACCTTGCCACCGTCATCGCTTTGGTGTTCTTCCCGGGCGAAGACAAAATGGTCTCAACCATGATGACGTTCGGCGTGTTCGCGCTGGCGTTCTTGGTCCGTCCTCTCGGTGCCATTTTCTGGGGCAACATGGGCGATAAGAAGGGTCGTAAGTGGGCTCTGTCCATCTCCATCCTCATGATGTCCGGCGCCACCTTCCTTATCGGCTGCTTGCCGGGCTACGCCGTCATCGGCGTTGGCGCTCCGCTGCTGCTCCTGCTTATGCGTATGGTGCAGAGCTTCTCTGCTTCCGGCGAATATGCCGGCGCCGCCACGTTCATCGCCGAGTATTCGCCGAAGAACCACCGCGGTTTCTACTGCTCCATGGTTCCCGCCTCCACGGCCGTTGGCCTGCTGGTGGGCTCTCTGTTCGCTACCTGGATGTTCAACACGTTCGGCGCTTCGTCCGACTTCGTGGTGAACTGGGGCTGGCGTATCCCGTTCTGGCTGGCTGGTCCTCTTGGCTATATCACGCACTACATCCGCGAGCATCTGGAAGACTCCCCGGTGTACGCGAAGATGCAGGCCGAGCTTGCCGAGAAGGGCATGAAGAGCGAAGACAAGCCGATCCGCACCCTGTTCAAGAAGCATTTCCGCGTGCTGGCCATCTCCTTCGGCGCATGCGTGCTGAACGCTGTGGGCTTCTACGCTGTTCTGACCTATCTGCCGAACTACCTTGAGGCTACGCTGAACTACGATCCTGCTCAGGCGTCCATCATCACCACTATCGTGCTGGTCGTCTACATCGGCTTCATCTTCCTTTCCGGCCGCATCTCCGACAAGTTCGGTCGCAAGAAGATGCTCATCACGGCTGCTGCAGGCTTCGTGGTATTCACCATTCCCGCGTTCTGGCTGCTGAACACGCTGGACTTCTTCACCATCCTAGTGGTCGAGCTGGTCATGTGCTTGATGCTCACCATCAACGACGGTACGCTTTCCAGCTACCTGTGCGAGACGTTCCCGACCGACGTGCGTTACTCTGGCTTCGCTCTGAGCTTCAACCTGGCTAACGCCATCTTCGGCGGTTCCGCTTCCTACATCTCCTTCGCCCTGATCAATGTCACGGGCGACCCGATCGCTCCTGCGTACTACATGGTCTTCATCGCCGTTCTGGCCCTGGGCGCCATGATTGCGTCGCACGAGCACACCGGCAAGGACCTGTCCGAGGTGTAACGCGTATACGCATATCGGCAATCCTACGATTTGCCGATGAATGCCGCTCGAGTGTCTTCACTCGAGCGGCATTTCCTTTACAATGGGTCCATAGGGTTTTTGCGTAAAGGAGACCGATGTGAGTGAGGCGAATCAAACCCCTAAATCGTTGAAGGCTCAGATTACGCGCACGTCGCTTGTGCTTGCCGCCGCGGCGCTTTTGCGCGAACAGGGCCCGAAGGCGGTCACGTATCGCAAGGTAGCGCAATGGGCGGGGGCCGCTTCATCATCGGTCGGATATTATTTCGAATCCACCAACCAGCTTCTGTATGAAGCCGGTCGTTACAACATCCAGCTTTGGGCTGAGCGCGCTGAAAACGCCGCAGCAACTGCCGAGTCCATGGACCAAGCTGACTGTTGCAAGCATCTGATTAATCTGCTCATCAGCGCCAGCCTGCCCGATGATTCCGTCAATCCCGCTGCTCACTACATGCAGTTGCTTGCCGCATCCGAGTCTGAGGACGTTACCGAGGCTTATCGCAACGGTCGCGTGCAACTTGATCAGGCGGTCGGGCGGATTCTGAAACATGCGGGCGTGAAGCTGCCTGCGCATGTTGTGGGAATCGTCGTCGACGGTGCAGCCGTCGCGGCAATCTCCGAAGGCCGTGAAGTCAGGGAGATCGCAGCCGAGCTCTTGGAGAGCCTTGTCTCAGCGTATGAGCGCTAAGACGCGTTCGCCGCTTTGGTGCGAAACTTCGGTTCAGCCAATATGCTGCTAGAGCTGTGATAGTGAAACACGAAAAAGGCCCGGACCATATGGTCCGGGCCTTTCTGCATCTAGCGAAGGAGGGGGGATTCGCTTAGATGCCGATCACGCCCATGCCGACCAGCACCAGGGCTGCGATGCCAAGTGCGCTCACAACGCCCATGCCGACTTTCTCGCCCTTCGTCAGAGCGTAGCCGCGGTCCTTGCGAGCCTTGGCGTACACGAAGAAGCCGGGGATGTAGCCAACGCAGGTGAGCAGCAGGAACGACCAGCCGTTGTACAGCACGCCGACCACCTGGAAGGCCAGGGCGATGACGCCGATTGCAATCTGAGCTGCGTTCTTGTCCTCCTTGGCGGAGAACTTGATCTGGTACAGCGCGATGAACGCCCAAGTGATCACGATGGAGACGGTGCACATGCTGAAGGCGAAGTTGTACGCATCCTCACTGAACATCAGCACGATCAGGAACACCTGGATGCAAGCGCCTACGAGCAACAGGCTCATCTGCGGTGCCCCCTTGCTGTTCAGCTTGCCCCAGGACTCGGGGAGCAAGTGGCGCTCGGCCATTTCAGAGGTGGTCTCGGCGGGCAGCATGGTGAAGGACAGCCAGGCACCTGCAACGCCGACGATGATGGCGATGCTGATGAACGCGCCGCCCCAGCCGGGAGCCATGGAATCGAACACGTAGAGCATTGCGGGATAGTCCAGCTGAGCGATCTCGGTGTAGCTCATGTAGCCGTAGGGGAGCACGGAGCAGCCGACGTAAATGAGCAGCAGGCAGATCAGACCGATGACGGTAGCCTTGCCCACCTCATGCTTGTTACGGGCGCGGGAGCTCATGACCGCAGCGCCCTCAATGCCGATGAACACCCACATCATGATAATCATGCAGTTCATGACCTGCTCGAACAGGCCGCCCATGCTAGCAGCGTCAGCGCCCATCTCGCCAGCAGCGACGGCGTTGTTGTACACGTTGCCCCAGAAGTCGGCGGTGAAGATGCCGGCGTTGAACATGAAGATGGCGAAGATCAGGAAGATGCCCAGAGAGGCAACCTTCGCCACCATGACGATAGCGTTCAGGAACGAGGCGCTCTCAACGCCGCGGATGACCAGGAAGGTCAGCGCCCACATGAACAGCGAGGCGACGATCACGCACGGCAGGGTGTTGCCGGGGAGGAAGGTGGGGAAGAAGTAGCCCAGCGTGGACATCATCATCGTGGCGAATGCGATGTTGCCCAGCCATGCGGACAGCCAGTAGCCCCAGCCGGAAACGAAGCCGGCAAGCGGGCCGAAGCCCTCCTCGGCGTACTGGAAGATGCCCTTGAGCTCGGGCTTCTTGGCGCCCAGGTTGTTCAACGACAGGGCAAGGGCGGCGAAACCGATGCCCACAACTGCCCAGGCCACCAGCACGGCACCGGGGCTGGCGACGCCTGCAAGCTGTCCGGTGATGGCGAACACGCCGGACCCGATGCAGGAGCTGACGACCATGCCGATCAGCCCGAACAGGCCGATACCTTTAGCTTTCTCGCTCATGATTTCCCTCCTTGGTAGAAATCAACTGTTTGGTGTCGCCCCTGGACTCCGCTTGTTTAGCCGGACATACCGAACCTGCTTACGGTAGCGAATCCCGTTTGCAGGCTCAAACGGAACGCAGAGGCGAAACCGATGGAAAACTGCGGGCAGCGCGTGGCTTCGCAGGCTGCCCAAAGGGGAGGCCGATCGATCCGGCGGCCTCCCCCGATGAAAGCGATTAGTCCTCGCGCACGACCGGCATGCTCATGCAGCGCGGGCCGCCACGGCCGCGGGACAGCTCGGCCGAGGGGATCTCGATGACGTCGATGTTGTTCTTACGCAGAACGGCGTTCGTGACGTCATTGCGCTCGTAAACAACCACGCGACCAGGAGCGATGCACAGCGTGTTGGAGCCGTCGTTCCACTGCTCGCGCTCGGCGGCGATACGGTCGCCACCGCCGCAGGGGATCAGCGTCACCGGCATGCCGATGTACTTCTCCAGGATCTGCTCGAGCGGGGCGTTGATCTCATGCACCTTGATGCCGTCGCCCTCGGGCGTGATCTCGAACACGGACAGCGGGCCCATGATGCCGGGATGGATGGTGAACTTGTCCACGTCGATCTGGGTGAACACGGTGTCCAGGTGCATCATGGCGCGGTTGTTCGGGATGTTGAACGCCAGGATGGTGTCGACCGGGGAGGTGGGGTCGTTGAAGATGTTGTGGGCGATGCCGTCGACGGCGTCGGGCTCGGTGCGCTGGGAGATGCCGATGGCCAACACGTGCTCGTTGATGTTAAGGATGTCGCCGCCCTCGATGTGGAAGGTGTTGTAGCGGCTGTAGTACTGCGGGGTGCCCTTGAAGTCCGGGTGGTAGTTGAAGATGTACTCGCCGTAGATGGTCTCACGGTTGCGGGTGACGGAATACATGCGGTTGATGGAAACGCCGTTGCCGATCATCGCGAAGGGGTCGCGGGTGAAGTACAGGTTCGGCATCGGGGCGACGACCATCTTGGAGGCCTCGGACACCAGGTCGACCAGGGAGTTGGACTTGTCGGTGTGCAGCTCGGTGAGGTTGATGCCCTCCATGGTCTTCAGGACGAATTCCTTGGCGTCGGGGTAGTTCTCCTGCATGTAATCGAAGATGATCTTGCGATAACGCTCGGTCTTGATGCCGGCTTCGTCGATCCACTGCAGCAGGAACTTCTCGCGCAGCTCGGGGTCGGCGGCCAGAACCTCGGCCGTCAGGTCCTCCAGGTACACAACCTCAACGCCGTTGTCGCGCAGGGCCTGTGCGAAGCTGTCATGCTCCTCCTGGGCAACCTTCAAGAACGGGATATCGTCGAACAGCAGCTCCTCGAGCGTGTTCGGGGTGAGGTTTAGAAGCTCCTTGCCGGGACGGTGCAGGAGCACCTTCTTCAGCGGCTTGATCTCGCTTTTGACGTTCACGCCAGCCATTGCAAACCTTCTTTCGTCTCGTGGGATGAAGACTATCTTCGCCGTGCAAGCCTTCCAGCGCTTCTTGGCCTAACGCCTTGGGCTTGCGGTTGGGGCGTTTTCGGTGCCCCGTTCCGTTGATCCCACTTTGCAACCGCCGTGTAAAATCGGGAAGGTCTAACGCGGATTTAACGACTCTCGTTTAGAGGTGGAACTAAGGATTAACGCCGGGCAAAACTTCCTAAACCCTCGATAAACCCCTGATGGGAGGCTTGTGGTATGGTATGGGGAAATGTTGGTAAGTAGAGTTGGCCCTCGTCGGTTTAGTTGACTTCGGTGCTCATCGTTTCTGTAAACAGGATGGCAAATCGGGGTTGAGGGTAAAATAGGTACGGGTAAGTAGTTACAATACCGAGGATTGCCTTGGCCGGCTACGGGAGGCTGGCGGCAAAGCGTTCTACGGAGGGGCCTGTGGAGCTTGCATTGTTCTATTACACGCTGCTGATGCTGCTCGTTTCCATTTTGGTGGCGGCGGTATGCTTGTCCTCGTATCTGGTGTCGCGTAAGAAGACCATGTTGTTCCTGTCGGTTGCCTTTGCGTTCTACTTCTTCGACATCTCCTTGGTATTTCAAGACGAGTTCATCGTTCGCTCAAGCGGGGATGCGCTCACCTCCGGATATCTTGTCATCCGCTCGCTTGCCTCGGTGCTGACCGGAGGCGGGTTCGTCACGGCGTTCTGGGTTTTGCTTTGCGACTATCTGAACGAAACACGCCGCAGCATGTTCGTAGTGCCGCCGGCGGTTTTCGCGGTCGCCAGCATTGCCACGCTGGTGTTTCTCCCTGATGGCGATTTGCAGCGTTTCTGGTTCTGGTCTATTCGCCAGTTCTATATATATTGGATTCTGCTGTATGCGGGATATAGCTTCTTGCGTCAGAAGGATGAAGCCGAGCGCGCCCGCATGTGGCGGCATCGGGGCCTGTATGCGGTGGCATGGCTGCTAGGCCTGATCGTGTTGGCAGAGGACGCCGTCTCCTTCCTGATGATGGACTTGCCGTTGGTCAATCTGGGCTCGATTATCTTCAGCGCCGAGCGCAGCTATGCCGAGAATTTGCTGATGCTGATCATCGGCGTGGCCGCGGTGCGCAACGCGGTCCGGATGCTTTCGCTTCGCTTCGAGCGGCCGCCGGCGCAGGGCGGTAGCAAGCAGCAGGAGCAGCAGATCGTCGAGAACCTTAACGTGTTCGCCACGCGACATAAGCTCTCCCAGCGCGAGCGTGAGGTCCTCTACCTTATCTTGTTGGGCAAGGATAATCAGAACATCGCATCCGAGATGTCGCTGGCGGTTTCCACGGTGAAGGTGCACGTGCACAACATCCTGAAGAAAACGGGCGATGCCAGCCGACAGGAATTGATCCAGGGCTTCTGGAAGATGTCGTAAGGCGCGCGCCGGTTTTGCCGTCCGTCCTTGAAAACCTACCCTCCGCCGCCGCTGGACGACGCGCTGTGTTACGGGCATGTGTCGAAACGGCCTCACAAACGCTTTCGCGTGCTAAAGTATCCCCCATATACCACAAGGAGGGGCGGGGATGCCCCGGTAGGAAAGGAGGGAACGATGGCAAGCTCGATTACCGAGAAGCTGAAGAACATCGGCCCCGGTGCTTTGGTCGCAGCTGGTTTCGTCGGTCCTGGCACGGTCACCACGTGCACGGTTTCCGGCGCAAGCTATGGCTACACCATGCTGTGGGCGCTGCTGTTCGCCACCGTTGCAACCATTATCTTCCAGGAGATGGCGGCTCGCGTTGGCATCGTCACGCAGGAGGGCCTGGGTGAGAACATCCGCGATCGCATTTCGCATCCGGTGCTGAAGTGGATTGCAATCGTGATTGTTATCATCGCCATCTTCATCGGCAACACCGCATACGAGACGGGCAACATCACGGGCGGCATCCTGGGCATCCAGGCGGTAGTCAATGCCCCCATGATCCCCATCGTCATCGTGCTGGGCGTTCTGGCCTTCGCCGCCATGTGGGTGGGTTCTTACAAGCTGGTCGAGAAGATCCTCACGGGTATCGTCATCTTCATGGGCCTGGTGTTCCTGATCACCGCGTTCGCCTCTCCCGTTGATTGGGGCGCGGTCGTGGCCGGCCTGTTCACGCCTTCCCTGCCCGAGGGCCAGGCTGGCGCCAAGGGCATCCTGACCGCCGTGGGCCTGATCGGCACCACCATCGTGCCGTACAACCTGTTCTTGCACGCTTCCGGCGCATCCGAGCGCTTCAAGGACCCCGAGCAGATCGCCGATGCACGTTTCGACTGCGTTCTGTCCATCGGCCTGGGCGGCATCATCTCCATGGCCATCCTCGTCTGCGCCGCGGCGAACATGCATGCCGCCGGCATCACCGTCACCAACGGCAAGGACATGGCCGTCGCCCTGCAGCCGCTGCTGGGTAACTGGGCCACGGTGCTCATCGGCATCGGCCTGCTGGCTGCCGGTTTCTCCAGCGCCATCACCGCTCCGCTTTCCGCTGCTTACGCCGTCAACGGCGTGCTCGGCTGGGGCAAGACCCTGAAGGACCTGAAGTTCAAGATCGTTTGGATCATCGTGCTGGTGGCCGGCTGCCTGATGGCTGTGCTGCTGGGTAAGAGCCCCACGGAGCTGATCCTGGTGGCTCAGGCGGCCAACGCTATCCTGCTGCCTATCATGGCGTTCTTCGTGATGTACGTCGCCAACGGCAAGAGCCTTGGCAAGTGGCGCAACCATGCGTTCTCCAACATCTGCGGCGTCATCTTCATCTGCATCACGCTGTTCATGTGCTGGCGCAATATGTCCAGCTTCCTGACCACGCTGCAAACGCTTATCGGCGCATAGCGGCTTCGGCAACGGAAAGCATGTGCAAAGGCCTGTCGGACGAAAGTCCGACAGGCCTTTTTCATCGTTGGGATGTGCTCGGATTTACCTGCTTATCACCCCTCGAGCCTCTTTCGGTATCTTGCGGGCCGCATATACTGATAGGGTGCAAAAGGAACGGCTTTCACGCGGCGGCTTCGCCATCTTCGCAGGCAAACCTAGTTTGGCCGCGAAGGTCGCAAAGCCCGTGCGGGCCGTGCTGGAAGGCGGCCGCAGGTTCGGCCGAAGAAGCCGGCAGGGACGTATCGACCGGGTATGGCGATGCGCCGCCGAAGTAAGGAGCGCCCGATGAACATTCTGGCAATCAACGGCAGCCCTAAGGGTAAACGTAGCAATACCTGGCGCTTGACCAGCGCTTTTCTTGATGGGATTATCGCTTGGGCAGAAAACGGGCGCAAACAGGCGCCAGCAATCGAAACCCTTAGCGTCAGCACGCTTGATATCAAGCCTTGCCTGGGCTGCTTTTCCTGCTGGCGCAAGACGCCCGGCAAATGCTGCATCCATGACGACATGCGGGCGGTCATCGAGGAGATCTTGTGGGCCGACGTCATCATCTGGAGCTTCCCGTTGTATTACTTCGGGTTGCCCGGCCAGTTGAAGAACCTGATCGACCGCCAACTTCCCATGTCGCTGCCCTTCATGAGCGCGGAAACGGAAAGCGGCGGGCACCCTTCCCGCTACGACATGAGCGGCAAGCGCACGGTGGTGGTTTCGACCTGCGGTTTCTATACGGCGAAGGGCAACTACGGCTGCGTGACCAGCTTGTTCGACCGGCTTTGCGGGAAGGGCGGTTACACGGCGATCTTCTGCGGGCAGGGCGAGCTTTTCAGGGTGAAGGAGCTGGCGGATCGCACCGACGAGTACCTTTCCTGGGTTCGGAAAGCCGGGGAGGAGTTCGCTTCCGGCGAAATCTCAACGGAAACCCGCGGCAAGCTCGATCGGAGCCTGTTCCCGCGCGATGTCTTCGAGGCGATGGCGGATGCCAGCTGGGGGGTTGGCGAATCGGGTGAAAAGGAAGACCCTAGCCTTGTGTTCACCCGGCAGATGGCGGCCTTGTATCGCAAGCAGGCATGGCCGGGGCGAGATATCGTGCTCGACATGAACTATACCGATATTGGCAACACCTACCGCATCGTTCTTGGGGAAAGTGGGAGCCGCCTTGAGACGGAACCCGCCGAAGGCTTCTCCTCGGATTTCACCACGCGCATCAACACGCCATTGAGCGTTTGGCGCTCGATTGCCAGCGGGGAGATTGCTGGCGACGAGGCACTCATGCAGCATCTGTACTCGGTCGAGGGCGATTTCGATTTGATGATGCATTGGGACGATTATTTCGGCGCAGTGAGTGGCGCGGATGTCGGCGAAACGGATGCTGGTGAATCGGGCGCCGTTGCGGATGGAGGCCCTGCCGCGGGCTCGAAGGCAAACAAGCCGAAAACCAACATGCTGCTGCTTTTGACTCCTTGGATCGTATTCTGGATTGCGGCTGCGATCGATGGCTTCTGGGGAAGCCTGGTCAGCATAGGGGTATGCGTTTTGCTGCCTGTTCTGATGCGGCGGACGAAGGCGACCGCGTACGACCAGGTCTCGGCGTTGCTGGTTTCAGCGTGCTCCATCGCGTTGCTGGTGGGAGCGTCCCCTGCTCTGGTGATTCCGGCGTCTTATCTTCTGTTTGGGCTGATGTGGACGGTTTCCTGCTTCCTCAAAGTGCCGCTGACCGCGCACTACTCGAAGAACAGCTACAACGGGGAAGCGGCATTGCGCAATCCAATCTTCATAAGGACGAACCGCATCTTGACCGCGGCGTGGGGCGTGCTGTACCTGATCACTCCTATCTGGACGTGCTTCATCATGCAAACGGATGCAGCCAGCTTCGTCGGCGCGATCAACTCCATCCTCCCCGCGTTGATGGGCGTATTCACCGCCTGGTTCCAAAAGTGGTATCCCCCGCATATAGCGCGCGGATAGCTGAGGTTTGGGGTCGATGAGCCGTGGCAGCGCCCTTGAGGCTGCCTTTCCCGTACGCGTGCTTGCGCATTCGCCTGAGTGCGAGCAGGCGCTTCTCCGTCTAATGGATGATGGCTGCGGGGCGATTTCGAGCGGATTGGCCCCGGTGTGCCGCTCTTGTCGGGACAATGGCTCCTCAGGAAACGAAAAGGCCATCAGCTTGAGCCGATGGCCTGGTGTTTCGTGGTGCCCCAGATACGATTCGAACGTACGACACCCGCTTTAGGAGAGCGGTGCTCTATCCCCTGAGCTACTGAGGCGCGCACATCATTGTAGCATTAAACCCAATGACGCGATGCGGACACATGTCATTACCACGGGTTAAGCTTCGGAGGTTGCTTGCGGCTATCGCAGACAACCCCAAAACCATAGGATGCTTGGCTGCGCGTCTTCGCGAGCGTTGCAACAGGTTGCCTTAGTTTCCTGTATCGAAAGGCGCATGGAACTTGCGCATTTTCCTTATGGCGCGGCGTTACGCCCTCGCAAACTCAAGCAACTGCGCAGGATCGGAGATGATCGCGCCTGCCTGTGCCTCTTGCAGGGTGCTTACGGGATTGTAGCCCCAGTCGACGCCGATCGCGTACGTTCCGGCGTTGTGGGCGACGCGCATGTCGCCGGCAGAGTCGCCTACGTAGGCGGTGCGCTCGGGAGCGCTGCCCAGCTCCTGGATGGTTTGCAGCAAGCCGGCGGGGTTGGGCTTGCGGGGAATGGCTTCGCATTCTCCATGCAGCACCTCGAAAAGGTCGGGGAGAAATCGCGGGATGACATCCTTCACGCCGCCCTCGTATTTGTTCGAAAGCACCGCAAGCTTGCATCCTCGCGCTTTCAGCTCGGCAAGCGTCTCGGGCATGTGGGCGTAATGGCGTGTGCGAGCATGCCCGGTTTGGGGGTAAAGCTCCTTCCAATATTCAAGCGCTTCTTCGCAAACGGTTTCGGGGGTTCCCTCGGGAAGGGCGCGGTAAATCAAGCGTTGCGCGCCGTCGCCCACGAAGCTGTGGATGGCGGCGCCGGTGTGCGTGGGGTAGCCGAAGTGCGCAAGGGTCTCGTTGGTGACGTGGATGAGGTCGGGCATGGTGTCCAGGATGGTTCCGTCCAAGTCGAAGATGAACGTGTCGAATATCGGATGCGATTCGGTCATCGTTGCCTCCTGGAAACGAAAACGACGGCACTTGGCCGTCGTTGAAGATCGATGGAGCGGGTGACGGGACTCGAACCCGCGAATGCGAGCTTGGGAAGCTCGTGCCTTACCACTTGGCGACACCCGCATGCTTGGTAGGCGCTCCTGCCATACCGTGTCGGCATTATAGCCTAAAACGCGCTAATGGGGGTAGGGAATGGTAAACGCATGCGAAATTCCCCACACCTAGGCATTATGAATGCGATCGCATCGGTTCATGAATACGGATCGAACTGCCAATCGGGGGCTTTGCGCGGGATGGCGATGCTTGTCGGATCGAACTGCTCGAACAGCAGCTTCTCCGGCGTGGTCTCAAGCGCATCTGCAAGCTCCTCGACCATCGAAAGGCGAACGTTCGCCGTGCCTTTCTCAATCTTGTTGAGCTGCGGCCGGCCGATGCCGACCATGGCCGCGAAGCTGGTCTTGTTGATCCGGCCCCGTTCACGAAGACGCTTCACGTTGCGTCCGAGCGTGACGGCCATCTTCGGCTCGTCGTTCGGCATATTCGCCAGCTCATCGATATGTGGGACGGAAGTCTGCATGCATCGAGCGTAACGGCATGATTACGCAATGCCGTAACCCAGCGGTTACGTTCCGGGGGTATTTTTCAAGAAAAGCCGCGCTGCAACCTATATATAGGAGCGGGATAGGGCGAGCTCCCGTGAATACCCTGTTTCGGTCGCATGCCATTTTTATGGTTGCCAATCTGGGATGATACAATGCACGATGATTAATTGGGGCCTGGTGCACGGTTGTGAGCGTTCGCCAAGCCGCTGAAAGAAAGTCGAAATCGGGCAGCGTAGGCACCATGCCGGTGGGGAGCCGCATGGAATCTGTGCGGTGCGGAAGAAGGTAACGCAGGCCCGAACGGACTGCTGTGAGGAGATTTTGCATGGCATTCAAAAAGAACCGCCGTCCCCAAGCGAACGATCCGCTAGCTTCCCAAGTGCCTGCCGGCTACCGTCCGGCGTTCACTCCCGGCTCCCAAGGCCCCGGCGCGAACAACGCGTTTCGCAATCAGGCGGGCGCATCGCAGTATTCGCGCTCGAACCCGCAGTATTCGGCGCAGCGTTCGCGCAAGTCCGCCAAGGGCAAGAAGATCGCCCTTGGCGTGTGCTGCGCGCTGATCGTCGCCCTTATCGGATGCGGAACAGCGTTCGCCGTATGGTACAACAACGTGAACAGCCAGCTGAACACGGGTGGCAAAACGTCCGAGGAGCTGGAGAACATCAACGAGCAGCTGGTCAGCTCCAATTTCAACGAGCCGTTCTACATGATGCTGATCGGATCGGATAAGCGCGAGGGCGATGACGAAGGCGGCGCACGTTCCGACACGAACATCGTCGTGCGCGTCGACCCGACTTCCAACCAGGCAACGCTCGTGTCTATTCCCCGCGACACCATGATCGATATCGACGGCTACGGCACCAACAAGTTCAACGCCGCGTACAACTACGGCGGCGCTGCAGCGACCATCCGCGAGGCAACCCAGCTCACCGGCGTCAGCATCTCGCATTATGCCGAAGTCAACTTCGAGGAGCTGGTCAGCCTGGTCGACGCCGTCGGAGGCGTCGACGTCATGGTCGACGAGCGCATCGACGACACCGATGCCGACAACACCACCGACCACCCCGAGAACCCGCGCATCATCATCGAGGCCGGCGAGCAGCACCTTAACGGCGAGCAGGCCCTGGTGTTCGCGCGTAGCCGTGCCTACGTCGACGGCGACTTCACGCGTACGGCTAACCAGCGCAAGCTTATCCAGGCTCTTGTGGACAAGGTGCTGGCCCTGCCCGTCACCGAGCTGCCCGGCGTTATCCAGGTTGCGGCGAAGTGCGTTACCACCGACATGAAGGTCAACGACATCATCTCGCTGGCGCAGCAGTTCAAAGATGACGGCGATCTGCTCATGTATTCCGCCATGCTGCCTTCCGTCACCGGCTACGTCGACGGCGTTTCCTACGTGTTCGCCGATGAGGACAAGGTCACTGAAATGATGAAGGTTGTCGATCAGGGCGGTGATCCCAGCGGCATCACCGGCTCCACCAGCAAGCTTGCGCAGAAATATGGCGCCGGCTCGTCTGCGGGCGGCTCTTCCACGGGCGGTACCGCTACGGGTAGCGGGATGTATGCCGGCAATGACTACGATACGGGCGGCGCATCCGCCTATAGCGGCGGTTACTCTGCAAGTGGAACCGGCTCTTCGTCTTACTATGGCGGCGCAACGGGCGGTGCCACGGGCGGCTATGCCGATACGTCGTCCAGCGCATCCGGTGCCGGGACAGGCTATTCCGGAGCGGCATCCACCGGCGGTTCTGCTGGCTCGTCCGGCACGGGCGGCTACGCAACAGGTGCAGGAACCGGCGGCTATGCAGCGGGAACCGGCGTGGGCTCTGCCTACTAGCGCTTTCTATGATCTTCAAAGGGACGCGGCTTAAAGCCGTGTCCCTTTTTTCTTCCCAACGAAAAGGGCTCGCAATCCAAATGGGATTGCGAGCCCTTGTGCGTTCAGCAATGGATAACGGGTTACTGCTCGGTGGCGTATCCGTCGGGGTTCATGGACTGCCAACGCCAGCTGTCGGCGCACATGCGGTCAAGGTCATACTCGGCGACCCAGCCCAGCTCGGTGCGCGCCTTGTCGCAAGCGGCGTAGTTGGTGGCAACGTCGCCGGCGCGGCGCGGCTTGATCTGGTAGGGGATCTCGTGGCCGCAAGCTTTCTCGAACGCGTGCACGACATCGAGCACGCTCGAACCCTTGCCGGTGCCAAGGTTGAAGATGCCCACGCCGCGGCGGCTGCCGTCGGCGGCTGCTTCGCCTTCCAGCGACCCAAGGCCCAGCGCCTTGCCGGTGCCCACTTTGCCGCCCATCCATTCAAGCGCCGCCACATGTCCGCGGGCTAGGTCGACCACGTGGATGTAGTCGCGCACGCCCGTGCCGTCCGGGGTGTCGTAGTCGTCGCCGAACACGCCGACGCGCTCCAGCTTGCCCACGGCCACCTGCGCGACGTAGGGCAGCAGGTTGTTGGGGATGCCCTTCGGGTCCTCGCCGATCAGGCCGCTCTCATGCGCGCCGATGGGGTTGAAGTAACGCAGCAGCACGATGTTCCACTCGTTGTCGCCCACGTACAGGTCGGTGAGCACCTGCTCGAGCATGCTCTTGGTCCATCCGTAGGGGTTGGTGCAGTCGTGCTTGGGGCACTCCTCGGTGATCGGGATGAACTCGGGCTCGCCGTACACCGTCGCGCTGCTGGAGAACACGATGTTCTTCACGCCGTGGTTGCGCGCCACATCGCACAGCACTAGCGTGCCGGCGATGTTGTTCCAGTAGTACTCCAGCGGCTTCTGCACGCTTTCGCCAACTGCCTTGAAGCCGGCGAAGTGGATGATGGCGTCAACGTCGTTTTCGGCGAAGATGGCGTCAAGCGCTTCTCGGTCCAAGATGTTCTGCTTGTAGAAACGCAGCTGGGCGTCGTCGGCGTCGATACCGCAGATCTTGCGGATGCGGTCGACGGCGATCTGGCTGGAATTGCTCAGGTCGTCCACGATGACCACGCTGTAGCCTCGCTGGATCAGCTCGACGCAGGTATGGCTGCCGATGAATCCGGCACCGCCCGTGACCAGGATGCTCAGGTCCTTCTGGTCTTTCGCCAGTCCTTTGTTTGCCATGAAAGCTCCTTATCCTTTGAGCAGGTTTTCCCTGTACGCGAAAGCGCGTTCTCACATGCTTCATGGTAGCAGTCCGGCGGTTTCTTGCAGGTAAAGAGCTCGAAAGCAACACGCGAACATGAGCATGTTGAAGATAATGGCGGCGGTCGTTGCTGATAAAGCACCGTTCGGAACGAGTTCAAAGACTATTCTTGACTAAGAACAATTATATTGCTATCCTATTCTCAGTTGGAGATAACGCGTCTTCGATATCTCCTCCCCCTCGTTTCACTCGTCTGACGCAAAGGCCGCTTCCCCCGCGGCCTTTCGTCATTTTCAGGATCGCTTGTCCCCGAATCTCGGCAGCTTTTTCAGCAAAGCCCAGGCGATTTGCTTGTCTTGAGGCGTCTTCAGAAGGGATTCGAAGTCCAGGAAGGATACGGCGGTGCGGCCAAGCGGGCGGGTTGCCTTCCCGGAGGGAACGGCAAGGTGATACGCTTGCCCGAGGAGCGCGGCGCTTTTGCCGTCCGCGGCTACGATGCAGATTGGGTCCAAGCCCTCGATCAGAACGAACAGGGCCTGCTGGTTAAGGTCGCCGGGCACGACGAATGTGCACGCGTCATGCCCGTACCCCAAAGCCGCTAACGAGCTGTCCAGCGCTTTTTCGGCGGCTTCCGAAAGCGATTCGGAGCTGATGACGCAGCACAGCCCGGCGTGGGCGCCGCTCATATATTGACCGAACAGCTCCCAGGTTTCGTCCAATGCGACCTCGTATTTGTTACCGCTCATGGTTTTTTTCACACCCGCTCTTGCCCTTGAAACGCGTTCGCCGTATAACCGAATCATACCAAGAACGCGAACAGCCGCGAATGACGCGAAGCCAGCATCGCGGGACAAAGGAGGACGTTATGTGCACGAACGGCATCAACACCGGTCAATTCGAGATGATGATCGAGCAGATCGACGACCATTTGAAGCTTGAGCGCCGTTGGGCCCATACGCTGGGCCACAAGGCGGGCGACGCCGGCTACGAGACCGTCTCCAAGAAGCTGCACGAGGCCCAGGCTCTCATCGACGACGTGCGCGCACTGCTCGACGAGGCGAAAGACGCGCTGGAAGACGATGCCGAGGCCGCCGGCGGCGTTACGGTGGAGCTGGTATAACCCGGTATGGCGAACGACCTGATGCGGTTCTCGGTCGCCATGCCCGAGGACCTCTTGGTGAGCTTCGATCGCCTGGTATCGCGACGGGGGCTTGCGAAGAACCGTAGCGAAGTGGTGCGAGACCTGGTCCGCGATGCGCTGGTGGAGGACGAGTGCGCGATGCCCGGCGTCGAGGTTGCGGGGTCGCTGACCATCGTGTTCGACCACCACGCAAACGACCTGCAGGAAAAGCTTCATGCCATCCAGCATGAGTACTTCGGCAACATCGTGTCGTCCATGCACGTGCATCTGGATGAGCACATGTGCTTGGAGGTCATCGTGCTGCGCGGCCATACGGAGCTGGTCCAGAGCATCGCGAACCTCATTTTGGGGACCAAGGGCGTGCAAAACGGCAAGCTCGTGCTCACCGTCGCAGAGTATCATCACGAACACGAGTAAGCGATCATCGGCCGTGCGGATCGAACGCCGTACGGCCGTTCATATATATAAGGAGCAATGAAATGGATACTACGGTCATGCTCGGCCATGGCAGCGGCGGCACCATGATGAAGCGCATCATCGACGAGGTGTTCTTCGCCGCCTATGCAGGCGAAGAGCTTTTGCGCGGCGATGACGCGGCAGTGCTGCCCGCACCGGCGCAAGGCGAGCGCCTGGCGTTTTCCACGGACAGCTTCGTGGTCACGCCGCACTTCTTCCCGGGCGGCGATATCGGCCGCTTGGCCGTATGCGGCACGGTGAACGACGTCGCCACCAGCGGCGCCACCCCGCGCTACTTGAGTTGTGGCTTCGTGTTGGAAGAGGGCTTTCCCATCGAGGACCTCAAGCGCATTTGCGTCAGCATGGCCGAAGTGGCCAAGGAAGCAGGTGTGCATCTGGTCACGGGCGATACCAAGGTGGTCAACCGCGGCCATGGCGACGGCGTGTACATCAACACCGCGGGCATCGGCACGCTGCGCGAGGGAGTGAACCTGGGCGGTGCGCAGTGCAAGCCGGGTGACAAGGTGCTGGTCAGCGGCACGCTGGGCGATCACGGCATCACCATCATGAGTTGCCGCGAGTCGCTGTCGTTCAAAGCCGATCTGCAAAGCGACGCTGCTCCCCTGAACCACCTCATCGCCGAGGTGCTTGCGGCGGCGCCGGGCACGCGCTGCTTCCGCGATCCCACGCGCGGCGGCCTTGCCTCAACGCTCAACGAGCTGGCGTCGCAGTCCGGTACCGACATCACGGTAGAGGAAGATGCCGTCCCCGTGAAGCCTGCCGTGCAGGGCGCGTGCGACATGCTCGGCTACGATGTGCTGCAGGTGGCGAACGAGGGCAAGATGGTGTGCGTCGTCGCCCCCGAGGACGCCGACGCGGCGCTTGCGGCCATGCGGGCAAATAAGTACGGCGCCGATGCCGCGATCATCGGCGAAGTGTCCGAAGCGCAGCCCGAGCGCGGCTCGAAGGTGTTCCTGCGCACGGCCTTCGGCGGCACGCGCATCCTGGATATGCTGGTGGGCGAGCAGCTGCCGCGCATCTGCTAGACGCGTTTGGGCGACAACGGTCCGACCGGCCCCGCTTCTTCTCGGGAAGCGGGGCTTTTTGCGTGTTCGGCCGGCGGATTCGACGTCAAGAGGGTCGCGGCGTGGGCGAAGCGTCGTTGCGAAAGCGCCGTCGTAACCGCTCCCCGGGTATTTTCCTGATTCGTATTGCAATCATCGGCAGTAGTGGTATTGTGCCTGCATTGCTTAATTGGGGTATGACCCGGTAGCATTTCGCCGGGGCTTATAGACGAGAAGGAGTTACCATGGCACATCCGGTTATTGTGGCTGACGAGTGCATCGGCTGCGGCATTTGCGTTGACGCCTGCCCGCAGGAGGTCCTGGAGGTCAACGGTGGCGTTGTCGAGGCCGTGAACGAGGAGAACTGCATCGCTTGCGGCGACTGCGTCGAGGAGTGCCCCATGGGTGCCATCCCCGAGGTCGTCGAAGAGTAACCTCTGTCGTTGATCGCATTGAACGAGGCCCTTGCCTATATATAGGCAAGGGCCTCGTTGCGTATGGGGGGTCGATCGGGGGGTCGGGCTGAGCTACAAGGCGGGCTTGATCTTCTGCGTGCGACGGCCGAAACGCGCGGTGCGAAGACGGAAGGGTATCTCCGGCGCCGGCGTTCGAGTGGGTGCGGGGCCTTATGCCAAACGCCCTTTGAGGACCTATTGCATGGCGACTGAGATCTTGCAAGTTGCATCGCATTCACAGTTAAGCCGTGACTCGGTATCAATATGGGCGTCATTCCCGGGAGTGGAGCATCGTTTCCCCAGTTCGAAAGCTTGATAGTGAATTTTCAACCTATCTGATGATTTGGTGTTGACAAAACGTAACGTTATAATCCGCAAATAACTTGACATGCCAAGACTTAGATTTTATAGTACGAATCGTTGGAAAAAGGCTAAGCCCCTAGAGCCTAGCCGCAGTACCTGATTTCGGTTACATAACTCCAAGTGAGAGGAAGCAATCATATGAGCAAGATTCTGGGTATCGACCTTGGCACCACTAATTCCGCCATGGCCGTCATGGAGGGCTCCGAGCCCGAGATCCTTGTGAACGCCGAGGGCGACCGCACCACCCCGTCCGTCGAGGGCTTCCGCAAGGACGGCGAGCGTGTGGTCGGCAAGGCCGCTAAGAATCAGGCCGTCACCAACCCCGAGAACACCGTCTCCTCCGTCAAGCGCTTTATCGGCCGCTCCTTCGCCGAAACCAAGGCAGAGCAGGCGAAGGTCAGCTACAAGGTGCAGGCTGGCAAGGACGGCCGCACCGTCGTCGATATCGACGGCAAGGACTACACGCCCGAGGAAATCTCCGCAATGGTCCTGCAGAAGTTGAAGAACGACGCTGAGAAGCAGGTCGGCTCGCCTATCACGCAGGCCGTCATCACCGTCCCGGCATACTTCAACGACGCTCAGCGTCAGGCCACCAAGGATGCCGGTAAGATCGCCGGCCTCGAGGTCCTGCGTATCATCAACGAGCCTACGGCAGCTGCTCTGGCATACGGTCTCGACAAGACGAACAAGGACGAGAAGATCCTCGTGTTCGACCTGGGCGGCGGCACGTTCGATGTGTCCATCCTGGAGCTTGGCGACGGCGTCTTCGAGGTCGCCGCTACTGCTGGCGACAACCAGCTGGGCGGCGACGACTGGGATCATCGCGTCATCGATTGGCTGGCCGACAAGTTCGCCAAGGACAACGGCGGTATCGACCTGCGCAACGACAAGATGGCCCTGCAGCGCCTGAAGGAAGCAGCCGAGAAGGCCAAGATGGAGCTGTCCAGCACCACGCAGGCCAACATCAATCTGCCGTTCATCACCGCTGACGCCACCGGCCCGAAGCACCTGGACTACACGCTTACCCGCGCTGAGTTCGAGTCCATCACCAAGGACCTGCTGGATCGTTGCCGTAAGCCTGTCGAGCAGGCGCTGCGCGATGCCGGCATGTCCCAGGGCGATATCGACGAGGTCATCCTGGTCGGCGGCTCCACCCGTATGCCCGCCGTGCAGGAGCTGGTGAAGCGCATGACCGGCAAGCAGCCGAACATGTCCGTGAACCCGGACGAGGTCGTTGCTATGGGCGCTGCCGTCCAGGGCGGCGTGCTCGCCGGCGACGTCGAGGGCATCCTGCTGCTGGACGTCACGCCCCTGTCCCTGGGCGTGGAGACCATGGGCGGCATCATGACGAAGATGATCGACCGTAACACCACCATCCCCACCCGCAAGACTGAGGTGTACTCTACGGCAGCTGACAACCAGACCTCCGTTGAGATTCACGTGCTGCAGGGCGAGCGCCAGATGGCCAAGGATAACAAGACGCTGGGCAAGTTCCAGCTGACCGGCATCCCGGCTGCCCGCCGCGGCGTGCCGCAGATCGAGGTCACGTTCGACATCGACGCCAACGGCATCGTGAACGTTTCCGCTAAGGACCTGGGCACCGGCAAGCAGCAGCAGATCACCATCAGCGGCTCCACGGCTCTGAACGACGAGGAAGTCGACCGCATGGTCAAGGATGCCGAGGCTCATGCCGAGGAGGACAAGAAGCACAAGGAAGAGGTCGAGACCCGCAACAACTGCGATGCGCTGGTTAACGCCACCGAGCAGACCCTGAACGAGTTGGGCGACAAGGTGCCCGCGGACTCCAAGTCCGCCGCCGAGGAGGCCATCAACGAGGCGAAGACGGCTCTGGCCGGCTCCGATATCGAGGCCATCAAGGCTGCCACCGAGAAGCTGCAGCAGGCGGGTTACAAGCTGGCCGAGGTCGCGTACAGCCAGCAGCAGGGCGCCGATCAGGCGGCCGGCGCGGCAGCGGGCGCTCAGCCCGATGACGGCCCCATCGAGGCCGACTACGAGGTCGTCGACGATAAGGAAGGGAAGTAAGCGCCATGACGATGCAGAGCACGCCCGAGCCTGAGCGCGCAACGCAGGATCAGGGCACCCAGATTCCCATTCAGGACGAAGCGTCCGACGTGAAGCAGGAAGGCGTCGCCCAGCAGGGCGGCGCCGCCCCCGAGGCGGATCCCGCCGCATCCGATACGGTCGCGGAGGCCGAGGAAGTGCTCGAGGCCCAGGCCGAAGAGGCTCCCACCAACGACGAGCTGGTGGAGAAGGCCCAGGCAGAGGCGAAGGACTGGCAGGACAAATACCTGCGCCTGCATGCCGAATGGGATACGTACCGTCGTCGTACGGCGGAGCAGCGCGAGCAGGAGCGCCTCCGCGCCGGTGAGAAGCTGGTCGAGAAGCTGCTGCCCGTCATCGACGATTTCGAGCGCACCATCGACTACGCCGAGAAGAACGGCGAGGCCGGCTTGATCGACGGCGTGAAGGCCGTGCACAGCAAGTTCGTGAACGTGCTGGAAACCGGCGGCGTGCAGGTCATCAACCCTGCCGGCCAGGCTTTCGATGCGCTCGAGTGCCAGGCGGTCGCCACGGTTGACGATGCGTCCGTGCCGGACGAGACGGTGCATGAGGTGTACCAGAAGGGCTACAAGATGGGGACGAAGGTTCTCCGAGCCGCAATGGTCACCGTCACCACGGGCGGTCCGAAGAGGCCCAAGCCCGAGAGCGAAGACGAATAGATTGCTTTTGCGAGGGCGGGCGGTATGGTCCGCCCTCGTGCTTACTTAAGAAAGGAAGGTGGAGCGCATGCCGGCTACTCCGGATTACTACAAAACGCTGGGCGTTCCGCGCACGGCGACCACCGACGAGATCAAGAAGGCGTTCCGCAAACTAGCGCGCAAATACCACCCCGATGCGGGTGGCAGCGAGGCTAAGTTCAAGGAGATCAACGAAGCCTACGAGGTCTTGTCAGACGATAAGAAGCGCAAGCTGTACGACCAATATGGCACGGCGAACGAGAATCAGATTCCCCGAGGATGGGGCGGCGGGTCCGTGAACGTCGAGGATATCTTCGGTGGCGTCGGAGCGGGCGGTTTCGGCAGCTGGGCCGATATCCTCGAAAGCATCCGCCGCGGCGAGGGTGCATTCGGCTCGAACTGGGATTTCAACGGCGCCGGCGCTAGCGGCTTTGCGGGCCGCCAACCGCGTCCGCGCAAGGGCCAGGACATGAACGTCACGCTGAATGTCACGTTCGAAGAGGCGTTTTCCGGTACGGAGAAGCGCGTTACCGTTCGCGTGCCCGGTCGCGCCGATTCGGAAACGCTTACCGTCAAGGTTCCTGCGGGCGCCGTCGATGGTGGACGTTTGCGCTTCCGCGGCAAGGGCGCACCTGGCGAATCGGGCGGTGATGCCGGCGACCTGCTGGTCACCACCCGCATTCAGGATCATCCGTACTTCAAGCGCGATGGGGCCGATGTGCTCATCGATGTTCCCGTCAACGTGGCGGAAGCCGCGTTGGGCGCCAGCGTCGTGGTGCCTGCTCCCGATGGCACGAAGGTGCGCGTGAAGGTGCCTGCCGGAACCCAAGACCAAACGGTCATGTCGGTTCGCGGTAAGGGGGCGCCGAAGGTGAAGGGCTCCGGCAACGGCGACCTGAAGATCACCATCAAAGTGCAGGTTCCCAAGTCCATGAACCCGCAGCAGCAAAAGGCCATGGAGGCGTTCTTGGAGGCGTCGCCCGATGACGTGAGGAGCTGGTAAGCATGCCCGAATGGAACGATCGCAACCGGCCCCTGTATATGATCGGCGTGGCTGCCGAGCTGGCAGGCGTGCACCCTCAAACCCTTCGAGCATACGAGCAGAAGGGCCTGGTTACGCCTCAGCGCACCAGCGGCAATACCCGCATGTACTCGCAGGCGGATATCGAGCGCCTGTCCCTTATCAACGAGCTCACCGGCGAGGGCATCAACCTCGCCGGGGTCATCCGCATCCTCGATCTACAGGGCCGTCTGGTCGATCGCGATCAGGAAATCGACGACCTGCACAAACGGGTCCGCCGTCTTGCCGATCGCGTGCACGAGCTGGAAACGCGTGAAAGCGTGAACTCCCTCGTGCAGTCGCCCACGGCGATCGTCGTTCGTCGCCCCAGCTCGCTTTTGTAAACAAATGCGTTGAACCGATTCAAAGGAGGTTCGCATGAGATTAGACAAACTTGCCGTTACCGCTCAGGAGGCCTTCCAGGCCTCGATGGGCGTTGCCGGCGATGCGCAATCCAGCACCATCGAGCCTATTCACTTGCTCAAGGCCATGCTGGACGCATCGGAGAACAATCTGTCCGCCATCATCAAGCGCATCGGCGCCGATCCGGCGCAGCTGTCGCAGAACGTCGACGCCGCCATCGCCGCCATGCCGAAGGCCAGCGGCTCCACCATGCCTATGGCCATGCCCAGCAACAACCTTATGAAGGTCATCGACAACGCCGTGAAGGCGGCCGAGCGCATGGGCGACAGCTACGCAACCACCGAGCACCTGCTCATCGCCTTGGCTCAGGACAAGGGCGACGCCGGCCGTGTGCTCAACGGCCTCGGCATCACGGGGAAAACCGTTGAGGAGGCGTACAGCTCCCTGCGCGGTTCCACCCGCGTCACCGATCAGCAAAGCAAGCCTGAGCTCGACGCCTTGAACCAGTACGGTCAGAACCTTACGCAGAAGGCGCGCGAGGGCAAGCTCGACCCGGTCATCGGCCGTTCCGAGGAGATTCGCCGCACCATCCAGGTGCTCAGCCGCCGCACGAAGAACAACCCCGTGCTTATCGGCGAACCCGGCGTCGGCAAAACCGCCATCGTCGAAGGCCTGGCGCAGCGCATCGTCGCCGGCGATGTCCCGTCCGGCTTGAAGGACCACGACGTCATCGCGCTCGACCTGGGCGCCATGGTCGCAGGCGCTAAGTACCGCGGCGAGTTCGAGGACCGCTTGAAGGCGGTTTTGCGCGAGGTCAAGGAGTCGAACGGCCAGATCATCCTGTTCATCGACGAGCTGCACACCATCGTCGGCGCCGGTTCCACGGGCGATAGCTCCATGGATGCGGGCAACATGCTCAAGCCGGCCCTGGCGCGTGGCGAGCTGCATGCCATCGGCGCAACCACGCTCGATGAGTATCGCAAGTACATCGAAAAGGATGCCGCTCTTGAGCGTCGTTTTCAGACGGTCATGGTCAGCGAGCCCACGGTCGAGGACACCATCGCCATCCTTCGCGGCCTGAAGGAGAAGTACGAGATCCATCATGGCGTGCGCATCACCGATGCCGCCATCGTCGCCTGCGCGGAGCTGTCGAACCGCTACATTTCCGATCGTTTCCTGCCCGACAAGGCCATCGACCTCATGGACGAGGCAGCCAGCCGTCTGCGCATCGAGATCGACAGCATGCCCGAAGAGGTCGATCTGGCGGAGCGCAAGCTCACCCAGATGCAGATCGAGGAGCAGGCGCTTATGAAGGAGACGGACGAGGTCAGCCGCGAACGCCTTGAGCATCTGCGCAAGGAAATCGCCGACGCTCAGGATGCATTGTCGAAGCGCAAGGCCGAATGGCAAAACGAAAAGGACGTCATCGAGGACGTCCAAACGCTTAAAGCCGACCTCGAAGCCGCGCAAACCGAAGAGGAGCGCGCAACCCGCGAAGGCGATTTGGTGAAGGCCTCCGAGATCCGCTACGGACGCATCCCCGAGCTGCAGCGCAAGCTGGAGCAGGCCGAACAGGCCCTGAACGACAAGCAAGAGGACGGCGCGATTCTCAAGGAGGAGGTGTCGCAGGAGGAGATCGCCGAGGTGGTGTCCACTTGGACCGGCATCCCCGTGTCCAAGATGATGCAGGGCGAGATGGAGAAGCTCGTCGACCTTGAGGACAAGCTGCATGAGCGCGTCATCGGCCAGGACGAGGCCGTTTCGGCGGTCGCCGGCGCCATCCGCCGCAACCGCGCGGGCCTGTCCGACCCGAACAAGCCCATCGGCAGCTTCCTGTTCCTTGGTCCTACCGGCGTCGGCAAAACCGAGCTGGCGAAGGCGCTGGCGGAATACCTGTTCGACAGCGAGAAGGCCATGGTGCGCATCGACATGTCCGAGTACATGGAGAAGTTCAGCGTGCAGCGCCTGATCGGCGCCCCTCCGGGATACGTCGGTTACGACGAGGGCGGCCAGCTTACCGAAGCCGTGCGTCGTCGTCCGTACAGCGTCATCCTGCTCGATGAGGTGGAGAAAGCCCATCCCGACGTCTTCAACATCTTGCTGCAGGTGCTCGACGACGGCCGCTTGACGGACGGCCAGGGCCGCTTGGTGTCGTTCAAGAACGCCATCATCATCATGACCAGCAACATCGGCTCCCAGGCCATTCGCGAATACGAAAGCGCGAACGCCCAGAAGGAAACCATGGGCGACGTCATGGAAAACGTCATGAAGGGCGACGTGGAAACGGCGGCGAAGAGCTTGGCGGAGCTGTCCAACAAGATCAACGATGCGCTTCGCAATACCTTCCGCCCTGAGTTCCTCAACCGTATCGACGAGGTCATCACGTTCCATGCGTTGTCCATCGCCAACATGGAGCCCATCGTCGAGCTGCAGCTCAACGACGTGCGGCAGCGCCTGGCCGATCGCCGTGTCACGCTTGACGTCACGCCTGCTGCCATGGATCATCTGTCCATCGACGGTTTCGATCCGGTGTATGGCGCGCGTCCCTGCAAGCGCTTGGTGCAGCGCGAGATCGTCGATCGCATCGCGCAGAAGATCGTTGAGGGCAAGCTGCCCGATCGCAGCCACGTGCTCATCGACATCGACGAGGCAACCGACGAGTACGTGTGCCGCGTCGAGCCGCCGCTGGAGCTTGATGCCGTACCGGTCGACTAGCCAGGTGGCCGAGCGTCGCGGTTTTCGTGGCGCAGCTGCAAACGCATAACGAAAAAGAGCGCCTGCCGATTTTCATCTCGGCAGGCGCTCTTCGTTTATATGCGAGGTCGATGCGTCTCGTTGTCGGCCTTCGGTCGCATCAAAGCGTAGGGCTTAGCGTTCAACCAGGTCAAGCAGCTCTTGCTTGCTATGCACATCTAGTTTCGAGTAGATATGCTTCGTGTGGCCCTTCACGGTGTTCTCGGTCAGGTACAGCGTCTCGGCGATGTACGCCTTCGTGCGTCCCTTGCACAGCAGCTGCATGATCTCAAGTTCGCGTGGCGTCAGCTTGTGCTGCTTGCCAACCTCCTCGCAGCGCTCCTCAAGGCTTCGGTAATCCGCGGGCGCGCTTACCGGTTCGCCGCGCAATTCCGCGAACAACCACTTCGTATCCTGGTCGCGCATTTCCAAGCAGAACGAGGACACCAGCAGCAGCACGAACATCAAGGCGACCACGATCACGGCATCGTGTTCGCCGCCTGAATACGCGGGGGACATCATCGATCCGATGGCGAACGGCGCCGTATAGCAGGCCCAGCCGATGCCGAAAACCCACGGGGCGGGAAGCTTCGAATGCTGTGCCACGTCGGACAAAGTCAACCAAGCGAATAGCACGATAAGGTCCCAAGCACTGCTTTCCACGCATCGAAGCACGGTAATTTCGGGGAATGTGGCCTGACTGAGCATGTCCAGAGCAAGCACCAAAAGCGCGATACGCCACAATTGCGAGAAGTTAAAAGGCTTGTTCAGTTTGACTACTACGAACAATACGATGCCCGAGATGACCATTTCCAATAAACGTCCAAGCAAGAAGTCGACAGCAGGCACCTGGGATTGGTTTCCCGAGAACCGGCTTACTAGGAACGCGGTCACGAAGCTGAACGCGGCAATGGTCACAGCTACCTTCCATAGCCCTTGCATGTTGTGGGAGTCAAAGCGAATGACGGCCTTTTCTGAGCTGGCATTCTCCACGCCGCTGAGCGCGACGCGGCACATCCACACCGAGGCGATGGGTAACAGCATGGCGAACACGCATTGGACCTCAGCGGGGACGAAATGCGTGAGCGCTTTCAGCGCCGATCCCCCGATGTTGGCTAGCAGCAGGTAAATCACCGCATGGCGCAAATCGAGCTTCGCGTAGAACGTGCCCCACTGCAGGTATAGCCAGCCAAGAACGCATGCGCATAGGGCCATTGCCGCAAATTGAAGCGGAATCGAGGGGATTGCAGTAAGCGTGAGTGCGAGCAGCAGCGCGCCTACTGCGCCGAGCGCGCCGACAACCGCTGCGGAAATCCCAGAGGTGAAGAACCTCGGAGCTTTGCGCGAAACGGCAGCAAAAAGCAAAACGGCCACCGCCAGCAGAAGATAGGAAAACGTCCAGGGAAGCTGGGCGGAGGGGCTTACTCCTCCGAATGCGTTGATTAGAAAGCCCCAAGCCAACGGGCATGCTATGCCCGTTGACGCAAAGGCGGTCATCTTGACGCTAAAGCGCGGCTTGTCGCCGGCAGGTTTATGGCTCGACTCCGGTTTCGCTGATGCTGCAGTTTTCATTTCGCCCCTTCTCTCAGGGGGAATGGTAGCATACGCGGTTAACAATGAGCTTGCCCCCCAAGAAAAAGAAGCATAACAATCTGACCAGCGGAAATATCCGAGGCACCCCTTTCGGGTAAGTAAGGAAAACCGTGCAGCGAGCCGAAAATGACCATCTAAGGGTGGCGCGCGGCTACCTGACCCGGCGTACTATCCATGTTGTCGGGAGCGAAGCCGCACCTTGGTCTTGGCCGAAATAAAGTTTCAGCCGGGACCGTTTCGCCAACTGTTTGCGGCTTGCGCTCATGCGACGAAAGAGATGGAGCGTTGACAATCGATAGCACATCCGCGGAAGCTCGCAACGCCGAACGACCAACCCCCTCCGGTCGAGCGCACCCCATAACGCGCAGGCGATTCCCCTCACACTAAGCGTTGCTTCCGAATCTCCTCCATGGCCCGCGAGCCCCCTTCTCGCGGGCCACTTCTTTTTTAGGAACCTGCCGTCCAAATAAGGAAGGCGTCCTCAACGGGCCGATAAGCAAGGCGCGAAAACGCAACCAAGCCAAAGGGCAGCGGACGCTTGAGCCGAGTTCTCGTCAGCGGAAGTACATTGCGCTACCGATTATTAGCTCAGTCGAGCATGCAAACCCAAAGCAAGTGAAAGGTCGTCAACAGAACAACGGCCCAAGAGCATCAAATCCAAAACAAATAATAAAATAAGTGGCCGTCGCCGTGGGTCGACGCGAAGCGCACTGCGATACTCGGCGTCGCTGCCCAGCCCCCGTCCCGTGCAGCGCCTGTGCTCTCCAAGGCCCGCCCGGCGTTGCGCAGCTTGCCATGGTGCCAAGCGCCGTGACATGAAGCGCCCCGTCTCGCGTCGTGAGGCGCCCGCACCGCGTCGTGAGGCGCCCCGTCCCGCGTCGCATCTATATATAGAGGCATCGCGGGCATGGGAAGGCGCAACGCCTTCCCGCTCCGTGCGCGTCCATCTTATATGCAGGGAAGGGCGCAGAGCGCCCGAATCTCTCGTAGCTATAAGGAGGCCGCAGAGCTGCCCTCGATCCTCCTCCGAACCCCATATGTGTGCAGAATGTGAAGATAACGCCGAAGGCGAAATAGTTCTGGACACGGCCCGGGGGTGCGCGTATTATTCAATCTTGCGCCAAGCACGAAAGCGCTTGAGCGAGCCGCGGGGGCGACCCCGCAGGCGGGAACCTTGAGAACCGGATACTGGACAGACGGAATCACTTTTTACTATCAATTTAGCCAGTGAAGCCAGTGCAGGCAGGACGCTACGGTCCTGGCTGCCCCGGATTTACAATTTCTTTTTCTTTTTTATGTCAAGATCGCGGGATGGATGACATCCCGCTCTTCTTCAACGGAGAGTTTGATCCTGGCTCAGGATGAACGCTGGCGGCGTGCCTAACACATGCAAG
>OLRJ01000675.1_pt1 | contig 33914 bp, 26 predicted proteins | sample 1672741 | NCBI WGS metagenome assembly OLRJ01 (sample SAMEA3136719, study PRJEB25190) | human gut metagenome | biome: human gut; feature: human-associated habitat; material: faeces | place: Austria | collected 2013 | reverse complement strand
CCATAGCCATGGTTCCAAGTGCTCCATAACGGGTATGACTGTCAGATCCAAGAATCATCTTACCGCAGGCTGCAAGCATCTCTCTTGCAAACTGATGGATAACCGCCTGATGGGGCGGTACATATACACCACCGTATTTCTTGGCACAGGTAAGTCCAAACATATGGTCATCTTCGTTAATGGTGCCTCCTACTGCACAAAGGGAATTATGACAGTTGGTCAGCACATAAGGAACCGGAAATCTTTCAAGTCCTGATGCACGTGCAGTCTGGATGATCCCCACAAAAGTAATATCATGGGAAGTAAGTTTGTCAAATTTGATCTGGAGCTTCTCCATATTACCGGAGGTATTGTGTGCTTCCAGAATTGAGTAAGCAATGGTATTTTTTGCAGCTTCTTCTTTGGAAACCGGAAAATCTGCCTGTCCTGCCGGAATGATGTCATGTCCATTCTGCAGATATACACCTGTATCGTATAATTTCATAATCCCTTTCTCCTCATTTCAGTTTTTTAAACTAGCACATCGAATATTAAGTTTCGATGTACTAGTATAGTGAAACAGTCAATGCTGTTCACCTGATTAAAGCCTATTATAAAATAAAATTTCCCTGACTGCAAGACTTAGGTTAGCAGAGTAAGATGTTACCAAGGCAATGCCGTAAAATAATAAATAATCATTAACCAATTTATTTTTATGTTGAAACCACTGAAAAAGAGTGATACCCTAATGATTAACGCAAGAATAACCTTATTTGGCGATTTTAGCAGGAGGAACAAAAATGGAGAACCATACCAGAGAACAGCTTCTTAAATTATTAGAAAATAACAGCCGGCTGACCAATGCAGAACTGGCAATCATGCTTGACGTCACACAGGAGCAGATCCATGATGAGATCGCATCCCTTGAAAAAAAGCATATTATCTGTGGTTATCATACACTGATCAACTGGGATAAAGTAAATGACAACGATGTTACAGCTCTTGTAGAGCTTCATGTCACCCCGCAGGGAGGCAATGGCTATCAGCAGCTGGCAGACCGGATCAAACAGTATCCGCAGGTACTTTCTCTTTATCTGATGTCCGGAGCCTACGATTTCCTTGTTATGATAAAAGGAAAAACCCTGAAGGAGATTTCCCTGTTTGTTTCCGGTAAGCTTGCCTCTATTGATGAGGTACAAAGCACAGCCACCCATTTCGCCCTTACCAAATATAAAGAACTGGGCGTTGACTTTAACAGTAAAAAATCTGATGAAAGAATGATAATGACACCATGAATGAATTTCTATCTGAAAAGGTAAAGGCTTTAAAGCCATCTGGAATACGTAAATTTTTTGATATAGTAAAGGAGATCCCTGGAGCCATCTCCCTTGGTGTTGGAGAACCGGATTTTGAAACTCCATATCACATCCGTGAGGCCGGGATCCAGGCATTGCAGGCCGGCAAGACCTTCTATACTTCTAACAGCGGCCTGATGGAGCTTCGTAAAGCAGTTTCTGACTTTACCAAACGACGTACAGGACTTACCTATGATCCTGCATCTGAGATCATGCTTACTGTAGGCGGCAGCGAAGCTATCGACGTAGCTCTCCGTACCATTATTAATCCAGGGGATGAAGTGATTTATATTCAGCCCAGCTACGTTTCTTATCTGCCCTGTATCCTTCTGGCGGATGGTGTTCCGGTTCCAATTGAATTAAAAGCCGAAAATCGTTTCCGCCTTACCCGTGAGGAACTGGAGGCAGCCATCACTCCCAAGACCAAGGCATTGATCCTTTCTTTCCCAAATAACCCTACAGGAGCCATTATGGAAAAAGAGGATCTGGAGGCTATTGTGGATGTGATCAAAGAGCATCACATTCTGGTGATCTCAGACGAGATCTACAGCGAACTTACCTATGGAAAGGAGCATGTATCCATTGCATCCCTTCCCGGCATGAAGGAGTATTCCATTGTGATCAATGGTTTTTCCAAAGGCTTTGCCATGACCGGCTGGCGTCTGGGCTATGCTCTGGGCAATAAGGAGATCCTGAAGCAAATGATCAAGATCCATCAGTATGCCATCATGTGTGCTCCTACCGTAAGCCAGTATGCTGCAATTGAAGCCATGTACAACGGCGATCAGGATGTTGTTTACATGCGGGAATCCTACAACCAGAGACGTCGTTTCCTCTATCATGAACTGCAGCGTCTTGGACTCCCCTGTTTCCTTCCGGAGGGAGCTTTCTATATGTTCCCGGATATCCGTGAATTTGGCATGACCAGTGAAGATTTTGCCCTTGACCTTCTGAAGGAAGAAAAGGTAGCCGTTGTTCCAGGCAGCGCTTTCGGCGATTGCGGTGAAGGTTTTATCCGTATTTCTTATGCTTATTCCATTGAGGAGCTGAAAGAAGCTCTTCTCCGCATTGAACGATATCTGAATCGAAAACGCAGCCAGAAGACAGAATCCCAAAAGCAAGTATAGCCCTGGGGCAGATCTGACGGGGAGGTAAATATATGTTCCGTTTATGGGGGAAAATTTGGAAAGACAACCATATGCTTAAAGACGAAGTGGTATGTGATGACCGTGAAGACACCCGCACACACAAGGTTTTCCACTGTCTTGAACAGCTTTGTTATGATATGGATCTTGGCAATCCCATCTGGCTGGATACTACGGTCCGCCATTTCCAGAAGCATGATAAAGCGCGTTTTTACCAGGATAATTTTATTGAACAAATTGATTTTGACTACCTGGAGATCCAAGTAATTGAAGAAGATTAAATGAATGGAAGTCATGATACAAGCCGCATATAACATCATCTTATTTTACTGAATCCAGAAAAAAACGGAGAAGCTCCCACATTCCCGGGAACTTCTCCGTTTTGTCATTATCTTGCCATCTTTGCGTTGTAAGCTTTATTTATAGCACGCTTCTGTTACTTCACACGTACCTTTTTCGGTGAGGAATACGCTCCGTATACCTTACCGCTCTTTGTGCTGATATATGCACGCACTTTCACATAATAGGTTTTCTTGCTGGTAAGCCGCTTAGCAGTTGCTTTTGTAGCTGTACCTTTCTTTACAGTAGCAGCCAGCTTATAGCCGCTTCCCTTTCTTTTTGAAACATAAACCTCATATCCATTGACTCTGGAAATTCTGCCATATTTCACAGTCAGAGATTGTTTGCCGCCTGTTACTTTGGAGATGGCTGCCTTCTTCGGTGCCAGTGTACTTTCGATCACTGCTGCCGGGCCTTTGGCACTTAAGCTGCCCTGGATAAAGAATGGAATCACCTTGTATCTGTACTTGGTGCCATACTTCAGTTTCTTATCTTTATCCGTATACCGCGTGTTGGTACCGCCGTTTAAGGTTGCACGCAGCACATATTTCTTTTTCGCTTTTTCATAGCGATATACATAGTATCCGGTTGCACCAGACTGCTGATTCCAGCCAATGGTCAGTTTCTTCTGGGTAGCACTAACCGTTTTGCCTCCGGTTACTTTCTTAAGGTTAGGCTTCACAATGTAGAATTCCACTGTTGCGGATCCTGCAAAGCTTCCCAAACCGCTGATCACTGCAGTTGCCTTTCCAACATTGATATTGCTGGAATAGGATACTGTATAATCCACACCTGCAGTAAGTGTACGTCCCATATAAGTAATATTAAGGGCAGGTGTTACAGCACTTCCTGTGTAATACTGATTGGGAACTGCCGCGATCTGTGCATAGCCAATGGATGTGGTTCCTGATGCCCTTACCACCCGGAATCCATATTTTGCATAACTGCTGTCAGAGGTAAGCCTTACCTTAATGGTGCTGCCGGAAACCGTAACTGTTCGGTTTCTAAGCTCTGTACCTGTATAAGTACCAACCTTCTTTCCTGTGCCATCCATGATGTAAATGTAATCGAAATCATCCTCTGTCTCGGTATCCGAACTGAAGGTAATGGACACGGAACCGGCACCATCTACATGATAGCTCCAGGTTCTGTCTTCATTGTTTGCATATGGATGATCTGACTGGAACTGGCTAAGATCTGTTACATTCACCACTTTATCTTCCGGCTCCACAACGGTTACCTGGCAAGAAGCAGAAAGACCTCTTTCTGTAGCTGCAGTGATCACTGCAGTTCCTGGATTTCTTCCATAGACCTCACCATCACCCTCTACGTCAGCCACATCATAATTGCTGGATGTGAAAGTAACACGGTCCGTTGCATCTGACGGATCAATATCATAACTCAGATAATAGCTTTGTCCTTCTCTTATGGTAATGTTCTGAGTATTCAGGGTAATCCTTTCAGCAGGTACGTAGACCGTTACATTACAATATGCATGGAAGGTATCTCCTATACTTGCCTCGATCAGTGTTGTTCCTGAAGATATTGCTTTAACAGAAGCAACGCTGTTGTTTTCTCCTGATGTAACCAGCTCTGCCACATCTGTATCATAAATGGTCCAGTCAACTCCCTGCTTTTCTGTTGTATCAAAGGGCAGGAAATTCACACTTAAAACAGCTGAATCATTTTTCTTAAGTTTTAATGCACTTTCACTGATCTGGATACCGGTAAGCGGATTCGTCACTCTTACCTTGCAGGTTCCTTTCACATCACTCTTTGTGCTGACTGTGATCTCTGCATCTCCCACTGCATTAGCAGTTACTTTTCCATTTTCATCTACAGATACGATCTCCGGATGATCAGAAGTATAAGTAAGGGCTTCTGTTGCATTGGAAGGAGTAAGCAGTACTTCTACCGTGTCCTGCGCTCCCACACCATCCAGTTCCAGTGTTGGATAGATCATGCGGATATCTGTTACAGGAACATCCTTTACAGTTACACTGCAGGTATCAGAATAAGCTCCGCAGGTCACTTTGATCTGTGCTGTTCCTGCCTTCAGGGCCTCTACTTCGCCCTTTTTACTTACACTGATGATATCTGTCTGCTCTGTTGTATATGTACATTTGTCACTTGCATCTGATGGAGTAACTGCTGCATTTAACTGCTCCACATCTCCAACAGAAAGTTCCAGTGTTTCCGGTAAGGATACACCAGTCGCCTTTTTCTCTTTCTTAAAGAGTGCAGTAACCTCCACATCCTTCTCAGGCATGATAAAGGTAGTGCTTGGGCTGTCTTCGTCTTCAAAAATTCCAGCATTTGCAGTCCAGTGGTCAAACACATAACCATTCTTTGCAGCTGCGATCACATCTATTTCTGTGTCTGAATCATAGTTCTTCTCATTTTCGCTTACAATGGTTCCGCCTTCACCAGCTGTGATCTTAAAGGAGCTTGTTGTAAGCAGGCGCACATTTTCTGATGAATTACTGAGAAGAGAATATGCATCCTCTTCATTACGTCTTGGAGAATCTGTAGCCAGATACAGGTATGCTGCCTTGGAACCATCCATTGTGGTTCTTGGGAAATAAACAGTCCGTACTTCTCCCGGCTCCAGGGTTCCCATATTTTCCGTGTAAAGCACAGCACCGTCCTTAGCATCTGCCAGGATACGGAAGCCTACGTTTTTAGTTTCCAGACCGCTGTCGTTTACAATCTGCAGGACGATACATTCCTGATTGTCCATCATCACATCATCCAGCTGCTCTACATAAAGCACACGATAACCAAGTTCAAACTCTGCTGCATCCTGGCGTACCCCACTGCCAGCCGCAGACACTTCTATCCTGTAAGTTTCCGGCTCATCATCCACATTCAGTTCCGGAACAGGGTAATCGATCTGGATCTGTTTTTCTTCACCAGGCTGGATCACTACGTCTTTATGACCCTGACCAACTTTATAATCTTTCTCTGCACAAATGTAGGAAAGATCAATTCCCTTTGCTGCAAGATTTCCATTGTTCTTTACAGTGACCGTCATCGGCAAAGCCTGGTCAGAAGCAACATCGCTGTCCTCAAAATCTACTGACTGGATCTTCAGATCCACAGTTTCTTCTACTGTCTTTTCTTCCAGGTCAGAATATTTGGTAGTGCCATTTTCGTCATATTCCGCTCTATTGTAGGAAAGAACCAGCTGGCCGTCCTCATTAAAGATTCCTGAAAGACCGGAAATAATTCCTGCTCCAAGGTTTCCAAGACAATGCACCTTTCCGAAAGCACCATTTTCCCAGATACATCCATAGACAGCCTTCTGATTCTGATCCTGATCAGATGAAGCAGTGGCAGTCCACAGGATATAGGTTCTTTCCTGGGAACTGATCACCTGGAAATCCTTTGTAAGATTTTCCGGAAGCTGTGCCGGATCAAACACGTAAGAAGCTTTGTCATTTACATTTGCTTTATATGCAATATTCCCATCCTGATACCAGAACATATACTCTGTTCCGTTAAGGCTTCCGGTAATGATGCCGGAGGCTGCACTTCCTTCTTCTGTACCAAGATTTCCTGTTTCACCTGTATTGATCTGGATATAGCCGCTCTGTCTTGTTTCATCTACATCTGCAAGGGCCTGTACGCCTTCACCAGAGGTAAAGGTATAGGTAACAACCGGTCCGGAGCCTGATGCAGCTACAGAGATCTGGGAAATATAACGGTTTGTTCCAATATCTACAGACTGTACGCTTCCTTTATTACCATTTGCATTGATAGAAGTATAGTATACATAACCTGGCAGTGTAGTCTCAAGCGCCTTGTTTTCAGTATGATACCATGCCACATATGCAACACCGTCTTTCACTGCGATTCCAGGAATGGTATCTGTCACATTATTATCTGTAAGAGGATATGTACGGATCATATCAGAACCGCTGCCATAGTGGATCACAGCTACACAGATCTCAGATGCGTTTGCCATCTGATCTACCGTAGCGGAAGAATCGTCAAAGGCCTTCTTTGTATCCTGCCATGCCACATAGATCACTTTCTTTGCTTCGTCTACTGCAACTGCAGGTGCAAAGTCAGAAGTTCCGTCATCGTCAATAATGGTATATCCTGTTTCTCCTGCTTTCTGATATACCAGCTGGCTGCTGTTGCAGATCTGCTTTGAGGGATCCTCATGGATCCAGAATTTATAATTGGTTCCGCCTGCATTTACAAAAATGGGATTGGAATCCGAGCCTGCAGTAATTCCGTTATCTGTCTCCACACCTTCCTCTGACGCCAGAAGGAAAGGCTGTGCATTCAGTTCATCGTAAATATTCTGATCCTGACAATATACAGAACGATCCTTCCGGTTGCTGTCATATACAGTGACCGTAGCCTCTGCCAGCTTCAAACTCTTCTCAAACTTCCACACTGCAGCTTTCAGGCTGGCAGTCGCTGTCAGTTCACATAGCTGGGTATCCTTTACAAAGTCTGCTGTATACTTAACGGTTCCTCTTCCCTCTGCGCCAAAATTGGCAATCCCCTTGGTACCTACGCCGCCCTCAATTGCTACAGAGATAGAAGGTGCAATGGTTCCGCTGGTCCATTTCGGGAGAAATCCGTTCAGGTTCAATCCGTTCTGGTTTATAATATTTCCTCTGATCTCTGCTTCGATCTTTCCTTCTCCACTTACCGTGATGTATGTAGGAACGATCCAGAAGAAATTGGTGGTATGGGTTCCTGAAACAGAACCGCATGCCCTGACGACTATATTGATCATTACCTTTCCGTTATCCAGATATCCTTCTCCATATCCGGCAACATTAAATGTAGTCTTAAAGCTTCCTATATTAAGCTTTGGCTGCTTCTTTCCAAGCTTAAAGTCCTTTGCCTTAGATTCCAGAAGTTCTTTGTTCAGCTTTTCCTTTTCCTTCTGGGTGCTAGGCATAAACTTCAGATTCAGACCAACGCTTACCTTTCCATTGTCATCGGTTTTCACTTCCAGATCCAGCAGATCATTCATACCGAATTTCAGGGCATTTCCCATGAACAAGGCTGCAAGGGAAGATTTTCCCACATTCCCCTCTCCCATGGTCATGAATTTCATCTTGGTAATACCCTTTGCCGAAACTACTGGTTTGGAAACCTTCAGTCCAAACTGGATCTCTTTGGAAGATTTACCATCCTTGGAAACGCATTTTACGTATCTTTTTGACTGGGAAGTAAGCTTCTCGATCACAGTGCCGTTTTTCTTTTCCAGTGTTTTGAATTCAAATACACCGGTTTTATTCTTGGCTACCACAGACTCGTCCTGCATCAGGAAATAGACACAGTCATCCATGTCGGACTCAACATTGATCTTAACGGTCTTTGTCTTCTTGGCTTTTGCGATCTCAGCGCTTGAATCCTCCAGAAATGAAACCGTATCGATCAGAAGGTTCTTGTCTCCCATTGTAACGGACTCAATCTCCGGAGTGGTGTCATTCAGATTTTTCAGGGTAAAGACCATTGATTCTCCGCCCTTAAGTTTCTTGCGGATCACCTTGGTGCGATACTGGTCTTTGGAAATGCTAATATCCACATCTCCGGCAATGCTTTTTATGTCATCAAAAAGAATCTTGCCGTTTTCATCTGTTTTTCCCTGAAGTGTCTGCCCATTCTGTCCTGTAAGAGCAACATCCACATCTTCCAGATATTCTTCTGTACCGGTATCCTTTACCTTGATCAGGAACTGGTTTTTCCCTACTGATTCATTACCTGAGCCTGCTGTAATGGAATTACCTACACTGATTCCATAATAGGTTGAAACTTCCATGGATTTGCCGGCAGCCAGTGTTTTAGGATCAAAGCGGATCGCTACTGCACTGTCTCCCAGACTGCTTCCCTCATATGGATCATAATCCCAGTATTCTCCACGGATGGATGACCAGTTGGTAAAATATACCACATCAGGTCTGCGCTCATTTCCTCTGTAAAGATATCCTGTAGCCAGTGTGGTGGGATCATCCAGACGGTCATATACCTGATAGGACTGAGGGATTGCTGCCCCTGTAAAAGTACGGATCGTGGTCTGGTTTCCTACTCCTGGGATCCTGAAAGGTGCATCGTCATTGTTAGCAAGCATGGTATCCAGCATAATACGGATACCTACATCTACTGCACTTCCGGATACATTGATGGCCTGGTAAGAAATCCTTACTGTATCTGCATAGCTGGCATTTCCGCTTTTTACCAGTTCCAGGGTCTGTATGATCTGTACACCGTTATAGGTCATGCTGGCAATTACTTTATTGCCCACACTGTTTACTGTATCTGCCTCAAAAAAGCGTTCCTGATCTCCTACTTTGATCAGGGTTTCTGATGTATTTGGATTGGGATGTCCATACAGAAGCTTTCTGTTATTGTCAGAATCGTAGTTTGGATTTCCTTCACAGGTTCCCATGGTAAACTTGCCTTCGCTGTTTACTACTGCTTCCAGATAATTATTTCTCAGCCAGCCTTCAGTTCCTGAAGAATGAACCGCCGCAGTCTCCGGATCCACTCCCAGGTACTGTCTTACATAGGCCTTATAGACCTCATACAGATGGATGTTCTCTTCTTTTGAAAGACTGTCCACATCCACACCCTGACTTTCCAGATATTCTCTGAAAGACAGAAGCGCTTCCGGTTCTTCTGATCCTTCCTCACCAGAATCAGAAAACTCTTCCACATCTGTGCTGCCATCCCCAAACAGGGAGTCTGTCTGTGCTGTATCGGATGCATCTGAAAAAGCACTGTCTGTGTCATCAGACATCTGTGGTGGAATCTCCTGTGCGTCCAGCACCTGTTCCTCGTCCACATCCTCTACGGCTTCCTGTGCATCTGAAAATCCTTCAGCTCCCACCTCTGTCACAGCTTCTTCTGCTGCCAGCAGTGAAAGCGGCTGCCCTGCAACCATGGATACAGTCAGTAATGCACATAAAAACTGTTTCAACCTCTTTCTCTTCATCTTCTTTCCCTCGTTTCTGTACATTTTTTATTTCTGTACATTCTTTCACGAAAAATTATATCATGCAGTATAAATACAAACAACACATTTTCCTGTTTTTCATAAGCTTTTTCAAGCTTTGATATGCTTTTGATATGCTTTTAATCAGCTTTTCATTAGCTTTTCAAATTGTGAAAATGCTGTTCATTCTCCCGAATTCATGTTATACTTTACCATAAACATAAGAGGTGACAGATAATGAACATAGCATTAATTGATGACATGCCCCAGGTACTTACCCATACCAGGAAGCTGATCCAGCAATTTGCTGATTCCAGCAATATAGATTTTTCCATCACCTGCTACTCCAGCAGTGAGGAACTGCTTGCAGATTTTACCCCACATAAATATTCCATACTTTTTATGGATATCTATATGAACGGACTGCCAGGCATTGAAGCTGCCCAGCAGATCCGCAGACAGGATGAAAGCTGCCTGATCGTTTTTTTGACAAGCAGCAGTGACCATCTGCCTCAAGCCTTCCACTGTCATGCTTTTGACTATCTCCAAAAGCCTGTCACGCAGAAGGATATTTCCCGTGTCCTTCAGGATGCCCTGCGTCTGATGCAGACAGATATCCAGTATCTGGAATTCACTCATAACCGCCAGACAGTCCGGATTCCCCATAGTGAGATCATCAGCATCCTTTCTGATGACCACCGTACCGTTGTTACAGACAATAAAGGCGGCCGTTATGATCCGCTGATCAGCTTTTCAAAGCTGACTGCTGATCTTGAGAATGAAAGCCGTTTCAGGCAGATTAACCGGGGAATCCTTGTGAATATGGACTACATTTCCGGTTTTGACAGCAATCTGTGTATCCTTTCCAACGGCCAGAAGCTTCCTGTATCTACACGCAGACTTTCCAGGATTCGTCAGCAATGGGAGGATTATACGTTTGCCTCCATCCGTCACAAGATGGCAGAAAGGAGACTTCATTCATGACTTTACAGTATTTTTTCTCTGACGTTTGCACCTACCTTGCCATTATCCCTGCAGCCATTTTCTGCTTTCTTCCCACCAAGCAATATATGAAATGGTCATCCCGGTCTGTGATCCTTGCATTTTCACTTCTTTTCATCCTACTGGTGCCTGTTGGAGTCTGTTTGGGATTTTTCTTTCATTTGGATGACAATATCACAGTGGGGATTATGATCATCATATTTTTCATCGGTTACAACCGCCTTCTTACTACCCGTTTCAGCCAGAACCTGAATACGTTCTGCCTGTGCATAGCACTGATGGCATTTTGCAGCAATTTTGCCAGAGGCTTTGACGCCCTGCTCCATCCTGCTGCACCTGCAAACAGTTTCAGTCTGGAAGCCTGTCTTTTTCAATTCGGATGCAGTATTCTTCTGGTTCTGCTTCTTGGGTGGCCGGTTGCCCATTTTGGAAGCAGGCTGATCCATTTTCTGAAGGCAGATGCCCCCTGGTACGCCATGTCTCTTGTTTCCTGTACATTTTTTATTCTGAATATTTTCATCATTCCCCATAACTACCAGGTACTTTATTCGTATCGTGTATTTACTGTATTCTGGCAGATACTGGTTTGTATGATCTTTATGCTTTGTTTCATTTATTTTGTTTTCTATTTTGTAGCGCAGACAATTCTGACAAATGCAGAGAATTCCCGGAAGCTGCGGCTTATGAGCATGCAGGAATCCCTGTATCAGAGACAGCAGCGATACATAGAGCAGACAGCTGTGCTGCGCCATAATTTCCGTCAGACTGTAGTCACTCTCCAGGGTCTTTTAAATGAACAGGATTACGCTTCTCTTAGTTCTTATCTGGATGAATATATGAAAACCCTGCCTGTAAAGGAAACCAGTGATTTCTGCCAGAATTATGCCTTAAACTCCCTGCTGAATTACTATCAGCAGGCAGCACAGAATCAACAGATCAAGACACACTGGAAAATCCAGCTTCCTTACAAAATCCCTGTGGGAGATGTGGATCTTTGCACTTTAGTGGGAAATCTTCTGGAAAATGTGATCAAAGGATGTAATACTGTGACAGACAGTCCTAAATACCATGATCTGTCCGTATCTGTAGAAAAGGAAAAGAATCTCTATATTGTTTCCACCAACAACTTTGACGGAAAAATAAACAAAAGAAACGGGCAGTATCTGCCCGTGTATAAACAGGGAGGAAGCGGGATCGGTCTGTCTTCCATCGAGACTATCGCTGAAAAATACCATGGCTTCGCCCGGTTCTCCCATATTGGTACTGAATTTTATATTGATGTGATGATCCCGCTATGGCAGGATCTGCCGCCGCTTCAATAAACCCGGTTTACAGTATCTCCCCTTTGGAAACGGCGTATATTTTGGACTACCTCCTCTACTACCCGGAAACGTGTTTCTTTTGCAGCCCAGGCAATATGAGGTGTGATCAGAAGCCTGGTGCTGTCCTGTATCTTCAATAGCGGATTCTCCGGATCCATAGGTTCCCTGCAAAGTACATCCAGCGCAGCACCTGCGATCTCATCTGTGGTCAATGCTGTGTACAGATCCTGCTCATTTACCAGGGCTCCTCTTGCCACATTAATAAAGATGGCTGTATTCTTCATCTTTTTAAAAGCATCCAGCGTAAACAGATTTTCAGTATATGCATTTAATGGTGCATGGACAGAAATAAAGTCCGACTTTGCCAGCAGAGTATCAAAATCTGTCTGCTCATATCTGCTGTCATACTTATGTCCTGATGCTGAATAGCACAGCACCTTGCAGCCAAAGGCTTCTGCCAGCTGCGCCACTCTTCTGCCAATAGCGCCTAGCCCAATGATCCCCCAGGTTTTATCCTGCAGTTCACAGAAGCTTTTTCCGAAATGGGAAAAACAGCTTCCTCTTGCATATTCTCCGGATTTAACATACTGATCATAATAGGACAGCTTTTCCAAAATATAGAAAAGCAGTGCAAAGGTATGCTGTGCCACTCCGTTCGTAGAATACCCAGCCACATTGTAGGCAGCGATCCCTTTTGCTTTAAGATAATCCCCATCCAGGTTATTGATCCCTGTAGCAGTAAGGCATACCAGTTTCAGATTCTTTGCCTGTCCAATGGTTGCTTCACAGATAGGTACTTTATTGGCGATCACTACATCTGCATCCTGCACACGCTCAGGCGCCTGCTCACTGGTGCAAGAAGGATAGATCACCACTTCCCCAAACTCTTCAAAAGGAGTAAATACCATATCTTCTCCCAGACTGTCTGCTTCCAATATTACGATCTTCATGTCGTATCTCCTCTCTTCACTGAGACTCATTTGTTACCCGCTGCTTATAAAGGCGGACGTAAGTGCACATCCTATGTATCCTAAATGTAACGATTCAGTCCATAAATTCCCGTATGATCTCACGCATGATCTCTTCCTCCTCCGGAGTAAGCATCTTGCTGAAATGACTGCCGGATGCAGCAGTCTGGCGGATGCTGGCTGTGATCTTGTCCACTACCTGCTCCTTCAGGATAGGATCTGCTTTCTCCTTCGTTGGGATCTCCTCCACCCAAGTACGCATCTGCTCAATATAGTCGGATAATGTGCCCATGACCAGGCTTTCCTTGTAAGAAAAGTCCAGCCCCCACCTTAAAAGCATCAGCACCACAGGTACTGCAGCTCCGATATACAAATAGATCAATGGCATGCCTTTTTCCAGGTCATAAGCAGTTGTCAGATAAAAAGCCAGTCCCAGGACTGCTGTTGATAACAGGGAACAATACCATACAAATCGATTCATCCGATGCAGCAGCCTGTCTCTTGTTTTCCATAAATTAAGCCACTTCTCTTTAAGATTTGATAAGCGGCCTGTTTTTCTGATTATTCTTCTGTAAGAAAGATTTGTGGCAAGCATACCTGCAGCGCCCAGGACTCCAAGTCCAGCCATACAATAAAGCAGCAGGTACAGATCCATGATTTTTTTTACCATAAGCTCCTCCTTATATCTTCTTGCTAAAGAAGATTATACCCCGAAACAGGAGCCTGCGGTACATAAATCGTTCGTCAAATTCTATACCTGCCTGACAAATTTCGCATCTGCAATCCTGCCGGAGGCTATATCACTAAGTCTCAGACTTTCTGCAGTTTATTTACCAATTCTTCAAAATGCATAAAATGAGAAGCCTTTACAAGGATGGTGTCTCCTTCTTTTACATAGCTTCCAATCTTACTGAGCAAAGCCTCCCGATCCGGCTCATAGATCACATCCAGAGAAGGATTGTCCTGCTTTGCCTTCTGTGCCATATATCCGGAAAGGCTGCCGCAACAGATCAGAAGGTCGATCCCGCACTTTGCCGCATGGCTTCCCACACCTTCATGAAGGGCGATCTCATCCTCGCCCAGTTCACCCATATCGCCAAGGATTGCCACCTTCCTGCCATCGGCATCCTTTAATACATCCAGTGATGCTTTCATAGACATAGGATTGGCATTATAACAGTCGTCTACGATCAGATATTTCTCTGTGTCGATCATATGGAATCTGCCGCTGATCGATTCATAGCTTTCAATGCCCTGACAGATCTGAGGGATGGTCAGTCCATAAATCCTGCCTACAGCAGCTGCTGCCAGTGCATTATAGATCATGTGCTGTCCAGGCATAGGGATCTTTACCGGAAAGCTTTCTTCTCCCATATGGATCCTGCAGGACATCCCTTTCAGTCCCAGGCTTTTCACTTCATCTGCATAAACAGGCAGTCCCTGATCCATGCCGAAAAATACCGGTTTTATGCCATGATATTCCTTCACTGTACACAGCTTGTCATCGTCCCCGTTCAGCACAATATGCCCATCCGGGTTCACATACTGGAAAATCTCTGTTTTTGCCTTTAATACTCCGTCCCGGTCTCCCAGAAACTCCAGATGACAGGTACCAATATTGGTGATCACGCAGGTATCCGGTCTGGCGATCTTTGCAAGACGGGTCATTTCCCCAAAATCGCTGATCCCCATTTCAAGAACTGCGATCTGATCGTCTTCCCGCAGCCGGAATACAGTAAGGGGAAGTCCCAGTTCATTATTAAAGTTCCCCTGGGTTTTCAGGGTTTTATATTTTTCCTTCAGAACAGAAGCGATCATTTCCTTGGTACTTGTCTTGCCTACACTGCCGGTGATTCCCACTACCGGTATCCCCAGCTGCTTAAGATAAAATTCTGCAATATCCTTCACTGCCTGAAGAGAAGACTGCACCTGGATGTAAGGATACTGTGCTCCTTCCAGTGGTCTTTCTGATAATGTGGCAAGGGCACCCTTTTCCATAACCTGTGGGATAAACGTATGTCCATCCACCCGCTCACCTGCTATGGGTACAAACAGACCTTCCGGCTGTATCTGCCTGCTGTCTGTGGTAATAGAGGAAACCTGTATGTCTTTTTTATTTTCAGGCCCATGATAAACACCTCCACAGGCCTTTGCAATATTTGCTAATGTAAGATTCTTCATAAACTTTACCTGTATTTCTTCATGGAGCAACGGATCAGTTCCTCACAAAGCTGTGGATAATCCATGCCCAGAACCTTGGCTTCCTGAGGGATCAGGCTGGTAGGAGTCATCCCCGGAAGTGTATTTGCCTCCAGACAGTACATATCCCCGTTTTCCTTCATAAGAAAATCCAGTCTGCTGTAAGCTTCCAGCTTCAAAGCCTTTGCCGCCTTTACAGCCAGATCCTGCATCTTGTCTGTCAACTCCTGCGAAATATGTGCCGGACAGGTTTCTACAGTAGATCCAGCCTGATATTTATTCTTGTAATCATAAAAGCCCTGGATCGGTGCGATCTCAATAATTGGATACGCCTTTCCGTCTACTACGGATACAGAAAACTCCCGCCCCTTTATGTACTCCTCTACAACTGCTTCGTTTCCGTAAATACTTACTTCTTTTAAAGCTTCTTCATACTCTTTCTGGTCATTTACAATGTAAACGCCTACACTGGAACCACCGCAGCTGGTCTTAACAACCACAGGGAACTCCAGTCCAAGAACTGACAGATCTGTATCAAAGCCATTTTCTCCTGTCAGGGTAGCCCCCTTAGGAGTGGGCACATGATTTGCCAGGAAAAATTCCTTTGTCATACATTTGTCCATGGCAATGGCGCTGCTCAGATAACCGGTACCTGTATATTTGATCCCCATCAGATCAAAAGCAGCCTGTACTTTACCATCTTCCCCATTAGCCCCGTGAAGTCCCAGAAATGCAATATCAGCTGCTTGACACAATTCCAGTACATTTGGTCCGAAGAAACTGCGTCTTTCGGCTTTCATGGTTTCAATCTGAGGATTAAAACTCTTCATATATTCTACAGCCTGGTCAACATCGTATTCCTCAGGGAAAGGATCTGCCCAGTCCACATTCTCTGTACCACAAAAAATATCCACCAGAACTGCCTGGTGTCCTTTCTGTCTCAGTGCTTTGCAGATGCCTGTACCTGACATAATGGAAATATCCCGTTCTGTACTGGTTCCGCCTGCCAAAACAACGATCTTCATAATAAGATTCATCTCCTTATATTCATTTTCTTCTATTGATATACCACTACCGGCATGCCGATCTCCACATTGCTGTAAAGAGCTGCTGCCTGGTCATAAGGTAAATTTACACATCCATGAGACCCTTCCAGCTGATAAAGATTACCGCCAAATTCAGTTCTCCATACAGCATCGTGGATCCCTACATTTCCAGAGAAAGGCATCCAGTAAGTGACCTCTGCTGCATAATCCTCTCCTGTGAGTACAGAAGGAGACTTTTTGTTTGCCAGTGCAAAGCATCCGGTAGGTGTAGCACAGCCATCTATATTTGGATTTCCTGTTACTACAGGAGTATCTATGATCGGTTTCCCGTCTTTATAAAATACAAGTCTTTGATTAGTCAGGTCGATTTCCACATAGGTGTAGCCGATATCATTGGCTGCACGGCTCCATCCGGAGTAAGCATAAACCGGCTGCCGCACCTGGGTTTCCCCGCTTTCTACTGCTGCGATCAATGCCTTAGTCTCCGCCTGCTGGTCAATGGCCCATCCATAATCTCCGCCTTCTATTGTAATTTCCCTGTTATCATATGTGAGGAAAGTACGTGTCTTTCCAAATGTATCATATTTGTATCCTAACGCATCCACATATTTTGCTACCAGTGTTTCGTCAAGATACACATCTCCGTTCTGATCTATATTAAACCAATCAGCAATCACGCTTCTGTCTACTGTTTCTGTCCTGTCTGCAAAATCATAGGTAATGATCACATCTGACAGCTGATTCATCTGCTCACAATTACGGATCAGCTGCTCATCTGTGCTATATACTGCCGGCTTCAGATAACAGGCTTCATCCTCCAGATTCACCTGGTTCTGTCCTGTTACCATTGCATTGGCGATCACCTGCTTTACCTTCAAAGGATCCAGGGCATTCCCTGCCACCTCAGGCACAATCTCAAACTTCTCCCCAGTATCCCTGATCTGGGCATCCACAGGCTGGACCACTTTGTCCGGATCCATGCACTTCAGATTGTCTATGGCCTTTGTCATCTTCCCTTCGTCATAGGAAATATCTTCAGCTACATCATACACCTGATCCTGTCCAAAAGCCAGGAACCATTTATAACGGTTCTGATCTTTGATCAGCTTCTGTACACTTCCAGAAGACTGATAGGAAAGTCCCACGTCCTCTGCTGTGATCCCTTCCTGTCCATTATTCTTCGTACCGATTGCCAGTGCATATGCATGCACTCTTTCTCCAAGAAGGCTCTCTGCCTCCCCTGCTGTCATATAAGAACAATTAAATCCATTTACTGTGGATCCAGGCAGAAAATGGCTGCTGAAATAATATACTCCATAAGCATATGCTCCTACAGTACACAGGAGGAGAATCACGATCAAAACCATCACTATCTTCTTTCCTGCTCCCATTTTCCTGTTTTCTTCTGCCATAAACTGCCTCCGATCCAGTCACAGGGGTCTGTGGCTTTACAGGCCCGCTGTTCTTACATTGCTAATAGTTTTTCCACACTTGCGAGTTTTACACATAAAACAAATACCTGTGCTGCTTTTTCCAGATCTTCTAGTGTAGGGAAGGACGGTGCAATACGGATATTGGAATCTTTCGGATCCTTTCCATATGGATAGGTTGCACCGGCTCCGGTAAGCACAACGCCTGCTTCTTTTGCTTTTGCTACGATTGCCTTTGCACAGCCATCCAGTGAATCAAAGGAAATAAAGTAACCACCGTGGGGGCTGGTCCACTGACCAATACCAAGACCTCCCAGTTCTTTTTCCAGAGTATCCAGTACCAGTTCAAACTTAGGACGAAGCAGGGCTGCATGCTTTCTCATGTGTGCACGAAGTCCGTCCAGATCCTTAAAGAATTTTACATGACGCAGCTGGTTCAGCTTGTCATGACCAATGGTCTGTATCTGCATATAAGTGCGGAAATCATCCAGGTTAGCCTTAGAAGCTGCTACTGCTGCAATACCTGATCCAGGGAAGCTTACCTTGGATGTGGATGTAAACTTGTATACCAGATCTGGATTGCCTGCTTTTGCACATTCAGCCAGGATCTCTACCAGGAAATCCTGATTGTCATCATACAGATGGTGGATGCTGTATGCATTATCCCAGTAAATACGGAAGTCCGGTGCTGCCGGTTTCAGTCTGGCGAAACGCTCAACTGTCTCCTTTGAATAGGTATATCCCTGTGGGTTAGAATATTTCGGTACACACCAGATACCTTTAATTGATGCATCCTTGCTTACCAGCTCCTCTACCATATCCATATCCGGTCCCTGTGGTGTCATAGGAACATTGATCATCTGGATTCCGAAAAACTCTGTGATCTTGAAATGACGGTCATATCCTGGAACAGGACAGAGGAATTTTACTTCATCCAGCTTGCACCATGGTGTATTCCCCATAACACCGTGTGTCATAGAACGTGCAATACTGTCAAACATAACATTCAGGCTTGAGTTACCGTAGATAATGATGTGATCCGGATCCACCTCAGACATTTCTCCAAGAAGTCTTTTGGCTTCCGGAATACCGTCGATCACCCCGTAGTTCCTGCAGTCAACCCCTGTCTCGCATTTCAGGTCATCACCGCTGCCAAGAACATCCATCATTTCCATAGAAAGATCAAGCTGTGCAGCACTTGGCTTTCCTCTGGACATATCAAGGGCAAGTCCCTGTGCCTTTACCTCTGCAAACTGAGCGTCCAGTTCTTTTTTCAGTGCCTGCAGTTCTTCCTTGTTCATTTCGGTATATTTCTTCATAATTTCCTCCTCTTGCCTGTATTTCAAGGGATTTTACCACTCCCTGTATATCTGTTACATTTTAGTATGCTAAATTATTGGTTGTCAAGCCTTTTCCCCATACAATATTTATATGGGGTATGCACTTTTTTCGTATATTCCAACCATAAGGATCACCTGTATCCCTCTTTTTGCCTTGCACAACCTTCCCTTTTCCACTATACTGTTCTTATAAGGCACACCTGCCATCAAAGGAAATTCAAAAAGAACGAGGTTTTATTTCATGTGGATTGCAGATAACTGGAAAGAATATCAGGTAATAGACACTTCCCGTGGGGAAAAGCTGGAAAAATGGGGGGACTACCTTCTGATCCGTCCGGATCCTCAGGTGATCTGGGACACCCCACGCACAGACAAAGGCTGGAAAAGGCCTAATGCACACTATCACAGAAGCTCCAGAGGCGGTGGAGAATGGGAATTTTTTGATCTGCCGCAGCAATGGGACATTCATTATAAGGAGCTGACCTTCCATCTGAAGCCATTCAGCTTCAAGCACACCGGCCTTTTCCCGGAACAGGCTGCCAACTGGGACTGGTTTTCTGAAAAGATCCGTACCGCAGGCAGACCTGTCAAAGTATTAAACCTGTTCGCCTACACCGGTGGCGCTACACTGGCTGCTTCCGCCGCAGGCGCAAGCGTAACCCATGTGGATGCTTCCAAAGGCATGGTTCAGTGGGCAAAGGAAAATGCCGCTTCCTCCGGATTGAGTGACCGTCCGATCCGCTGGCTGGTAGACGACTGTGTCAAATTCGTAGAACGTGAGATCCGCCGTGGAAATCATTACGATGCCATCATCATGGATCCGCCATCCTACGGCAGAGGGCCGAAAGGCGAAATCTGGAAAATTGAAGAGGCGATCCATCCGCTGGTAAAACTGTGCACGCAGATCTTATCCGATGATCCGCTGTTTTTCCTGATCAATTCTTATACTACCGGATTGCAGCCGGCTGTCCTTGCTTATATGCTCGGCACGGAGATGAAAAAATACAACGGCATCGTCAATGCCCAGGAGATTGGTCTACCGGTTTCCTCCAATGGATTAGTCCTTCCATGCGGCGCTTCCGGACGCTGGGAGAAGAAATAAAAACATTCTTATTTTCCCTGCTTTTCTTTATCTTGAAATACTTTTGTCAGTGGCTGATTGCTCCGTCCGCTGATCATGTCGACAAGAACATACAACAATTTTAAGGAGACACCGCATGACAGAAAAAGAAAAAGCAGCCCTGGGACTGCTATACAACAATAATTATGATAAAGAACTGATAGAAGAACGTCTGGATTGCCAGACCATGTGCCATGAATACAATCAGCTTCCGCCACGTGAAATGGGAAAGCGCCAGCAATTGATTCGACAGATCCTCGGCGATATTGGCGATGGATTTCAGATTGAGCAGCCATTTCACTGCGATTTTGGCTACAATATCCATATCGGTAAGAACTTCTACGCAAATTATAATTTTGTGGTCTTAGATGAAGCGCCTGTAACGATCGGGGAGTATGTATTTATCGCTCCTGACTGTGGACTTTATACTGCCGGACATCCTATCAATGCCTCGCAGAGAAATGAAGGGCTGGAATATGCTAAACCAATTACCATCGGCAATCATGTGTGGCTCGGAGGCGGTGTGAAGGTCATGCCGGGAATAACCATCGGAAACAATGTTGTGATCGGAAGTGGAAGCATCGTAACAAAAGATATTCCGGATGGTGTGGTCGCAGCTGGCAATCCGTGTAAGATCATCCGAAAAATAGATGAGAAAGACCGGGAGATGTAATATACAGACTTTTTTATCTATTTCACACAATCTCAAAATAGGATATACTAGGTAAATACGGAAAGCCCGGAAGAATATCCGGGCAATATCCTTCTGGTCGGCATCAACTATAACAGAAAAATCAAAGAACATGAGTTTTTATCTTTTATTTTCTTCTCCCTCAATCAGCAGTTTTCGCAACTTTTGTGCCGCGATTCCCACAGGCCGACGGGAATCATACACCATACATACCTCCCGTTCCGGTATACATTCTTCTAACGGAACAGCAAGAATCTCCTGTTTCCTAATCGCTTCCTCTGCCATTTTCTTTGGCAGAAAAGCCAGCCCAAGTTCACTTTTTACAAGAGACAATACCTGATCTGCAGTCGCAGCCTCCGTATCCGGGGCAAATTCTGCACCATGAGACAAAAATATCTGCTGATAGAAACGTGAAGTCGCAGTTTCTTTCCCGAGACAGATAAAGGGGTATTCCACCATATGTCTGATTGAAAGCGGTCTGCCCACAAGAGACGCAAAACTCGGTCCGCCTACCAGTATCTCCTGAAATTTTCTGAGACGGATCTCTTTTAAAGGAGACCCCAGACTGACCGGTGCCGTGATCACGGCAAAATCTGTCTCTCCACTTCTCACAGACCGGACCGCCTGCTCACTGGAATGATTACTGATCTTCAGGCGCACCCCCGGATACGTCATGTGAAACGTCTTCAGGCGTTCCAGCAGATAAATGTTCAGAGCAATATCGCTGACGCTGAGAGAAACGTTTCCCCGTTTCAGCTCTGCATTATCAGCCAGTTCCTCTTCTGCCATTTGCAGCTGCGCCATAGCAACGGATACTCTTCCGTACAGCTTTTTTCCTTCCTGGGTCAGACATACGCCCCGGTTTGTCCGGATAAAAAGCGTACAGTTCAGCTCATGCTCCAGACAGTTCATCGCACGGGTAATATTGGGCTGGCTGTTACTCAGCGCATGCGCCGCTTTTGTGAGATTGCCATATTTTGCCACATAATAAAAAATCTTGTAATATTCAAAATTTACATTCATTGAACCGTTCTCCTGCCATATCATTTTGATATAGTCACAATATCAATAATATCTTTCACATATTTCCATCATCAAATTATAATCTCTATAGAACAGAAATGCAATCACAATACCCTGCAGCAGAAAACCGGGAATCTGCCCCGTCTCTTTCCCGAGTACCATCACTGCTGTACTTCAGATATTATAAGGAGATGATCTCATGTCATTGGTACTACCAAGAGAAGAAGAAGTTGAAAATATGTTTTCCAGGATTCTTTCCACAGATAAATCCTGCGAACGACTGATTGAAACATTTTATAATCATTTATGTGATGACAACAAATACATCGATCCGGATCCCCATCATTTTGCAGAAGTTCTTCTGAATGCTTACAAAAATGGCGATGTCAGCGCCCTGTTGCTGGAAATCTGCAATCGAAGCATGTTTGACCTTCTAAAAGAAGCCTATCTGATTCCGAAACGTTTCCATGGAAAATGCGGAGAAAATCCGGTACTTCTTACAGATGCCGATGGAAACCTGCTCGAAAGCAAAAAGGATCTTGTTAGCAAGCATGAATATAAAAAATTCGGTGAAATCTATAACGCACATCCGGCAGCACCACGTTCAAAACTCTATCTCGCTGACGGATATGATCTGGTCAGATATTATACAACAGATATGAATATCTGCGAAAAGCAGGAAAACAGGGCTCGCGGCATTCTTATCTTATATGCCCTCCCGGATACAAAAAAACTGCATCTGACAGAAGCACAAGCCTATGATGTCATCTGGAACACGTTCCATGAGATTCAGCGGGAAGCATTTTCTGCAATCGTATTTTATGGGCAGGAAACCGGCACAAGATCCAACAAATCCTTTGATGAGCTCGGAGTTCTGCTACCAATCCATCAGTTTGAAGGAAAAATGCTTCAGCATCTAAATGTAATCGACGGGCTCGTCCTCTCCTGCAGAGAAAAAATGATGGAAAAAGCCGGGAAGGACAGTCTGGATCTGGATTAAACGGTCTGAGGTATCTCAATGAAAACTGCAACGACCCAAACAACAATCAAAAAAAATCATATGGACATCCAATGGCATAAATATACTGCTCCATCAGATCCAACTCCGATTACAGGTGCCAATCTGTCTGCCAAAGCATCTGTCATAGGACGGGTAGGCATTATGATTCTCTCCTGTGGAACCGGAGCCTGGCGCGTACGCAGTTCCATGAATGAGCTTTCTGAACTTATGCACATTACATGTACAGCCGATATCGGTCTCATGTCCATCAACTACACCTGTTTTGACGGAAAAGAAAGTTTCAGCCAGTCTCTCTGTCTGACGAATACAGGCGTTAATACATCCAAACTGAACCGACTGGAAAAATTTGTATCCGAATTTTCCGACAAAGAAATTTTTCAAAACTGTGAATCCATTCACTCCACTCTGGATCAGATTGAACAGATCCACGGATTATATTCCCCTCTGGCACTGGCAATTGCAGCCGCACTGGCATGTGGATCTTTTACCTTTCTTCTCGGTGGTGGAATCATCGAAATGTTATGTGCGTTTGCAGGAGCAGGCATCGGCAATTATATCCGCTGCAAGCTTTCCAAACATCATTTTACATTATTTTTATGTATCATTTCATCAGTATCTGCTGCATGCCTTACTTATGCCCTGCTGATATGCGTGCTTGGAATCGCATTTTCCATCAATCTGCAACATGAGGCTGGTTATATCTGTTCCATGCTGTTCATTATTCCGGGGTTTCCTTTTATTACCAGCGGTATTGACCTTGCAAAACTGGATATGCGCTCTGGAAGCGAACGGCTTACATATGCGCTCATCATCGTAACCGTTGCGACCATGACGGCCTGGATACTTGCCATGCTGCTGAAACTGAAGCCAATGCCGTTTCTTCCATTAAATCTGGCTCTGTGGCAATGGATCCTGTTCCGGCTGATCATGAGTTTTGGCGGGGTCTTCGGATTCTCTCTGATGTTTAACAGTCCACTCCGGCTGGCTGCTACAGCAGGAATGATTGGAGCCTTATCCAACACTCTGCGGCTGGAACTGGCAGACCTCACATCCCTGCCTCCGGCTGCCGCTGCCTGCATCGGTGCCTTTGTTGCAGGCGTCCTTGCCTCTACGATAAAGGGGCTCGCCGGATATCCGCGAATCGCCATTACGGTTCCGTCCATCGTGATCATGGTCCCCGGATTATATCTGTATAAAGGATTTTATAACCTCGGGATTATGAATCTGTCCGATGCGGCTTCCTGGCTGGCTTCTGCGATACTAATCATTCTGGCACTGCCATTTGGCCTTATATTTGCACGAATTCTTACCGATAAAACATTCAGGTACTGCACCTGATACAGGAGGCATTATGAAATTTTCACTGTCATCCCGACAAATGTCTGAGTCATTCCTGACAGCAGCATTGCTCTCGCTGTCAGGAGGGCTGCAGGATGTATATACCTATATCTCAAGGGGACATGTCTTTGCAAATGCGCAAACTGGAAATATCGTCCTCTTCAGTCAGAATATCTTCAGTCATGACTGGAACCGGAGCATCCACTATTTTGTACCGCTTTTATTTTTTGCGCTCGGTGTTGCAGCTGCCACATTTATCCGGCAGTCGTTCCAGAATCTCCAGATCATCCACTGGAGACAGATCATACTCCTCATTGAAATGGCATTACTTTTTTCCGTCGGCTTTATTCCTGAAAGTCTGAATCTGATTGCTAACGCGCTGGTCTCATTTTCTTGTGCCATGCAGGTCCAGTCCTTCCGTAAAGTCGACAGCTATGCATTTGCCAGTACGATGTGTATCGGAAATATGCGAAGCGGTATGGAAGCACTCTGTTCCTTTTATAAAACACATAACAGAGAAATGCTTTTGAAAGCGCTTCACTACTTTGGCATTATCGTTCTATTCGCTTTTGGCGCAGGCATCGGAAGCGTTTTCATCCGGCATTTCGGCATGCACACCATATGGTTTTCCTGTGCACTGCTGTTTGTCAGCTTCACATTGATGTTTATCCAAAAAGAAAAGGCTGTACACTGACAGTCATCCCTCTTTACCAGGCAGAAAACTGTCTGGTAAGGAAGGCATTACCTGCTGTGTAACAGCCTTTCTCTATTTTTATTCCACTTTCCATAAACCATGCATCCCGTTTCTCTTCTATGCAAGTTCTTCCGATGTCTCCGACAGAGCAATACGTTCACTTCTCTCTATCATGATCCATCCTGTTACCAGTGGAAGAAAGCCAAAATATGCTGCATGGATATCAAACAGATGCACCGCCCATGCTCCATAACAGGCGCCTGCAAAAAAGCAGATTACCGTATTGGTATACAGGACTGCTTTCTGTTTTGATTCTCTGTCTTTGCTCCTGATGTACTGCGTCCATCCAAGCACCGCCTGTTTAAAGTTATTGCTGGAAAAAATAGTGGCACTGTTATATCCATTTACAGGAGAAAATGATCCCCATTGAAATGCCGAGCAGAAAAAAATCGGATACAGACCAACCATAACCGGCTTTAACGGAATCAGCGATGCTGCCAGCATTCCAGCCGCATCCAAAATGATCGACAGCTTCCGCATATTCACTTTTGTATCATTTGACAACAGATATGCAGCCACTACACCGGCTCCAAAACAGGGCAATGCCAGAAAACGCAGCAAGACATCCTGCCACTCGCCACTGATCAGCGAATCTGCCATCTCCATCAGGTTTCCCGTCTGCGCAGATCCAAAGTTTCCCATATGTAACAGGATTGCATAGACGCCAAGCACACCGCCGACAAAGGAAAGATTCCAATGGATCCGTGCTTCCATCTTCCATTGTTTTATCTTTAACAATTCATTCAAGAGATTACCATGCCTTTCTAAATGAGAACGCAGATATTCTGTATCTATCCGCAAAATTTTATTTTCTAAAAATACCTCTTCTTTTATGATTCTGTAAAAACCTGTTTTTGCGATTCCCCCTCATTTTCATCCCCGACAATATTTTGCCGGGAATCATCTTAGCATGCTTCTATCCAAAAGTCAAAATGAAAACACCTGTTATAAACAACGACTGGCATTTCAGGCATCAAAATCCACTTCATACACACCTTCCGGTGTTTTCATCGTTAAGATTCCCAGATTAAAATCCTCATCGCGGATTGTAATGTGGTATTCAAAAACCACATCCTCTTCAAATTTCGATAACAGCAGATAGGTGCCGTTTTCTTTTCCATCGATCTGATCACAGATATCATCATAGACTGCTTCCCCCGAAATCGGTCTTGGATAACCGGATGCTTTTATCTTCTGTTCGATTGCTTCGTATAATTCGTTCATAGTATCCTCCATTCCGCCTCATTCATATAAACTTTTTCAGCAATTTTGTTTCTAACAATAATTGTTCTTATTCTATCATAATCACATATTGTTTTCTATTCCCAATACTATCTTAAAAATATAAAATCCCCCTAAGTAGATTTTGATCATTCATCTTGTCTACTTAAGGGAATCCCATCATTTTATAAAAACAGTGTCTTTTTTCTGCTAACGGTATGCTTCCATGAACTTCTAATGCAACCGATTGATTACAGCAGGCTCTTACGCAACTCTGCACCATCTTTTGCGCTTAAATATGCCGGTGCAATGTCAAATACAGTCTTGCAGCCATGCTGTCCTTCTTTGTACAGACGGAATGCGGCTCTTGCATAAGCTACGATGACACAGGCAGTAAATTCCGGATTGGAATCCAGCTTCAGGTTGTACTCGATCACATGGTTGTTCTCAAGATCCCAGCCTGTTTTTCCGGTACGGATAACAAATCCTCCATGCGGAATCTTGCTGTGCTCTGCTTTCAGTTCTTCTTCGCTGATGAAATGTACGGTTGTGTCATAATCTGCAAAGTAGTTCGGCATTGTCTTGATCTCTTCCTCAACTTTTGCAGCATCTGCACCTTCTTCCAGTACAACGAAGCATTCTCTTGTATGTTTCTGTCTGGTGGTCAGTTCCGGATTCTCTCCGTTTCTTACAGACTCAAGCGCAGCTTCTACCGGAATCGTATACTGTCTGCCATCTTTTACGCCTTCTACACGGCGGATTGCATCAGAATGTCCCTGGCTGACGCCTTTCCCCCAGAATGTATAATCCTTTCCTTCCGGAAGGATCGCATTTGCATACATACGGTTCAGTGAAAACATACCAGGATCCCAGCCTACGGAAATAACGCCTACATGACCGCTTTTCTTAGCGGCTGCGTCTACATTGTCAAAATGCTCCGGGATTCTCGCATGGGTATCGAAACTGTCTACCACATTGAAAAGCTCTGCATATTTCGGTGTCTGCTCCGGAAGATCTGTAGCACTTCCTCCACAGAGGATCATAACATCAATTTTATCTTTCCACTGTTCTACGTCAGCAACAGAGCAGACAGCAACTCCTTCTGTCAGAACAGATACTGTCTCCGGCGCACGGCGGGTAAATACAGCGGCTAACTCCATATCCGGGTTCTGTTTGATGGCGCACTCAACGCCTCTTCCCAGATTTCCATATCCTAAAATGCCAATCTTCATAATCGTAATCTCCTTTTATCTTTCATATCATATCTCATAACCCTCAAACAGAAGGTCTGAAATCTTAAAATGTCATTTTTTCAATTATCTTCATATAAGTTAATCTTATTCCATACCTTTTTTATTTCCCACAAACTGAAGCACTGCCACGATAGCAATTCCAATAATAAATGCCAGAATGCTGAAGTTTTTGACAGACAATGCTGCTACCGGCGTCTTCAATGTTGTCGGTCCCATCACAATCGTATATAAAGAACCAAGCATCAGACCAAGAATCAAATACATTGTCTTTGATCTGTGTTTCTCAAGACAGTTTTTTATTCCTTTGACTACACTTAGGATACCTGCAATAATGCCAAGTCCGAAAATAAGCAGGCTCGGAAATACAGAAAAGTTCAGATGCATCAATTCTTTGATTCCTGTAAGGACCGGCAGATACAGACCAAAGATCAAAAGAACTGTAGAACCTGAGATACCAGGCAAAAACATCGCACATATGGCGATCATCCCGGAAATAAATATATAAATCGCCAACGGCAGGTTTAAAGATCCAAGATCAACGCCTGACATAAAACTGGTTTTATTCAAAAATGTAATCCCTACTACAATGGCAGCACCGATCACTGCAAAAATAATATTTCCCAGATGTCCTTTATAAGATTCTTTTTCCTGACGATATACCAGAGGAATAGATGCAATAACAAAGCCCATAAACAGAGAACTTACGAAATAAATATGCGTCTCAAAAGCTGTACTTAACACACTGACCGCTGCCAGCATTCCGATAACCCAGCCGATTCCCAGTTTGATCAGATAGAACAGCGCTTCTTTTCTTTTTTTACCTCTCTCATAGATCAGGTCATTGATACTTCCGATAAATTTGTCATAAAATCCAAGGATGAAGGCAATTGTTCCGCCGGAAACACCCGGTACACTGTCAGCCAACGCCATACATACTCCGTTAATAAAAAGTCTGAGCATTTTTTACCTCTCTACTATGTTCTTATTCTATAGAATCTTTTACCTCTGATCTGCTAATATAGTGTATTTTGAAAAATATATTCTATTATCCACACAACCTATTTTTTACAGATACCTTTATACTTTATCATATTTATGTTTCAACAACAACTGTCAGTACTACCAGTTTTTTCATAGAAAAATCCTGTTCTTTTTAAATAATGACCGAATTCTTTTTATTGAACCCACATCTTCTATAAATGCACAAAGACACGAACCATAACGCCCATTCTTTTGGGGGCAAATCCTTTACTGGATTAGTCATCGTAATCTTTTCCATGGTCTGGACAAACCAGATAAATAGCAGGGACAAGCTTGTTCCCTGCTATTTATCTGAATGTTATTCTCTTATAAATTCTGATTTCAGGGTTTATCCGCTTCCTCCTGCGAAGGCTCCTCAACAACTTTTATTTTAACCTGATTCGTTGCGGCATCCACCGTATCCAGCTCAATATATTGCTCCGTTTCTTCCGGCAATCGCCGTTTCTTTAAAATATGCTCCACTATGCGTTTCACAACATAATAAATCATCGCAAAAATCGGCACTCCAAATAACATGCCAATAACGCCGAAGCTTCCACCAAACAACAGGATTGCAAAAATAACCCAGAATGGCGACAGACCGGTCGTATTTCCAAGGATTTTCGGGCCGATCACATTTCCATCCACCTGCTGCAATATAATAATGAAGATGATAAAATATATCCCCTTCATCGGATCTACCAGGAAGATCAAAATAAAACTCGGAATCGCTCCGATATAAGGTCCAAAGAAAGGAATGATATTGGTCACACCTACGATCACACTGATCAATGCCACATATGGCATCCGCAAAATGGCCAGTCCCACAAAACAGATACATCCGATGATCAGCGCATCAATAATCTTTCCAATGAAAAATCCACCAAATACATCATCCGCTTTTCGAATCACTTCCATAACTACATTTCCATAACGCGGACGGAAGATCGCATAGATGATCTTCTTTGCCTGACCGATAAATTTTTCTTTAGTCATCAGTACGTAAACGGATATGATCAGACCGATGATCGCATTAAAAACAGCTTTTACCACATTGTAAACGCCGGTCGTGATATTCGCGATAAAATCCGACTGTTCCATAACATTTTTTCGCAGCCATTTCTCCAGATATTTAGAAGCATCATTGATCAGCGTATCCATATATCCGGCTGCAGGGCTGTCCTGTTTCAGGAAACGGTTAATCCAATCCATAAGGCTCTGGACTTTATCACCCATGCTTGTGATCAGATCTTCGATACTAATGATCAGCTGTGGTATCAGCAAACGAATCAGAACCGCAATGATCGCCAAAAACACTGCCATGGCAAATGCCACGGATATTGCCCGGATCTTCTGCTGCTGCTTTTTCGTCAGTTCTTTTGACTTTTTCCTTTTTAATAAAAACTGCTCGCACCATTTCATGATGGGATTCAGCAGATATGCCACAATTCCTCCGATAATGATTGCCTGAAGACTCTGTATGATCGTCCGAAAACCGGCGAACAATCCATCAAACCGAAATACCACAAAGAAGATCGCAATGCAGATCATTACGACCAGAACAGCAGTCAGACCGATTGCAAGATATGGACGTATATCCAGATTGACCTTCTTTTTTTCTGTCTGTTTCTCCGTTCCGGCAGTACGGTTTTGTTGCTCTGTCGCAGTATTTTGAAACTTATTTTCCTGCATACAAAATTTGCCTTTCTAAAACTTCTCTATAAACTTTCCATCGTAACTACCGGATAAGTATAGCATACCCGTTTTACATAAGAAACCTGTTTATAGAAAATTCAGAAATTTCACCGTTTTAATAATTTCCGTTTTGTCGTTCAAAGAGACATTTTAGGAGTTACCGTGAAAACGTAACGGTTACTGGCTGGCTCTCTTCATCGAAATTGAAGATAATCCAGTTGGCGTTATCTGAATTTATTTCATCAAATACTCCATTATTTTTTGTTTCATATGTTACATACTGTTTCAGGAAGGAATTATACCAGCTAAACTTTATGGTATACGCATCGGTATTACCCTCTTTTGGAAGTTTAAAATTATAGGATATGAAATTCTCTGGCGTCTCTTCGGAAAAGGAAGATAACATATTTTCACTTAGCTGATAAGAATATACCTCGATTCCATTATTCAAAATCTGTATCTGAGCCTCTTTAATATAGGAAGCAAATACCGGTTCCTGACAGGTTATCATGAAGTCCCCTTCGTTGTATCGTGTGGCTTTATTATAAATATTTCCTGTACATTCCAGATTCGGCTGCCAGTCGGTCAGCGCCAATACAGATAACTGATCATACTGGCTTAAGTTTACTGTCTGTTTGGAACCATCGGTATCGATACACGCCGTCACAGAATACTTATCTGCATTGATCGGCATATCCGCATATCCTATATAAATATTGTTATCGCATGTAAAAGAAACAGGAATGCTGCTCTGATCCGTTTCACTTTTCAACTGTAATGTTAATATCGTGTTGTCCTGATAGTTCTTTAGCACCGCTGTAAATTTTACATGCAGATACTTTGCATCTTCGGAAACGGACTCCGCAGTAACCGCATAATTCTGAAAATATTGATCCTGTTCACTGACATCTCCACTATCGTTGTTAACATAAATCGGAGCCGACTGCTGTGCTAATTGTACGGAAAGCTTGTCTAACCTGTTGGAAAAACGAACAGAAACAGCGATCAATGCAACCGCAAGAGCCAGACAAATAGCGCCAAATGTCATTGCTGTCCGCTTCCAGATAATGTGTGTTTTCTCCAGAATGGGCTCTGTGACCTGTTGGATTGTTTCTGAGGATATGTTTGAGGCAGCATTATCTTTCCTGTCTGTTTTATCTGATGACCGTTCAGTTACTTCATCGGTTAATATATCTGTTTTTCTTCCTAATGAGTGGTTAACGTCTCCACTGGTCAATGAATCATCTATTTTTTCTGATGGACTGTCACGGTATCCTTCCGACAATGCATTAACCGTTTTTTCTAATAAACTGCCATCAGACCCTTTTGCTAATTTAATAGCTGATCCATCTGACAGACGATCAACAGATATGTCTGCTGATAACTCAATGGTATCATTTAATAAATGATCTAATGAAATATGATAAAATTCTGCCAGAAATTTCAATTTATCGAAATCCGGTCTTGTAGCATCTGATTCCCACTTGGAAATAGATTGGCGTGACACCTGCAGTTTTTCAGCCAACTGCTCCTGCGTCATTCCCTGTCTGGTTCGTAATATATATAGCTTTTCCCCTAATGTCATCGTATACCTCCATTTTATATCGTGTAGTCAACAATGAATTACCTATTGTCTGGATTTTTTCATAGATTTCTTCCATCAAATCAATCTACGCATGTACAAGTCAAATATAAGAATCTTACCTGACCTTATTCTGTATTTTCTGGTTTCAGTATAAAAAAATCCATATAAAATGTCTACCAAACAGCATGAGCATTTACGCAACCTGCGGTTGCAATATATATGCAACTATAAAAAAGCTCCAAAAAACATATTGGACTTGCACGTTTTTATTCCATTATGATTTTTAGAGTTTTTATAAATGAACATACGGGTAAAACACTTATGAGTGTATCCACCCACTAAACACCAGGAAGTGGCGGACCGTCTCGATCAGCTTTTCACAAAATAATAGTATCATTGTAGTATCAAAAAAAGGACTCCCATTTCTGGAAGCCCCCTTTTTATAAGGATTTATGATTACTCGATGATGTTAGCAACACGGCCTGAACCTACAGTTCTACCACCTTCACGGATAGCGAATGTAAGACCCTGCTCCATAGCGATCGGATGGATGAGCTCGATTGTCATCTCTACGTTATCGCCAGGCATGCACATCTCGATACCATCTGGTAATTCGCAAACACCAGTAACGTCTGTTGTTCTGAAGTAGAACTGCGGACGATAGTTGTTGAAGAACGGTGTATGACGACCACCCTCGTCTTTTGTCAGAACGTAAACCTGAGCTGTGAATTTAGTATGGCAAGTTACAGTACCCGGTTTAGCAAGTACCTGACCTCTTTCGATGTCCTCTCTCTTGATACCACGAAGAAGAGCACCGATGTTATCGCCAGCCTGTCCTTCATCTAACAGTTTACGGAACATCTCGATACCAGTTACAGTTGTTTTCTGAACATCCTCTTTGATACCAACGATTTCTACTTCGTCGTTGAGGTGGAGTACACCACGCTCTACTCTACCAGTAGCAACAGTACCACGACCAGTGATTGTGAATACGTCCTCTACAGGCATAAGGAAAGGTTTGTCAGTTGCACGCTGCGGATCCGGAATGTACTCATCGATAGTATCCATGAGCTCCATGATCTTGTCGCCCCATTCTCCGTTCGGATCTTCCAGAGCTTTCAGAGCAGAACCTTTGATGATTGGGCAATCTGTGAAGCCATACTCCTCTAACTGCTCTACGATCTCCATCTCTACGAGTTCAAGAAGCTCTTCATCGTCAACCATATCACATTTGTTCATGAATACAACGATGTAAGGAACACCAACCTGACGAGCAAGAAGAACGTGCTCTTTAGTCTGAGCCATAACACCATCGGTAGCTGCTACAACAAGGATAGCACCATCCATCTGAGCTGCACCAGTGATCATGTTCTTAACGTAGTCAGCATGTCCTGGGCAGTCAACGTGTGCATAATGTCTCTTCTCTGTCTGATACTCAACGTGAGCTGTAGAAATTGTGATACCACGCTCTCTTTCTTCTGGAGCTTTATCGATATCTTCGAAGTTTTCAACTGTGTTTCCTGGAACTCTTTCAGCCAGAACTTTTGTGATAGCTGCTGTTAAAGTTGTTTTACCATGGTCAACGTGTCCGATGGTACCAATGTTACAATGCGGTTTTGTTCTCTCAAACTTAGCCTTTGCCATTTTAAAATGTCCTCCTTAAAAACTATGCTCTTTCTTTCAGAGCGTTTTTATCAGTTTTTGACTTGCTATCCTTGATTATATTGCAAATCAAGGATATTTGCAAGCTTTTTTATATCATCAGTCTTTCTTAGAAAGAATCTTTTCCTGAACGGACTTCGGAACCTGTTCGTATTTCTCGAAGAACATGGAGTAGTTACCACGTCCCTGAGTTCTGGAACGAAGGTCTGTTGCATATCCGAACATTTCAGAAAGCGGAACGAATCCACGGATCATCTTACCGCCGCCGATATCATCCATACCTTCGATACGACCACGACGGGAGTTGATATCACCGATAACATCACCCATGTAATCTTCCGGAGTAGTAACTTCGACTCTCATGATAGGCTCAAGAAGAATCGGAGATGCTTTCTGCATAGCATCCTTGAATGCAAGAGAACCTGCAATGTGGAATGCCATT
>OLRJ01000672.1_pt1 | contig 34096 bp, 30 predicted proteins | sample 1672741 | NCBI WGS metagenome assembly OLRJ01 (sample SAMEA3136719, study PRJEB25190) | human gut metagenome | biome: human gut; feature: human-associated habitat; material: faeces | place: Austria | collected 2013 | reverse complement strand
ATCACCGCCGATGTGCCGGTCGACCCGGCGGCCCGCGAGGCTTGGGAGCAGGCCGGCTACCGCATCCCGCTGAGCGGCTGCGGCGGCGGCCAGTCCATCAAGCCGTTGGGCGGCATCGATTTCGGCGAACCCGTGCTCAACACGTATCCGGTCAATGAAAACGTGACCCTGCTGCGCGCGGACGGCGGCCAGGTACAGCTCGCGACCAACGATTATGGCAAGGGCCGCGGCGTGTACATCTCCGGCCTGCCCTATTCGGCGGCCAACGCCCGACTGCTGGAACGCGTGCTGTTCTACGCTTCCCACAACGAAGACAAGTATGCGGCCTGGAGCTCGTCCAATCCGGAATGCGAAGTGGCACACTTCCCCGAGCAAGGGCTGTATTGCGTAATCAACAACACCGATCAGCCGCAGAAGACCACGGTGACTTTGGCCGACGGCACCACCGAGGACTTCGACCTGCCTGACAGCGGTATCGCCTGGCGTGAAGCCTGATCCCACGTTTTGGAGAACGGACCCATCATGACTGAAAGCAATGAAGTTTTATTCGGCATCGCCTCGCATTTTGCGCTGGAAGGTGCCGTGACCGGTATCGAACCTTACGGAGACGGCCACATCAACACCACCTATCTGGTGACCACGGACGGCCCCCGCTACATCCTCCAGCAGATGAACACCAGCATCTTCCCCGATACGGTGAATCTGATGCGCAATGTCGAACTGGTCACCTCCACTCTCAAGGCTCAGGGCAAAGAGACGCTGGACATTGTGCCCACCACCTCAGGCGCCACCTGGGCCGAGATCGATGGCGGCGCATGGCGCGTCTACAAGTTCATCGAACACACCGTGTCCTACAACCTCGTGCCGAACCCGGACGTGTTCCGCGAAGCCGGCAGCGCATTCGGCGACTTCCAGAACTTCCTGTCCGAATTCGACGCCAGCCAGCTGACCGAAACCATCGCCCGCTTCCACGACACCCCGCATCGTTTCGAGGACTTCAAGGCCGCCCTCGCCGCGGACAAGCTCGGCCGCGCCGCCGCATGCCAGCCGGAAATCGACTTCTATCTGAGTCACGCCGACCAGTATGCCGTCGTGATGGATGGGCTCAGGGACGGTTCGATTCCGTTGCGCGTGACCCACAATGACACCAAGCTCAACAACATCCTCATGGACGCCACCACCGGCAAGGCGCGTGCGATCATCGATCTCGACACCATCATGCCCGGCTCCATGCTGTTCGACTTCGGCGATTCCATACGCTTTGGTGCGTCCACTGCTCTGGAAGACGAAAAGGACCTCAGCAAGGTGCATTTCAGCACCGAGCTGTTCCGCGCCTACACGGAAGGCTTCGTGGGCGAACTACGCGGCAGCATCACCGCGCGCGAGGCCGAACTGCTGCCGTTCAGCGGCAACCTGCTCACCATGGAATGCGGCATGCGCTTTCTCGCCGACTACTTGGAAGGCGATATCTACTTTGCCACCAAGTACCCCGAGCATAATCTGGTGCGCACCCGCACCCAGATCAAACTCGTGCAGGAGATGGAGCAGAAGGCCAGCGAAACCCACGCCATCGTAGCCGACATCATGGAGGCTGCCAAGTGAGCCGTCAGTCGAACCATACCCGAACCAGCATGATGGGGGCCGAGCAATGAGCGATCAGCTGACCGAGGTATACGCCAGCATCGACGCCCTAGTCGATTACGCCTTGGATCATCTCGACCTCGATCCACGCAACGCAGACTGGACCCGCAACCAAATCTTCGCCCTCTTCCACCTGGATTCCTACCCCGGACCCAAAACCACAACGTCGGCGGCGTCAGTGTCAGACGCAGTCCAAGACATTGTCGGCAGCCGAAGCCAGGCCCCCTATGGCGAAAAGACCCCCGACCCCCTACTCGCCGCCTTCCGCGCCGCCGCCACAACCGCCGGCCTCTTCGATCCGGAGGAAGGCCCGGCCTACGCCGACACCATCATGGGCATCCTCTCCGCCAACCCCGCCGATCTCGACGACCGGTTCCTGCTCATCGAGCACAGGGACGGCGGCATGGCCGCCATGCAATGGTTCTACGACTACTGTGTGGCCAACAATTATGTCAAGCGTGCCCAGCTCGACCGGAACCCGCGCTTCGACTCGCACGGGCTGACGGTGACCATCAACCTCGCCAAACCCGAATTCAAGAACATGAAGAAGGCGGCGGCCGGCAACGCCGTGTCCGGCGGCTACCCGAAGTGCACGATCTGCCATGAGAACGAGGGCTTCGCCGGACGTGACAAGCGCACGCTGCGCACCCTGCCGGTCACGCTCGGCGGTGAGTCATGGTTCTGGCAGTTCTCGCCCTACGGCTACTTCGACCAGCACGGCATCTGCGTGAACACCGACCACACGCCGATGCATGTGGACCGCGACACCTTCGGCCATCTGCTCGACTTCGTGGACCGCTTCCCCGGATACTTCCTCGGATGCAACGCCGCGCTGCCTCGCATCGGCGGCTCGGTGCTCGCCCACGACCACTACCAGGGCGGCGGCGAGCTGTTGCCGATGCACAAGGCCGCCACTTGGGCCGCCTTCACGCTCGCCGACTATCCGGACGCTGTGGTCGAAATCCTCGACTGGCCCGGTACCGCCGTGCGTGTGGTGTCGAAAAACCGCCAGAGCATCATCGACGTATCCGACATCATCCGCGAGGCATGGGTCGGTTATGACGACGCGGCGAACGGCATCGCCAGCCATGACGCGGACGGCAACCGCCAATCCGCCCTCTCGCCCAGCGCGATCATCACCGAACGTGGCTATGAGATGAGTCTCATCTTCCGCAACAATGCGATCAGCGACGAGTACCCGGAAGGTATTTTCCATGCACACCCCGAATACTGGCCGGTCAAGCAGGAGCCGATTGGACTGATCGAAGCCCAAGGCCTGTTCATCCTGCCCGGACGGCTCGTCGACCAGCTCGGCATCGTCGAGGAGGCGCTCGCCGAAGGCCGCGATTTGCCCGATGAAGTCAGCGAATTCAGTCTCGAATGGGGCGAACTCGCTGAAACATTGGCCGGAAACCGCGACCGCGAGGCCATCCACCAAGCCGTACGTGACGAGCTCGGCAGCGTCTGCTACCGCATCCTCGGCAACACGGCCGTCTTCAAGCAGAAAGCCACCACGCAAACATTCCTCGAAAGTCTTGGTTTTGCCGCTAGGTGAAACAGGTCAAGTGAAGTAAGCTCAATACTGAAGGAAAACCGAAGGCAAGTCCTTCCAAAGGAGGAGATATGACTACTGTTCTGGTTACGGGCGGTGCTGGATTCATCGCCACCCACACCGACATCGAACTGCTCGACAAGGGCTACGACGTTATTTCCGTAGATAACTACGGCAACTCGTCTCCCGTGGCGCTTGAGCGCGTCGAGCAGATCACCGGCAAGCCGGTCAAGCGTTACGACGGTGACGTGCGCGATGAGGCGCTTATGGAACGCGTCTTCACCGAAAACAACATCGATTGGGTCATTCACTTCGCCGGTCTCAAGGCCGTGGGCGAGTCCGTGGCCAAGCCGATCGAATACTACGACAACAACCTGTACTCCACGCTTGTGCTGCTCAAGGTGATGAAGAAGCACAACGTCAAGAAGATCATCTTCTCCTCCTCCGCCACCGTGTACGGCACGCCGAAGGAATTGCCGATTACCGAGGAGACGCCGACCGGCGGCACCACCAACCCGTACGGCACCTCCAAGCTGTTCCAGGAGCAGATTCTGCGCGACGTGCATGTGGCCGATCCGTCCTGGACCATCGTGCTGCTGCGCTACTTCAACCCGGTCGGCGCGCACGAGTCCGGCCTGCTGGGCGAAGACCCGAAGGGTATTCCGGCGAACCTCACCCCGTACGTGGCCAAGGTCGCGGTCGGCGAGCTCAAGGAAGTCCAGGTCTACGGCGACGACTACGACACGCCCGACGGCACTGGTGTGCGTGACTACATCCACGTGGTCGACCTGGCCAAGGGTCACGTGGCCGTTATTGACCACATCGACAAGGAAGGCGTGTTCGTCTACAACCTGGGTACTGGCCACGGCTACTCCGTGCTTGAGGTTATCAAGGCTTACGAGAAGGCCGCCGGTCATCCGATTCCGTACGCGATCAAGCCGCGTCGCCCCGGTGACATCGCCGCCTGCTACGCCGACGCTTCTAAGGCGGAGAAGGAGCTTGGCTGGAAGGCCGAGCTGACCATCGACGACATGGCCGCCTCCTCCCTCAACTGGCAGACCAAGAACCCCAACGGTTTCCGCGACGCCGAGTGATATGAGCAGATGAGCTCCCTCTGATGGGGGAGCTCATCTGTCGTTTATCACACAATGCGCCTATCGGCGGCCCAGCGGGTGAGCTCGGTGCGATTCGAAAGCTGAAGCTTTCGCAGCACCGAGCTCACGTGCGTTTCGACCGTCTTGATCGAAATGAACAGTTCGGCCGCCACCTCTTTATACGTGTATCCGCGTGCGATCAGCCGCATGACCTCCTGCTCGCGGGCGGACAGCCGGTCCAGCTCCTCATCATGAGCCCGTGCCGCACCATCAGCGCCGCCATCAGACCCCGCCGCCGGCACACCCTGAAAGGCCGAAAGCACAAAACCGGCCAGTTTTGGCGAGAACACGGCATAGCCCTCATGCACCTGCTTGATGGATGAAATCAAATCAGCGCCGGTAATCGTCTTGGTCACATAGCCCTGGGCGCCGGCGCGAATCACCGCCCCCACATCCTGCGGCGCATCCGAAACCGACAATGCCAGAAACACAGTGGTAGGGGAGTAGGGCCGCGATTTGGCGAGGATCTCGGCACCGCCGCCACCTTCACCGCCGGGCACATGCACATCCAGCAACACCACCTGCGGCTTGGTCTGTGCGATCATCGCCACCGAACCGGGCACGTCCGCCGCTTGGCCGACGATATCGAAGGAATCGCGCAATGTGGCGATTACGCCCGCACGGAACATCTCATGGTCATCGACCACGGCCACACGAATCTTGGCTGTCTCGTTCTCGCTCATCGATGTTCTCCCTGCGCCGCTTTCAGCGCGATCGGCATATGCATTCTGACCTCGGTGCCCCAGCCGGCCCTGGACACTATCTCCACTGTACCGCCGCGCCGTTTGATGCGGCCGGTAATCGATTCGCGGATGCCCAGCCGGTCGGGCGGAATGGCGTCCATATCGAAGCCTTCGCCATGGTCGCGCACGAACACTTCAACCATCGTGTCGCTGGCCTCGCAATACAAAGACACCGGCTCGCCGCCATGCGTGACCGCATTGACCAACGCCTGACGGGTGGCGTCCAGCAGCGCATCGGTCTGGGCGCTCGGCCGCGCGTCGCCCACGGTGACCACCTCAATCGGCTTGCCGTGCTCGTCCTCCACTTCGGCGGCGATCTGCTTCAATCCGGCTCCCACCGAACGATCCGATGTGGAACGTTCCTGATACAGCCACTCGCGCAGCTCGCGCTCTTGGCTACGCGCCAGGGCGAATACGGTGGTCGGTTCCTCGGAGTGCAGCTGAATCAGCGCCAACGTTTGCAGCACGCCATCATGCAGATGGGCGGTCATGTCCGCGCGCTCCTCTTCGCGCTCCTTCAATGCCTGCTCGTGGGTGAGTCGTTGCAGCATCGCGTTCGCCCACGGCATCACCGCCACCACGATACCGACGATCATCACGAATCCGCTGGCAACAATGCGTCGAGGAGAGCTGCCCCACCCGGGAATGTTGACATTATGCACATACAATGCCCATCCCATGAAAATCAGTGCGATGCCGCCCAACATAGACAACAGCTGCGTGCCTCGCGGACTAAGATTCATCCATGCCAGTGCGATGCCGCCCAACCCTACCAGCAGCGGAAGCACAATCTGGACATCCGCACCGGTGCTGGTGAGCAGCAGTCCGGTGGCCATCAACGCGAAACCGGCCAATGCCACAACGGCCGGTTTCGGAGCACGTTGGATGGCCTCGGACAATGATTCCGGTGCGGCAGCCGATTCGTCGTCATGAGCGTCAAGTGGCTGATTGCCTCGCGCAAGCGGCGCCTGATCAACGGGCACTGTGCGAGCCGCAGCCGTCACCGGGTCTCCGGCGGGCATGAACACCCACAGGAATACATAAGCGATGATGCCTGCGCCGTAGAGGAAGGTCAGAGCGATGAACGCAATCCGAATCCATGCCACGCCGATGCCCAAGTGCAGGGCGATGCCCTTGCACACACCGGTGAGCCAACGGCCCTGCCGGGGGCGCATCAGCGGCATGCGCGCGGGCAGCAATGGTTCGGGAGATGACGTCATACTCCTATTGTGCCGCGCTCAGGGCGTTGCGGCCGGGGTTTTACCCGGTGTTCAGGGAACAATCAGGGTGTTCCCCGAGCGTTGTGGCAGTGGTCGGGCGGTGTAATGGAATCATGAGCAATCCAAACGTGAATCCGTATCAGCCACAGCCGCAGCCTGGTCCGCAAAAAAACAAGACATCGCGACGCTTCTTCACTTGGGTGCGATCCAGTGGACTGGTTCGCGGCGATGACCGGTGGATCGGCGGCGTATGCAGCGGCATCGCTTTACGGCTTGGCTGGAGCCCCACACTAGTACGTGCTTTGGTGATTGTATGTACATTGTTCTTCGGTTTTGGCGCAGCTCTGTACGCACTCGGCTGGTTTCTGATGCCGGATGTACGCGATGGGCACATCTTGGCCGAGGACCTCATTGCCGGCCAATGGGACTGGAATTGTCTTGGATGCTTCCTGTTCCTCGCCGTGGCAATCGTGATTCCAGGTGCGGGGTGGGTTTGTATTGCGCTCGCCGCCTTAGCGCTTTGGTTGTTAGCCAAAAGCGGCATTCGCCAGCAGGAAGGGTACGGATTCGGGGCATCTGCGCCGCGACCGGCTTCACAGCCTGTGTCATATCCAGCTCCACAGCCTGTCTCATATCCAGCCGCGCAACCGGTCCCTCAATCTCCTTTGTATTCAGCTCCGCAACCTGTTTCACAACCTGTTTCACGAACCGCGCCTAGTGTTTCACAACCTGTTTCACAGCCTGTCTATCAGTCGATGCCCAGCGTGATGCCCGGCACAGTACCCAACGGGCCGTTTGCCCCCGACCGTATGAATGCGACGGCCTATGCCCCCACCGAGTCCAAGCGCCGCAAGCCGGCGGGCCCAATCGTGGTCTTGAGCATACTGGGCCTTACCTTCCTCTCCTTTGCCGGTCTGATGGGACTGATTTGGGTAAACGACATGGGCATTATCGGCATTATGCGTCTGAGCACCATCTGGATTGCCGCAGTATGCATAGTGATGGGGCTGGTGGTCATCATTCTCGGATTCAAAGGACGGCGTACCGGTGGTCTGATTCCTCTCGGACTGGTTGCCGGTGGATGCGCGCTCTGCATGACCATCGTTTCAGGCACGTATGGCGTGCACTACCGTGATCTTGGTGCCAGCGGCATCAATACTGTTGTTTCACTGAGGCAATCTGTCAGCGCGAGAAACAGCGACGGCATGAACGATGTGCAAAAGGATGGCATCTTCGTTGCCGATGCCAGCGATGCCACGTTCGAAACATTGCAGCAAGGTGTGGCGTTCAGCGGTGAAAACTACAACACCGACCAGGCAATCATTGATTGGTCCGATTGGGACAAGACACATGGACCGCACACGGTGAAGATGCTGGATGGCAAAACCTCCATCAGTAATTGTCCGGTCGGTACCATCACCATAGCCGCAACACAGGCGCAAGTGCATATCGTTCTGCCGGATTCCTGCACTTACGCCTTCGGCACCGCCGACTCCTACTCCACTTCGAGTGACGTCGGCGGCAAATACGAGATGGTATACAACAACTACATGGGTCCAAGCTTTGGTTTCTTCGAAGCTGAAAGCGCCACCAATCCCATGAATGGGCCTGATTACGAATGGTTGTATAAGGAATCCGCCATGCCGGACAACGGCCCAGAACTAAAAATCAATATTCCCTATGCAGTGGAAGCACGCGTCAACGTGGTGTACGCCTCCGATTGGGAAGGCTCCACGTTCCAGCCGCTCGCCGATATATACGACGGCAACAGTACAAGCAAGAACACAACCGAACAATCGGAATGATCAAGCCGTTACAACCAGGAGATGGAATCATGACTGATGAAACCAAGGAATTCGCCTCCATCGAGGATGCGACACCGACCACGGCCATACCTTCCGAAACCGACGCGACCACCGCGACCACAACCATGGTGACCGTCGATGACCGAACCGATACCACGGTGCTGCCATCCGCAGCGGATGATGACAAAACGGCTGTGCTGCCCGTCCCCGACAATCATGCGGATGCGTCGGTCTCGGATGTGGATACGCAGGTGACAACTGCCTCTCCATCGCCCATCGAACCATCCACAGATCGGATTGCCCTGGAAGCAGTTGCCGATGCCGTGGAGGGGGATGGCGGGCCGATTCCATCTGCCGATGATGTACCGATGTACGCAGCATCTTCAGCACGACCTCCCTATGGGCAGTCTCAGACCGCCGGCAAACCATGCCAGCCTGGGGGGAGCGCCAAGAACGTCCAGAATGCTAAGGATGTCAAGAGTGCCAAGAACATCCAGAAACAGAGCATCAGCGCGCCTACTGTGGTATTCGGACTATTAGGCGTGATTATCGGCGTGATCGCGCTGGTTTTCGGGTGCATATCTCCGGATCGGATGATTTCGCTGTTCTCGCCGAATCCGCAATTGCTGACGGCTATTATCTGCGCCGTAGTGGGACTTATTCTGGTAATAGTGGCCGTTGTATGGGCCATAGTCGGTGCCGTCAAGAAGAGAAAATAGCGTTACAACCATTGCATTACGGTCCCAGTAGAAGCACATTATGACGGGAGCCGACCGTTCTATGCTGATGGGGGAGGCATAGTAACTATGAAACGGATTTCGGCGCGGCGGGTAGCGAGCGTCATCGCCACCGCGATGGCGATGACGCTGGTATTCGCCACACTTGGCTGGGCGATGATGCCGCAATGGAACACACGGCCCTACACCAAGCACATCGTTATCGCTTCTGCCGACACCACCATCACCCCTGCCCATGCGAACATTCCCCACGAGGGGCGATATCGTACGCGTAAAACCCGACTATCCATCAAGACCGGCGACGGCATCACGCTACCCGCCGTACTACGTGAACCGGTCGACGCTCCCGGGCCACGCCCGGCTTGTCTGTTCATTCACGGGTCCGGTACCAGCGGTGCCGAGGATTTCGGCGATATCGCCAACGCCATGGCTTCTGCCGGTATCGTGACCTTGGTGCCGGCCAAGCGCAACGACAACTACACCGTGCTGCATCGCGACTACTCGCGTTTTGCTCGCGAATACGGGCGTTCGCTCGACGTGTTGCGTGGCAGAATCGGCGTGGACCCCGCCAAAACCGGCGTCTACGCCGAATCCGAAGGCACCTGGATCGCCACGATTCTAACCTCGAAACGGCAAGACATTGCCTTTGCCATACTTACATCCGCACCGGTGTTCAATGGACGTGAGCAAATGGCCATGGCTGTCAGCGCCTATACGCATGAGGCCGGCGCACCCAAGCCCGTGGTCAAAGACATGGCCAAATTGATGTCGCTGGACTACGCGCCATTTGATCTAGCCTATGCCGACTTTGATGCCGACCGGTATCTGAAATCCCTCACCATGCCGGTGCTGGTGAACTACGGCACCTACGATACGGCCATGCCCATCGAACAGGGGGTGCAGCGGATCATCGCTACGGCCAACAAGTCCGGCAACGAGAACGTCACCGTACGCTATTTTGCCGGCAACCATCAGATGCGGGCTGGTGAGGGCTTATTCACCCCGAACCTGCCATTGGCCGAAGGCTATACGCAAGCGCTGGAAAATTGGGTGAACGGTGTGACTGCCGGAACCAAAGCCGATGGATGGGCAACGCCCCAAGTCGCCGGTGCAACACCTCACCAGCGCTTCGCCGCGTCGCAACGTACCAGATCCGGTATCGTCGGCTCGCTTGGCGTGCTGGCCGGTCTGATGGTGGCAGGGCCCGTGCTGATCGTGATGGCGGCGATATTAGGTATTGGCTTGACTGTGTTTTCTCGGCTACAGACGTTGCTGGCCGGGCGACGTAGTGTGGCGACTGTGCGGGCCGTGCATGCGACGCCGAGTGAGCTGGGGGCCGCCCAGCGGCGCATGTTGCACGGCATTGCCGGCTTATCTGCCGGTATCGGCACAGCGGTGATGGTGATTACTGGGCTGTTGTACGGCTATATGGGCGCCGTAGGCGTATCGGCTGTATTGGTTATGCCTCAACCGCGGCTGTTTGCCGTCGGATGGGTGGTGCTGCGAATAGCGACCATGCTGTTGGTGGTGCTGTTTGCTTGGGAAATGGAACGTGTCTGGTATTGCCGCGCCGATATCGTCGGTGTGCAGCGCGTCATATGCGTGATGGTAGCGCTCGGCACTCTCACCACACTGATGACACTGGCATTTTGGGGCCTATTCTCGCTGTAATTCTGCCGATGTGCGCTGGTAAATGGGGCCTGGCGGGCAGGCTGCGTTGGTGGTCTGGGTGTGGGGCGATCGGCAGATTGCGTTGGCCTGGGTGTGGCCGGCCGGCGTACATCAGTCGGGGTGTCCGATACACAGTGAATGGCTGAGTATTACGCTTGGGAGGCTTCGGCCTCCTCTAAGGTGTCGAAACCGCCGAGCTGGACTGTGTGCAACAAGGTTTCCTCGGTGATATTGCGTTGCGGGCTGGCTGCGGCGCGCTCGCCAATCATCGCTTCGTAACGTTCGAAGGTCTGGTCGGAATACGTACCAAGCTCGCCGCGCAGATAGGTTTCGAATGAGGTGGCAGATGGTGTGTCTTCGGTGGTGGTGAGTACGCGCATCGCCTCGCCGAGCTTGGGGTAGCGCTCGCGGAAATCCTTGGCCCAGGCGACCTGCTGGGCGATGACCTGTTCCTGACGGGCCACGCGCTCTTCAGAGAGACGCGGAATATACGGCTCTATGTTCTTCGTGAAATTTTCCGGTGCGGTGGAGGCCATCATGCGGCCGTATTTTTCGGTCACGAGGTTGCGGCCCACGTGGTCGGCCGCGTCAAGATCAGCGGCATAGCTGGTGAGTAATGGCCGCTCCCATGTGAGGAACTGGGCCAACCGCATCTGGTGGAACACCGGCCAGTTGCCTTGGCATGCCGCGCGTCCACCCTCATTGTTGGTGCGCTGGAACTGATCCCATTCATGGCGCACAATAGCCTCGCGCAGTTCATCATCAGTCAGTTCGTTGGTCATCGACGTTCCTTTCACTGATACCTCCCTCTGATGAGGGAGGTGGTACGGCGAAGCCGTGGCAGAGGGAGCTTGAATCTACAAACTTTTAAGCACCGGATCATCAGAGGCGATGTGGTCCTCGACATACGGGCGCTGCCATTCGAGGAAGGTCTCGCCGGACGTGGTCAGGTGTTCGCGTTTGAGTTCCTTGACGATATCCACCGCAATCTGCTCCACAATATCGTTGATTTTCTCGATTGCTGGAGCCGCGCCCTTGCCGCCTTCGCCGAATCCGGCCCCGCCATAGCAGGCTGCCGAACTCAATCGCATCACGGTTTCCAACTGTTCGCCCACGTTCGGCAACAGCGCGAACATCGAGCCAGACAGCTTGCGCAATGCCGCGAACTGCCACTTGTAATACGGCATATAGCCCACCACCATCGGCACGTTAACCAGGAACACCAACGAGGCGGTGGCCTGCACGAACTCGTGGATGGACAGCCATGCGGCCGCGCCGTCGCCGCGCTTCAACGAACGCGGCAGATTATATTGACCGGCCTGGGCGATCATGCCGAGTCGCCTGGAGATCAGCGCGAGCCGCACATCGTCGGGCATGTTCTTGAACCCTTGGCGCGTCTTGGAAAACAGACCGGTGGGATCGGCGAACACCTCGCCATTGGTGGCGGCGGCCAAGGTCGATTCCTGAAGCATTAGCCACTCATGCGGCGCGGTCTGCGCCGGCGCAGTGCGATACCCGGTGATCGACTCAAAGAAGTCACCGATGCGGAACACGCCGTCACGGCGATTCGCGCCCTGTGCGCGCGGCGTGACGGGGGAGCCTGCACCTGCGGAGGGGAATGCTCCGGAAGCATCGGACCTGGCATGCGCCTCGAACGTCACGTGGCCTTGCGCATCCACGCTGAACTTGCGCGGCAGTGCCTCGTAATCGGCCTCAAGTTGCTCGCCGATGGCCGCGTAATCCTCATCCGTAAGCCACAGGCAGAAGCGCGGGCCGAAATCGTGGTCCTGCGAATACGCATCATCGAATCCGTAGCATTCCGAGCCATGACCCACCAGACCGGCGGCGATACGCCCGGCATACTGCGGATACTTCGCCGCAATCATCGGCTTGCCCATCTGCGTCCAGAACGCGCGGGCCAGCTTCAGTCCGGACACCGGGCATGCGGAAACGGCCTCGGCCGCGCCCGCAGAACCGGTCGACACCGAAACGGTGGATGGGGAAGATGCCGAGTTCGCACCGGTCTTGCCCTGTGCCGGGCTGTTCGACAGCCGCGAGCCGGACTGGGGCAGCGCGCCTGCATCGCCGGCAACACCCGCATTGTCAACCGTCACCCCGGCCTGCGCCGCCGCTTCCTCGGCCTGCCGCAGATTGTCGGCGGTGATACGCCAGTAATCGGTGTCCTTGCCGTAACATTCCTCGATCACGGCCAGCGCATGCCGGTATCCAGTAACCGCATCCGCATACCGTCTCTCGGCAAAGCACACCTGCGCGAAGCCCGCCAGTGCGGAGGCATAATGCGCGGAATGTTCTAGATGGCCGGTGCGATAGATTTCCAGCGCCTTGGCTGCATGCCAATGCGCGTCCTCCAACTTGTGTTCGGTCAGCAGGGTCAACGCCAGATTCGTGTGCGAGCTGGCCACGTCGATATCCGCGTCCGGGTTCACGCTCGAGGCTTCGATAATGCGCAGCGCTTCACGCAACTCCAGTTCCGCCTTGTCGGGCCGATTCGTCTCGCTGTAGAGCATCGACAGATTGTTGTGCAGTGCTGCGAGCCTACGGTCGGTGGGTGCCAGCGAATGCCGGCAGACACTCTGCGCCTGATGATACAAATCCTCGGCCTGATCGTATTGTTTGGCCGCGCGCATCGAGGTGGCGCAATTGATTAGCGTGGTGGCCCACGCCTCGGATGTGCCGGTGGTCAAGCCCATACGAGCGGCCAGTTCCAGCGCTCGCTGCACAATCCACTGATTCTCCTTGTGCCGACCTTGCGAGCGATAGAAGCCCATCGTTTCGTTGAGCACGGTGAGCAGTCCGGCCTCGTCGCCGGCGTTTTCCGCGTCCACCATCGCCTGTTCCAAGTACGGGCCGGCTTCGGTGGCAGCCGTGTGGCGATCGAAAATCGCGTCCAGTCCGTTCAGGAATTGTTGGGTATCAAAGGTTGCGGGCGATTGATCGGCATCGTCCGTGGCCTGGTTCGCCGTGGAATCGGAACCTTGTGCTGCGGCCGCCGCATCGGTGTCGTCGGCATCGTCTGGACCATGCGCGAATTGCGCGGCGAATTGTTTGAGCAGTGCTTCCTCATCCATACCGCCAGACCTCCCTGAATCGTGTCTGATTTCAGTCTATTAATACTGTGAACAAACACGTCAGGGAGTTTGCTGTGAGCTTGGTCTCAGTCCACCTTGGTTTCGCGCATGCGGTGAATGGCGTCGGTATCGGTTTCGCAGCGCCACGAGTAGAAGGCCAACAGCCCTACGGCAAGCAGAGCCAGCGGCATACCGCCCAGGCCGGTATAGCGATAGTTCATCGAGAAGGTGGTGAGCATCGCGCCGCCGACAATCGAGCCGATGGCATTGCCGAAGTTAAACGCCACCTGTACAGCCGCGCCGGCGATCAGCTCGCCGCCGCCCTGGCCGGCTTCGGTCATCAGCAATTGCTGTGGAGCGGAAGTAAAGAACAATCCGATGGCGATCCAGAACGTCAGTACAGCGGTCATCGGCTGATTACCCGGAGTGATAAGCACCAGCAACAAGCCGAGGCAGGAGATGGACTGACCTATTGCGGCCGCGCCGGCATGCCTCCAATGGTCGGTCAGACGACCTCCAAGCAGACCGCCGATGACCATACCAAAGCCGGCAAGCATCATCAGCATCGGCACCAGGGAAGACGACCATCCGCCGGTTTTCTGCAGCCAAGGGGAGACGTAGCTCCACCAGCAGAACACACCGGCATTGCCGGTGAACACGGCGGCCAAAATCACCCACGGGCCACGACGGGTGAGGAACTTGAACTGACCGGCGATGCCTGCGTCCTTAATCGGTGCAACGTACGGAATCCACGCCAACGCCAGCACAATCGTCATTGCCGCCCAAGCGGCCAAAATGCCGAAGGCAAGACGCCAGGAAAGGAACTCGGCCATCAAGGTGCCCGCCGGTACGCCGAGCATATTGGCCACGGTCTGTCCGGTGACCATCACGGATACGGCCTGCGCCTCCTTGCCTTTCTCCGCCAGAGTCTTGGCGATGAGTGTGGCTGTGCCGAAGAATGCGCCGTGCGGCAGGCCGGCGACGAATCGTGCGACGACCAGCATGGCGGCATTGACGGAGAATGCGGAAGCCAGATTGCCCACCAAGGCAATCACCATAAACAATATGATGAGGTTCTTCGGCGGCACCTTGCGGCCGAATACCAGAATCAGTGTGCCGAAGCACACGCCGATCGCATACGCGGAAATGTAATGGCCTGCGGTGGGGATGTCCACGCCGGTGGCGGCCGCGGCCTGCGGCAGAATGCCCATCATCACGAACTCGGCGGCACCGAGAATGAACGCGCCCGAAGCCAGTGCAAGCAGACTCTTCTTCATGGTTCCTCTAACTACTTCAGTATTACTTACAAAAACAGTGCGGCAATCGATTGATTCGAGCGATATATTACGGTGGTCCGCCAACAAATACGGGGCTTGCCGTGATGTGGTTTGTCGCTGTGTGCGGCGGGTTGTTTACCGCTGTTCGATCGCTTGGTTTGATTGTTGGGACAGGAAACGAAAAACCGGATTGCTGATTTCTCAACAATCCGGTCCAGTTGTCGGGCTGGCGGGATTTGAACCCGCGGCCTCTTCGTCCCGAACGAAGCGCGCTACCAAGCTGCGCTACAGCCCGTTTGGCAACAGACGTAGATATTACATTGTGGTGGTGGACAATGCAAATCGGCATGTCGCGAGTGTTGCGTGATGGTGGATTCGCCATGTGTACAGGTCTCTCAAGCCTTGTGCAGAGCCGGTTTTGCGTCATGTGAGCGGGTGTTCAGATGGCCGTGCGGTCTGCCGGGCTCATAATCGCCGGCCTTGCGTACACTGATGAATCATGGCTGAAGTTGTCGAAAATACCGAAAACACTGAGAATGAAACCCCGGCCGTCCCGCAGATGAGCACCGTCGAACGTGCGGAAATGCTGCTCAAGCAGGACGCCACCATCCGCGAGAAGATCAAGTCCGGTGCCACGCTGGACGAAGCCGTGGACCCCTCCAACAAGGAGTTCGGCCCGCTGGCCCACCCCGAGCAGGTGCAGATGCGCGTGGCCAAGCGCGCGATGATGCTTGAGGCCGGCATCGCCCCCTACCCGGTGCACTTGGACGTCACCGACACCATCGAGGCGGTTCGCGCCAAGTATGACGGCAAGCTCGAGGCTGGCGAAGAGACCGAAGACATGGTCGGCATTGCTGGCCGCGTGCTGTTCCTGCGCAACGCGGGCGGCCTGTGCTTCGTGCAGCTGTCCGCCGGTGACGGCACCAAGATTCAGGGCATGATCTCCAAGAAGGAGATTGGCGCCGACTCGCTCAAGCAGTTCAAGCAGCTCGTCGACCTTGGCGATCACCTGTACCTCAAGGGCCGCGTCATCGCCTCCAAGACCGGCGAGCTGTCCGTATTCGCCACTGAGTGGGCTATCGCCTCTAAGGCCCTGCAGCCGCTGCCGGCCCTGCACAAGGACCTGAACGAAGACACCCGCACCCGCAAGCCGTACATCGGCATGATCGCGGACGAGAACATCCGCAACATGGTGCGCAACCGCTCCAAGGCCGTGGCCTCCCTGCGCCGCACCTTTGACGACCACGACTTCCTCGAGGTCGAAACCCCGATGCTGCAGACCCTGCACGGTGGCGCGGCCGCCCGCCCGTTCACCACGCACATGAACGCCTTCGACCTTGACCTGTACCTTCGCATCGCCCCGGAACTGTTCCTCAAGCGCTGCCTGGTCGGCGGCATCGATCGCGTGTTCGAAATCAACCGTGACTTCCGCAATGAGGGCGTCGACGCCACGCACGCCCCCGAATTCACCATGGTCGAGGCCTACCAGGCCTATGGCACCTATGATTCCATCGGCCAGCTGGTCAAGGAGCTCGTGCAGAAGACCGCCATGGACGTCTACGGCTCGCACAAGGTCACCCTGCTCGACGGCACCGAATACGACTTCGGCGGCGAATGGAAGACCATCAGCATGTACGACTCCCTGTCCGAATCGTTGGGCGAGGAGATTGTGCCGAACGGCGGCCCGGACGCCCCCGGCACCTCCGTTGAGCACCTGGGCGCCATCGCCGACAAGCTCGGCGTAGAGCGCGACGACGTGGAGAACCACGGCAAGCTCGTCGAACACCTGTGGGAGCACTTCTACGAGGACAAGCTGTACGAGCCCACCTTCGTGCGTGACTTCCCGGTCGAAACCTCCCCGCTGGTCAAGGGCCACCGCACCAAGCCCGGCGTGGTGGAGAAGTGGGATCTCTACGTGCGCGGCTTCGAGCTGGCTACCGGCTACTCCGAGCTCAACGACCCGATCGTGCAGCGTGAACGTTTCGTGGCTCAGGCCAAGGACGCGCTCGCTGGCGACGAAGAGGCTTGCGACATCGATGAGGACTTCCTCGAGGCTCTCGGCGTGGGCATGCCTCCGGCCGGCGGTATGGGTATGGGTATTGATCGACTGCTTATCGCCTTGACCGGTGCCACGATTCGCGAGACCATCACCTTCCCGCTGGTCAAGCCGCTCGTTGGCTGATTAGGCATACTCTGGCTCCCCTCAGAGAGGGGAGCCGAGTTATATATGAAAGGGATTGCTTATGTCCATCGGCTTGTGGGTTCGGGGCGCGCGTCCCAAGACCTTGGCCACTTCCATCGCGTCGGTGATGGTTGGGGCGACGATGGCATACGCGCATATCGAGCAGTCGGGCACCTGCATCGCAATATATCCCGAACCGGCCTCCTGCGCCACGGCCCGTGAACAGCAGACCCTGCTGATGGACCGATTCTGGCCGGTGACCATCCTGTGCCTGCTAGTCGCGCTGTTCCTGCAAATCGCCGTCAACTATGCGAACGACTATTCCGATGGCATCCGCGGCACTGACGCCGGGCGTGACACGGACGAATCGAAATCAGGCAAACCCCAGCGACTGACCGCATCCGGACTGGTACCGGCCAAGCATGTACTGTTCGCGGCGATGATTTGCGCCGCCATCGCCTGCATATGCGGCATTGCCGCTATCGTGATTTCCCAAGCTTGGTGGCTGTTTGCCGTGGGTGTGGCCTCCTTGCTGGCCGGCTGGTTCTACACCGGTGGCAAGCATCCGTATGGATACGTCGGGCTGGGAGAAGTCGGCGTGTTCCTGTTCTTCGGCTTGGCTGCGGTATTGGGCACCGAATACGCGCTGTGCGGCACGGTGGACGTCGGCGGACTATTGGGTGCTGTGGCGGCTGGCCTGTTCTCCTGCCTGATCATGATGGTGAACAATATCCGTGACATCGACGAGGATCGTGAGCATGGTAAGTGCACGCTGGCCGTACGGCTGGGTGAATCCGGCGCGCGTACGCTGCTGATTGTGTGCTGCGTGGCCGCGTGGGCCATAGCCCTGCTCATGTGCGCGACCCTATGGTGGCCGTGGGGCGCAGTGCTGTTGATCTCGGGCGTCGGAATACCTGTGCGCATGGTCTCCAGCGTGAATAAACGTCAATTCCGCCCGGCTCTGCCCGCCGCCAGCTTCCAGACCTTGCTGTTTGCGGTGGTGCTGGCGGTTTCCGTGACGCTCTGAGAGCGAAATAATAAGACGAATACTCGTGTTTGGGCGCACGCGGCTGTAGACTGAACCGTATGACTTATAAACTAGTACTGCTCCGTCATGGACAGAGCGCATGGAATAAAACTAACCAGTTCACCGGCTGGGTCGACGTACCGCTGACCGAGCAGGGTGAAGCCGAAGCCAAGCGTGGCGGCGAGCTGCTCAAGGAGAAGAACGTCCTTCCGGACATCGTGTTCACCTCCCTGCTGCGTCGCGCCATCAACACCGCCAACATCGCTCTGGATGCCGCAGATCGTCTGTGGATTCCGGTTCAGCGTGACTGGCGTCTCAACGAGCGTCACTACGGCGCTCTGCAGGGCAAGAACAAGACCGAGATCCGCGAAGAGTACGGCGACGAGAAGTTCATGCTGTGGCGCCGTTCTTACGCCACCCCGCCGCCCGAGATCGACCCGAACGACCAGTACGCCCAGAACAACGACCCGCGCTACGCCGGCGATCCGGTTCCGGAAGCCGAGTGCCTGGCCAACGTTGTTGAGCGTGTGAAGCCGTACTTCGAGTCCGCTATCGAGCCGGAGCTCAAGGCCGGCAAGACCGTGCTGATTGCTGCCCACGGCAACTCCCTCCGCGCCATCGTCAAGATGCTGGACAACCTGTCTGAGGAAGAGATCGCCAAGGTCAACATCCCGACCGCCATCCCGCTGCTCTACGAGCTGGACGAGAACTTCAAGCCGATCAAGCCGCGTGGCGAGTACCTGGACCCGGAGGCTGCTGCTGCCGGTGCCGCCGCTGTCGCCGCTCAGGGCCAGAAGTGAGCCTAAGCCGCTAACACGGTACAAGCTGTAAGGGGAGTCGCACATAACGTGCGGCTCCCCTTTGCTATGCCTGCCAAATCCCCCATGGGGCGGTGATTACCCCATGGGGCGGTAAAACCCTCATGGGGCGGTATGCCAGAATGGCTTAATTCCGCGGTTTCACATATCCTTCAAACCGCCCCATGGGCAAGTTACCGCCCTATGGGTGTTTTGCCGCCCCATGGATACGCCGGTGTACCGCCCAAAAGCAACAAAAAACGGCGTCCAGCCGTAGCCGGATCGCCGCTTTCGGGCATCCTCCTCAAACCACAGGAGAACAAGTGTTCAGTTATTCGCCCAATGTGAGAACAAGTCCCAATCAGTCGATGTCGGTGCCCTCGTCGCGGGTCGGCTCCTTAGTGGGGTCGAAGCCGGAGACGATGTACACCACACGGCGGGCGGCGGACACGGCGTGATCGCCGAGACGCTCCAGGAAGCGGCCCAGCAGCACGATATCCACGGTCTGCTGACGGGTGATGTCATCGGACAGCGCTAGATCGAAGGTCTGGTGGTGCAGATTGTCCAGCTTGTCGTCAGCCAGGATGATGGCCTCGGCGGTCTTGGCATCGCGATCGAAGAGCATGGCCACCAGCTGGTCAGCGGTGTTGTCCAGGAAGTCGATCATCTCGGCGAACACCGGTTGAGCGGATTCAGGAATCGCGGCGGCCGGATAGGTGCGGCGAGCGGCCTCGGCCACGTGGCGGGCAAGATCGCCCATACGCTCGAACGTGGAAGCCAGACGCATGGTGGAAACGACCACACGCAGATCGGTGGCCACCGGATTCTGCTTGGCGAGCAACTTGACGCACTGGTCAATCACAGAGGACTCCAGGGCATCGATTTCGATGTCGCCGTCAATCACAGTCTGTGCGGCTTCAACGTCCTGATTCAGCAGGGCTTCCCCAGCTCCTTTGATCGCCTTGCGTACGTTCTGCGCCATACGGTCGAGGTCGTCAGCAACCTGCTTCAGCTCCTCGTTGAAAATAACGCGCATTTCTCTAGCCTTTCATGCTTGCTTATTGCAACCTGTACCAGTGTATTATTCCAGTACTTGTTCCCCACTTCAACGTAGGTAATGGCAACCTCAAGTTGTTCTACTGTTCATTGGGTTGTTCACCTGAAATTCATGTTACCGGCGTGCCGGCAAACCGCAATCCCGGCGTGTGGTGTGAAAGAATGGGGGCATGACACAGATGCCGCTCGTCGCCGCGATTGCTCTTATTGTCACGGCTGTTTTATTTGTGGTAGGAATCATCACGCTCATCGTGGGATTTGCGACACATCGAGTGTCCATGGAATCGCCGCTGGCCGATGATGACGACAATGACGATCTGTCCGACGACACCGCCACGCTGCTGTCCATGCTGCCAGGTGCGTCCGTGGTGGTCGACGAGCACGACGAGGTGGTCCGCTGCAATCCCGCCGCCTACCGCCTGGGTGTGGTGTCAGATGACGCCATTGCCCAGCAGCATGTGCTGGATGCCATTCACGAGGCGCGCAAGTCCGGTGGCAAGCGCCAGTTCGACTTGACCACCGATACTCCGGAGCGGTACGTCGCAGACCAGAACAAGGGCGATCACGTCGCCACGCAGTCCGTCCACCGCCCCAACTGGCTGAAGGTGACTGTAGGGCGTATCAACGAGCAGTTCGTCATCGTGTTGATTACCGATGTCAGTGATGTGATTCGTTTCGCTCAAGTGCGTGACTCGTTTATTACCAATGTGTCCGAGCAATTGTTGGGCCCCACTGAGGCTCTGGCCAAACTCGCCGATTCGCTGGAGTCCGGCAATCTGGACGAACAGCAGGTGGCTGCCGACGCTCGCCGGGTGCGTTCCAGCTGCAGCAAGCTCAACCACATGGTGTCTGATTTGCTGCTGCTCATACGTGCGCAGGAGCCGATTACGCCGTCTTCCGCCAACCGACTGAACGTTATGGAACAGCTCAGGGCCACGGCGGCGCGACTGGAGCCGCAGGCAGCCGAGGCTGGCGTGCAGCTGAACATCAAGGGCGACGATGATCTAGTCATCAATGGTGAGGCGGACCAGATCGACAGCGCCGTGACCAAGCTCATCGAAAACGCCATCGGCTATTCCAAGGAAAATGGCGTGGTCAGCGTGTCCGCATCCAAAGACAAGGATGGCGACCGCGCGGTGATTCGCGTGATTGACCAAGGCACGGGCATCGCTAAGAAGGACCAGGCGCGCATCTTCGAGCGGTTCTACCGGGGCGTGGAACAGAGCAATCGCACGGCGGATGGCGTGGGCCTAGGCTTGGCCATCGTCAAGCATGTGGCGCTGACCCATCATGGCGATGTGACCGTATGGAGCGCGCCCGGGCAAGGCAGTACGTTCAGCCTTACGTTGCCGTTGGCGCAGTGAGGTAAGGAATTGGTGGCATGCCTTGCATGCCACCAATGCTGTTTGATGAGCGACCTGCGGCCGCGGTCTCTCCCTCAATCAGCTACGCTGACAGCTCCCGTCATCAGAGGGAGCTTGTGTTGCGTTACTGTCCGAGGCGGCGGTAGTCCCAGCGGTCGAAGTATTCCCAGACCAGCAGTAGCAAGCCAATAATGACGCCGGCCACGCACATAATCACCAACGGCATTACGCTGTAGCCCACGGCCAGCAGAATCAGCACGACAATCAACGCCACAATCCATAGACCGGTACCGATGGCAAACACCTTACGCAGATCCACCCGTACGGGCTTGGGTGCGGGTTTGCGGACGGCAGGGTCAATGAGAGGCGCGAACTTCATACTCATGCACTGTAGTAAGAGTAGGGAGGGGCGTCAAACATCCCTCCCTACGATTTATTCAATCGGCATCAGTTGAGACCGATCAATGTGCATGGCATATATGGTCGGCAATGCGGGGCATATATGCCATCACAGGTGCTCGACCACGTAGTCGACGCACTTGGTGAAGGCCATGACATCAGCCGGTTCCACCGAGGGGAACACGCCAACGCGCAGCTGGTTGCGGCCCAGCTTGCGGTAGCCGGCGGCGTCCACAATGCCGTTCTCGCGCAGGATGGACAGTACCTGAGAGGCCTGGACTCGCTCGTCCAGATCAATGGTGACCACGGCGTTCGAGCGTGCGTCCGCATCGACGACGAACGGAGCGGCGTATTCGGAGCGCTCGGCCCACGAGTACAGGATGGATGCGGACTTGGCGCAACGTGTGGTGGCCCAGGCGAGGCCGCCGTTGTTGTTGAGCCAGCGAATCTGGTTTTCCATCATGATCAGGGTGGCCACGGCGGGCGTATTCAGGGTCTGATCCTTGCGGGAGTTGTTCAGTGCCGTGGTCAGCGAGAGGAACGGCGGCACCCAGCGATGTGCGCCTTCCAGATGAGCGCTTGATTCGACGCCTGCCGCACGATCGATAGCTTCGGGGGAGAGGATGGCGACCCACAGACCGCCATCGGCACCGAAGGCCTTCTGCGGTGAGAAGTAGTAGACGTCGGTCTGGCTGATGTCCACAGGCAAAGCGCCGGCTGCGCTGGTGCCGTCGATGACGGTCAAGGCACCAGCTTCACGACTTCCGGCCACGCGGCGAATCGGGGCGGCCACACCAGTGGAGGTCTCGTTGTGAGCCCAGCAATATGTGTCCACGCCCTCGGTGAGTTCAGGCAGACGGTAAGTGCCCGGCTCGCCGGGGAACAGCACCGGGTCTTCAAGGAAGGGTGCGTTCGCGGCGGACGCGGCGAACTTGGCACTGAACGAGCCATACGTGCCGAATGCGGCGCGACGGGTGATCAGCGAAGCGCAGGCAATCTCCCAGAACGCGCTGGCGCCACCGTTGCCAAGCGCCACCTCATACCCTTCAGGCAGGTGGAAGAACTCGCGCAGACCTTCACGAATCGAAGCGACCAGTTGCTTGACTGGTGCCTGGCGATGTGATGTGCCAAGCAGGGTGGTGGCGCCGGCGTCGAGCGCGGCGATCTGTTCGGGGCGGATTTTGCTGGGGCCGGAGCCGAAGCGACCATCTTCGGGCTTCAGCGACTCGGGAATACTCAGTGTGATAGTCATGGTTTCAAGGGTAGACCAGTGTTGGGGAATATCGCGGATAATGCTCGGTGTGCGGGATTACTGCGGGGTTACTGCGGAATTCCGGGGTGCCGGGCGGCAGTGGTGGCAATGCGGAATGCAGTGCAGAATGTACGCAGCACATCATGGTTACGGTGTGTCGGAATGACATGAGTTAGTGATTCTTCCGATAACCGGATAGTGAGGTTCGTGAACGGGCGGAAACAAGGCAGTTTTTTCACCCGGCCGCACGGTTACGTAAATCGTTTGACACACCCGGATGGTGGGGGATCACATTGAGGATTGACCTCTGTTCGTTGTACAGTACTCAATTGTGACGGTCATACGAGGTCATCGAAATGACCCCGCCGAACCCATCCAAGGAGTTAACGTAGTATGAAGCATGCTTCGCATAAAGCGACCACGGTCTCGCGCCAGAAGTTCAGCTTAGCGAAGGCATTGTTTGCCTCCGGCAAGGGTTCTCATTCCGTTCGTGCTGTGCGTGCGGTGCAATCCGCTGGTAGCGACGCCGTTGTTTTGGGGCTTGATCCGGCCATTGCCGAGAAGATCAACGAAATCGCTCCCCAGACCCGCCGTTCCATTCGTGAGGCCGCTCGTGCCGCTGAACGCCGTAGCCATATTCTTGCCTCGGCCTCACTGGCCGCTCTGGTCGGCACGGCCGCAGGTGCTCTCGCGTTTTCCAACAATGAAGACGCCACGAACTCGTTCGTGGCTGATCCGGCCACGACGACCACGCAGATTAAGCGCATCAGCGATGTGACTGCGGCTTCTCGTTCCGAAGCGCGTACTGATTTGAGTTCATCCTCCGTTACCGCACAGTCCACCAATGAAGGCGGCTGGGGGCTGAGCAATTCAGACAGCACCTTGGACGCCAAGCTGATGAATCGCAATAATGCGAACAATCCTGTGGTGTCGGCTCTCGTGGATGCCGATGGCGATGCTGTGCCGGCTGGCTTCAACCCGAACCATGCCGTTGGCACCAACTCCAACAACTATCCGTGGGGTCAGTGCACGTGGTACGCGTACCAGCGTCGTGCCGAACTGGGCCTGCCTTCCAGCGGCAACTTCGGCAATGGTGGCGCGTGGGCGGCGTCAGCTTCCGCTCTGGGCTATTGGGTGGACAACACTCCTCGCCATGTCGGTGATGCTGTGGTGTTCGCTCCTGGCCAGGCCGATGCCGATGGCGCGTACGGCCATGTTGCCGTTCTGGAAAAGATCAATGCCGACGGCTCCATTGAGATCTCCGAATCCAATGCCAAGGGATTGGGTGTGATTTCGACCCGTACGTTCAGCGCCGCCGAAGCCGGTAAGTTCCAGTACGTTCACTACTGATTCATTTCATTGGCTTACATTCGGTGATTACTGTTCGGATGCGACGTCGCCCTATCGGCAATCGTTCGCGCGAAATGACATTTCAAGTGTTGCGGCCGCGTATTAGTCCGAACTGACCTGTGCCGACACGCCGATATATCCCAATAGCTCCGGGGTGTTTTATTTCTTCCATCCTGTACGAGTTAATGCGCACCGTGTAGGGTGATGGTTCTATGAAGACCAAAACTGTAGCTTCTTCCATTGTTGCCGCGATTGTCTCCTGTGCCTGCTTGTTTATGTTTGTTCCTACAGCAACTGCAGCTGAGGGTGTTACTGTGACTTCCACCAAGTCCTTCCCCTCGTACACCCAGGTGCGCAAAGATCTGACGACTGAAGCCACTGCCACGAGCGTTGAGGACAATGCTGATTGGGGCGGCATTGAGAACCTCGATGTGCCGCAGACGGAATCTCAGGCGGAAAAGGATGCCGCAGCGGCCAAGAAGGCTGCCGAAGAGGAGGCCGAGAAGCAGGCGGAGGTCGAGGCTCAGGCGACCCAGGAGCAGGCCAACGCCGCGAGCCGTAATGAGTCTCGCTCTTCTGTTACTTATTCCGATGCCAGTGGTTCGGTTTCCGCTGGTGCCGGTGCCTCTATCGACCGTGCGTACTCTTTGATCGGACAGAGCATGGACTGCACCGCATTGGTCAGTCAAGCGTTGGCGGCCCGTGGCATTAACTTCCACGGTTGGCCTGAAGAGTACGTCAATGTTCCTGGTGGCCACGTAGTCACAGACGGATCCCTGCAGCCGGGCGATATTCTGATTTATGCCAACACCGGTGGATGGAACGGTGGTGCACACTACGATCATGTGGCGTTGTATGTCGGCAACGGTCAGGCGGTCCATGGTGGATGGAATGGCTATAGCGTGGCTCTCGCTAGTGCCATGACCGAAAAGCTCACCATCGTGGTGCGTATCCCGTGATGCAGTCTTATTGATTGATTTATTGCAGGCCTCGGATGCCGATCGGTATCCGAGGCCTGTTGCGTTCTCCTGCCGAATGATGCACCCGCGACATCATCTTCGAAATGCTATTCCTGTTATGAAATCGACCCATGTGTGCTAGTGTATGGCGTTGATGATGAGCGTTAAGACTATTATTTCCACATCAGTGGCGATTATCGCCACGGGTGCCATGTTTGCGTGCGTAGCCCCGTTTGCCTCTGCCGATTCCGCGCAGACGAGTGCTGTGGTGTCCTCACGTTCTTTCCCGAAGGCGAGTTCGGTGAAGAAGAATTTGTTCGCCGAATCCACCTCCACCTCGGTTGATGAGAACTCTAAATGGGGTGGCATCGAGACTCTTGATGTGCCACAGACCGAGTCTCAGGGCGAGAAGGAAGCTGCTGCAGCGGCGGCGGCTCAGAAAGCCGCTGATGAAGCTGCTGCAGCCCAGTCCGCTGCTGCTGCGGCAGCCAGCCGCTCTGAACAGCGTGCGTCGATTCCACAGGTTGACTTGGGTAAAATGACTGGCACTGGCACTGGCGCTGAGCTTGCTAGCTTCTCACTGAAGTTCCAAGGCTATCCGTATGTTGCCGGCGGCAACACTCCGGCAGGATGGGATTGCTCCGGTTTTGTGCAGTACGTCTTCTCCCAGTTTGGCATCTCCCTGCCTCGTACCTCTGGTGCTCAAGCCACCGTGGGTACTCCGGTCGCAAGCTTGGCGGATGCCAAGCCGGGTGACATTCTTGCGAATGGTACTCATGCGGCCATTTACATCGGTAACGGACAGGTGATGAATGCTATGAACCCGGTGCAGGGAACGGCAGTAAGCGACGTTTCCGTATTCGGTGGAGCTGGATATTCCATTCGCCGCGTGATGTGACAAGAATTATGCGGTAAGCGAATTCGTATTAAGGCACGTCCTTTGGGGTGTGCCTTTTTCGTATACGCGGATTTCTTTTTGAGCGGAGGATACCGGCCAAACCGAGTGTCGCGGGGTATTGTTGAGATACGCGGTATTCGTGCCGCAATAACTTCAAGGAGGTCGTCATGATTAACGACAAGGCTATTCTCGTCGGCGTTGACGGGTCGCATGCCAGTTACAAGGCAACATGGTGGGCCGCGAATTATGCAAAGCACGCGGGGCTGACGCTGCAGATTGTCTGCGCATATTCCCTGCCGAGCTATGCCGCCGTTTCGTTCGATGCCACTTACACGGCGATGGGGGACGATAACGCCGCGCATTCCGATGCTCAGGAGATTCTGTCCAAGGCCAAGGCCATCGCAGACGAGCAGGGCGTCGAAGCCGCCACACTGATTGTTACCGGAGATCCGGCATCGGTGTTCGTCGAATTGTCTCGTAACTACAATCTGATCGTCATTGGCAACCGTGGCAAGGGCGGTCTGGCCGAGCGCCTGCTGGGCACTACGTCCTCATCGCTGCCGGCATATGCTTACTGCCCGATTGTGGTGGTGCCGTACACCGATGATGACGGTAACCTGATGCACCTGAACAACACGATCACCAAGGTGGCCGTCGGCTCCGACGAATCCAAGTGGGGTCTGAAGGCGCTGGACATTGCCGCCGACTTCGCCACGTGCTGGGGTGCGGAACTGGACGTGATTTCCGCTGTGCCGAACCTGAAGGGTGTGGACGGCGAGGACGCCGTCATGGAGTCCTACAAGGACGATCTTGAGGTGCGCATCAAGCCGTTGCAGGAATCGCATCCTGATCTGAAGATCAACAAGCAGATCGTTTCCGGCCCGGCCGTGAGCGCCCTGACCAAGGCCAGCTACGATCACGATGTGGTTGTTGTCGGCTCCCGTGGTCGCGGCGGCTTCACTGGCTTGCTGCTGGGCTCCACCAGCCAGGGCCTGCTGCAGCATGCGGTCGGCCCGGTGTACGTGGTGCCACGCAAGTATGTTGAGGCCGCGGAATCGCGTCTCGACACCGTGCCGAGCTCGCCCGCCGAAGTGCCTACCAAGTCGCTGGAGGAGATTGCCGGCGTCGAGGAGATTCCGGTGTCCGCAGCCGAGCCTGAAGTCGCCCAGCAGATCGAAAAGACCATCGATCCCGATCGCCAGTAAAGTCCGAATATACGGAAAGAGGCTCCCGCCAGGGAGCCTCTTCAATTTATATCCCGTCTCAGTGCTTGACGGTGACGTTCATGCGCACCGGGGTCTCCTGCACGTAGGTGTGCTTGACCGTGCAACCCTTGTCGATATGGCGGGTGACGCGCTCCTTGAGCTTGTCGGCATCCTCCTCGGACAGACCGGCGTCGGAAGCATCAATCACCACCTGCTCCTCGAAACCGGTGTAGGCGTCATTTTCCGGGTCGTACGTGCCATCCACCACAATCTTGGCACCCTTGCCCTCACCCAGCGTATGTTCGATGGCGAACTGGCTGGACAGCGCGGCGCAACCGGCCAGCGCGACCTTCATCAGATCGCCCGGCGTGAACTGGCCACGATCCTTGCCGAACTTAATGTGTGCGCCATCGTCGCTGAACGCATCCCACGAACCGTCCTTGTTACGCTCAACCCACAGTCGCTTACCCATAGCTGCTCCTTTATTTTCAGCCGCCGGCGATCTGGCCCATCGCCATGCCAGCGGGGGAGCGCGGCACCTGGCCGCTCTCCCGCATCAGTGGACTTCTCTATTATGCCCCTAAGCTACACTGGTGCACATGGCTTTGACCGAAGAACAACTCGCAGATATTCGCTCCCGTATCCCCGCACGTCCCGAAACGGACATTCCGATGCCCTATGAGGACCTGGTGCGCAAGATCCTGACCGAAGGCACGCTGAAGTCCGATCGCACCGGCACCGGCACGATTTCCCTGTTCGGCCAGCAGATGCGCTTTGACCTGTCGAAGTACTTCCCGTTGCTGACCACCAAGACCGTGTTCTTCAAAGGCCTGGCCTATGAGCTGCTGTGGTTTTTGAAGGGTTCCTCCAACATCAACTGGCTGCTGGAGCACAACGTGCATATTTGGGATGAGTGGGCGGACGAGAACGGCGATCTGGGCCCGGTCTATGGCGTGCAGTGGCGTTCCTGGCCCGCGCCGACCCCCGAGGACCCGAATCGCACCATCGACCAGATCTCCAATGTGCTCGACCTCATCAAGCATCATCCGGATTCGCGCCGCATGATCGTCTCCGCGTGGAATCCGGCCGAGGTGGAGAAGATGGCGTTGCCGCCCTGCCACGCGCTCTTCCAGTTCTACGTGGCCGACGACAAGCTAAGCTGCCAGCTGTACCAGCGTTCCTGCGACATGTTCCTCGGCGTGCCGTTCAATATCGCCTCCTACTCGCTGCTCACCATGATGATGGCGCAGCAGGCCGGGCTCAAGCCGGGCGAATTCGTCTGGACCGGCGGCGACTGCCATGTTTACGACAACCACGTCGACCAGTTCCTTGAGCAGCTGGGCCGCAAGCCCTACCCGTACCCGACCATCGAGATCCGTAAGGCCGATTCCCTGTTCGACTACCAGTATGAGGACTTCAAGGTCGTCGGCTACCAGCATCACCCCACTATTAAGGCACCTGTTGCGGTCTGATGCTGATTACCGTTTCGTGGACAGCGAATACTGTGAAGGTGACGGCCCCCGAGTCTTCGCTGTCCACTACACTAAGGCCCAGTTCCGCAATCCAGGAGGAGTAAGCGAAATGGAGCATGACAGTAGCCGTAGCGGCTATCACGAACCCGAGCCCGGATCTGCCGGGCTGTCTGCCACTGAAGAAGACTGGGGTGACGATTATCCCAAGACCTTCTCGGTGAATCTTATCTGGGCCGAAGCCCGTGACAAGGAAGGTCGCGCCGGTGCCATCGGCCTCAATGGTGGCATGCCTTGGCACTGTGCCGAGGATATGAAGCATTTCAAGGAGCTGACCGTCTCCCATCCGGTGATTATGGGTCGTAAGACCTGGGAATCGCTGGGGGGCAAGTACCGGCCGCTGCCCAACCGCGACAACATCGTCGTTTCCCACGATCCGATGTACCGTGCGCCGGGGGCCACTGTGGTCACCAGTCTTGACGACGCGCTCGATATGGCCCGTCAGGAGGCGATTCCGGACGACGGTCTGGACCGTTCGGAGATTTGGATCATCGGCGGCGCCCAGTTGTTCGCCAAGGCTTTGCCGTTCGCGGACAAAGCCTATGTGACTGATCTGGCCGCCACCGTGGATGCCGACAGCTACGCGCCCGATATGGCGTCGCTGGTCGAGGCCGGGATGTGGCGGGAAGCCGAAGTGGGCGAGTGGCATACGCCCGCCAAGGAGGAGTCCGGCATCGATTCCTATCGTTTCCGTATCTTGGCCAAAACCAAGTAAGCATGCGAATCCGGCTTATGCCCTTTATAGCGGCATGAGCCGGATTCATATTCATTCGACCCCAACAATACAGTCGGGCCGTGTGCGGCCCGGTGAAGCCCGATTGAGGATTGATTCAAAGCTATGAGCAATACCCAGCCCTACACCGTAATGACCGTCTGCACCGGCAATATCTGCCGTTCGCCTATGGGTGAGATCATTCTGCGTCACTTCTTTAATGAGCGCGGTCTTGGCGACCAGGTGAACGTGGAATCCAGCGGTGTGTCCGACGAGGAGTGGAGCCACCCGATCGACCCGCGTGCCGTGCGCGTGCTACGCGAACGTGGCTATGGTGATGAGATTCCGCGTGACCACTTCGCACACCGCATCTCGCGTGAGGAAATCGACCGTACCGACCTGTTCCTGCCGATGACCGCCTCCCACATGCGCGCCCTGCTGCGCATGCTGCCGGCCGGCAAGCGCGCCGAAGTGCACATGTACCGCAGCTTCGACCCGAATCTGCCCAAGCCGAAGCCCGGCCGCGAAGATCAGATCGATCTGGTGGACCCGTGGTACGGCGGCAAGCACGAGTTCGAGGTCGCCATCGACCAGATTGAGGAAGTCGCCCCGTACATCGTCGATTGGGTGGCGAAGCAGCTGTAGGAATCGGCCTGTGGCCGATGCTGTGTGTTTCGCAGTCTTACGACTGCGGGTCTCTACCTCCGTCACCGCTTCGCGGTGCCGCCTCCCTCGTCAGAGGAAGGTACAGAAGATTACCTCCCTCTGTAAGGGAGGTGCTGAGCATAGCGAAGCGGAGGGAGAGACTAACGAGTCGGGTGCCTCAGAACACCAGTTGCACCAGCAACATATATACAATTGTGCCGCCGGCGATTGAAAGCAGCATATTGCGTTTCCATACGTGCAGCAGCACGATGACGGTGCAGGCGATGAGTTCCGGAAGGCCGTGTGAACCGGTCAGAATCGGGGTGTTGCGCAGTGCGTATACCACCAGTAGACCGGTCATCGCATAGGGCAGGACCTGGCCGAAATACTCGATGATGCGCGGCGGCTGCTTGGACTCGGGAAACACCAGAAACGGCAGAAAACGGGTGCACATCGTGCCCAGCACCACCGTCACGATAGTGATTGCGCCTTGCCAGATGGTCATCGTCATCGCGTCTGTCCTTCCTTCTGCTGGTCCGCTGCGTGGCTCATGGCATGGTCTGCCGTGGCTTCCGGGGCGTCGGCGGCCGGCCGCAACACGTCCAGATGCGGGCGTAGCGCGACGAACAGTATCAGCATGGCGATCATTGAGGGAATCATGAAATCATTGGCCCCGAATATCAGCAGGCAGGCCAGTGATGTCAGCACACCGATGACGGCGGACAGTCGCTCGCGATGCTTGCCGTCGAGCCACTGATCGAGGAAGATCACCAGAAACAGCGCGGTCAGTACGAAATCAAGACCGTCGGTATTGAACGGCAGATGCGCGCCGATCAGCCCGCCCAGTGTGGCGCCGGTCACCCAATACAGCTGATTGCACAGCGTAACCCAGAAGTAGAACCAGCCACGGTCGATGCCGGCGGGGATTTTCGCGGTGGAGTTGATGGCAAAAGTCTCGTCGCACATACCGAAAATCAGGTATGGGCGCTTCCAGCCGAGCCCTTTGAATTTGCCGAGCATGGATAGTCCATAAAACAGGTGACGGGCGTTGACCATCAGGGCCAGCAGAAAGCCGGCGAGCGGGTTGAACGCGGAGAGCAGCAGATTCACCGTGACGAATTCCATTGAACCGGCGAAGATGAACGCGCTCATACACATCGGCCATACGAAGGAGAAGCCTTTGGTGCCCATGAGAATGCCATACGAGGCGCCGAGAAACAGGAACCCCAGGCAAATCGGTATGGTCAGCGGAAACGCCGCTTTGAGCGCCGGCAGCCAGGCGTTGGTGTTGGTGTTGGCGGTGTCTGCCATGTGGATGATGTTCTCCTTGTACAACTGGTCTGCCGGCCGATGTTCGCCGATGATGCCATATGCGGTTATACACGCATGGTGTCGATAAACGGGGTGAGGGTGGCGTCGGGACCCTGTGCGCGAAGTCACAGTGTGGAGGATGTCACATCGTCTACGGTGGGATAGTCCTTGTGGCGGGCGCGAACACGTGCTGAGATGAAACCATGAGCACATATCAAGCGGGCCGAATGCTTTCAGACCTGGTCCCGCGAATACGAAAAGACCTCGGTCGCTATGACCGGGGTCTTTAGTGAAGTACCCCCAGAGAGAGTCGAACTCTCGTTGTCAGATTGAAAGTCTGGTGTCCTAACCGTTAGACGATGGGGGCGAACAACTCGAATTACTTTACGGGAGGTTGTTCGGTTATGCAAATCGACGGCATTTCGGCGTGTCGCAATCAGTTCAGGGTAACGGCCTGATAGGTGAAGTCATGAATCACGCGGCCGGCGGCCAGGCCCTTCTTCTCGAAGTTGGTGAGCACGCGGCCCTCGAATCGCTCGGATTCGGTGAAGTCGGCGTGCGGCATATCGGCGGCCATGTCGGCATTGCCCTTGCCCACGTGCTCCAGCGGCAGGCTGACGGTTACGCTGCCCAGGTTCTTCCAGCCATCGAGGCCGTCCATCACCTCGTGCACGTGCAGGGCATAGTCCTCGATGTCGGTGGCGATACGCCAGACGCCGTCTGTGACCAGCGCGCGATGAATGTCGCCGGCCATGGCCTTCTGCACGATGCGGCGCTTGTGGTGCTTCTTCTTGGGCCAAGGGTCGGGGAAGAAGGTCCATACCTCGGCCACGGTGCCGGCCGCGGTCACCTTGAACAGCTCGGGCGCATTGACCTGGGCCACGCGAATGTTGGTCAGCCCCTGCTTGCCGGCGAGCAGCAGCGTGTGGGCCACGCCGGGGTCATAGACCTCTAGAGCAAGGAAGTTCGTCTCCGGGTGGGCTGCGGCTGCTGCCACCACGTTTTCTCCCTGCCCGGTGCCGATTTCCACAATGAGCGGATTATCGTTGCCCCATGCGGACTCCACGAACGCGCGGTCGAGCGTGACGCCTTCGCGCACGTCCAGCAGGTTGCCGGCCGCAATATCCAACAGATATGTGCCGGCATAGTTGTCCCATGCGCGCTGCAGGCGATCGTCCAAACGTCCGGAGCGGCGTACGAAGGAGAGCACCTTGTGCAGGGGGTGCGCCGGTGCCTCGGTGTGGTCTGTGCCCATCGCGGCGACGGGATCGATTGCTGTGGATTCGGGATTGGTCATATATTCCTCGGATTTTCCTTGTGCGCCGCACCGCTGTTCATTCATTAGGTCGATTTGGCGTTCATTAGGTAGGTGGTGTGCGATACCAACCACCATATCAAGCCGTTTACCCGGTGTCCGTGCGGGCCGGCTCCGGGCCGACCTACCTAATGAACGCCAAATCGACCTAATGAATGCAGATATTGCCGGACGACACCACCGTTTTGTGCGATTATGTTCGTGTGATATACTCAAATTGTTTCAAAAGGTAACAAAGCGGACCAAAAGTGAACAGCCGCTGAACTCCCCACGGCCGACACTTGCAACCCGCACAAGGAAAGGTCAACTATGACAGTTCTCGTCACCGGCGGCTGCGGCTACATCGGCGCTCATGTCGTTCACGCACTCCATCAGGCCGGCGAAAAGGTCGTTGTCGTCGACGATCTGAGCTACGGCAAGCCCACTCGCATCGAAGGCTCCCGCCTGTACGGCATGGATATCGCCGCCCCGGGCGCCGGTGAGCGTTTGGCCGAAATCCTCGATGCCGAAGGCGTCGACTCCGTGATCCACTTTGCCGCTCGCAAGCAGGTCGGCGAATCCGTGGAGAAGCCGCTGTGGTACTACCAGCAGAACATCAACGGCATGCTCAACGTGCTCACCGGCATGACCCAGTCCAAGAACGCCAAGAAGCTCGTCTTCTCCTCTTCCGCCGCCACCTATGGTGTGCCGCCGGTCGATGTGGTGCCTGAGGATGTCGTCCCGATGCTGCCGATCAACCCCTACGGCCAGACCAAGCTGTTCGGCGAGTGGATGGCACGCGCCTGCGAGCAGCCGTTCGGCATCCGCTTCTGCGCGCTGCGCTACTTCAACGTGGCCGGCTGCGGTCCGGTGGAGCTTGAGGATCCGGCCATCCTGAACCTCATCCCGATGCTGTTCAATCGCCTCAAGCAGGGCAAGGCTCCCGCCATCTTCGGCGACGACTACCCGACTCCGGACGGCACCTGCGTGCGCGACTACATCCACGTCTCCGACTTGGCCGACGCCCACATCGCCGCCCTCAAGTACCTCGACCGTGACGAGCGCAAGTACGACGCCTTCAACGTCGGCACCGGCGAAGGCACCTCCGTGCGCCAGATCGTCGACGAAGTCAAGAAGGTCACCGGTCTGCCGTTCACCGAGGCTGTCATGGCCCGCCGCGCCGGCGACCCGCCGCACCTGATCGGCTCCCCGAAGCGCATCAACGAG
>OLRJ01000666.1_pt1 | contig 34266 bp, 30 predicted proteins | sample 1672741 | NCBI WGS metagenome assembly OLRJ01 (sample SAMEA3136719, study PRJEB25190) | human gut metagenome | biome: human gut; feature: human-associated habitat; material: faeces | place: Austria | collected 2013 | reverse complement strand
CCTCCAGATAATAGATAGTGTCATAATGACGCCAGTTTTCCAGGTTGTCACTGCACGTGATAGAGGCAGTTCCTGTCTCGCCTACAGTGATCACTGCATAACCGGTATTCACCACACTACAGGCAGGGAAGTAATCTCCCTCCGTATGGGTGAACGCATCATAATTTACCTGGATCACTGCAGTTCCCGGTTTCAATGCAGTCGCCACTGCCTTTTCTTTTGATTTCGTAGTATCAAGAGAAATTACATCCTGTCCCTTGATAACTTTAAAGTTAAATTCCGGACGTTCCACATCATTCTGTACAACGTCATGGACAGCCTGCCATACACGCCATGGATAAATGTCGGTAGATTCCCCTACCTGTAGTTCCCTCTGCTGGAACTGCAGCCAGAGGTCTTCTGCAAAATCATCATAAATGATAGGCTGTGTACGGACTCCCAGATAAGAATCAGCTTCTTCACCGGCTGCATCTGTAAAAAGATTCTCTTCCACTGGGGAATCTGAGAAAAGTGCCTCTTCTGATGTCAGCTCCGGCTCTTCACTGTCTGTATCCTCTGTGTCTTCTTCCATCTCAATGTCTGCTGTATCCGGATCTTCTTCCTCTTCTGCAATATCCAGGTCTTCCTGATCCTGTACCTGCTCATCCGTGTCTTCCTGGATTTCAAAGTCTGCCCCGTCATCATAAAAGGCAGCTTCTGTCCCTGTTGGTTCACTGGCATATGCCATAGTCTGTGAACCACAGGGGGACACTGCGATCAGCAGTGCCCCAATAATACCTGTAAGTCTTTTTAATCTGTTTTTCATTATTTCACCGTAACTTTGAATTTCACAACTTTCTTACCTGCCTTTGCAGTAATGGTAGCTGTGCCTTTCTTCAAGCCTTTTACCACACCTTTGGAGGTAACTGTAGCAACCTTCTTGTTAGAAGAAGTCCATTTCACAGTATCCTGTGCGGTAAATGGTGTCTTTGCAACTTTCAGTGTAACTTTTTTGCCTTTTTTCAGTGTCTGTTTCTTAGAAACTGTTGCACTCAGTTTCTTTGTTGCAACTTTCTTTTTCTGGACTGTGATCTTAACAGTCGCCTTTGCACCTTTTGTGGATGTTACTGTTACAGTAGCTTTTCCTACTTTCAGACCTTTGATGGTAAGTTTTCCGTTTTTGACAGATACCTTTGCCACCTTAGAATTGCTGCTCTTTGCAGATTTGATCTTATCGCCCTTGATCGCAGTTGTCTTGATACGGACACCTGTGGTAGACTTCTTCACCTGAATCGGAAGGGAAGTTACATTCAGGGTGATCTTCGGTTTCACCTGTGCTGCCTTCTGAAGCTGTGCAATCCTTGCCTCTGCATCAGTAAGCACTTTCAGCTGTGCTGCTGTAACCAGTTTCTTCTGATCTGCACTCAGCTTATTGTAAACATCACGAGCAGCTTTTACTTTGGAAGCATCTGTCAGTTTCAGATTTTTCACAGCAGGAAGGGCTGCAATCTTATCTGTCACTGCTTTGACTGCTTTCTCATCAGCCGCCTTTTTGTCAGCTGCCTTCTGAAATTCTGCAACCTTTGTTTCTGCTTCTGTAAGTGCTTTTACCTGCTCTTCCGGAACCAGTTTCTTCTGATCTTCATTCAGTGCATCATAAGCATCACGAGCTGCCTTTACACTCTCTTTATCTTCCAGTGTGATCTTATCCACAGCCGGGAGATTCTTTAACTGATCTGTAACTATATTTGCTGTTTCTTCCTCTTTGGTAGTCAGTCCAACAAGTGGCATATCATAAGAAAAAAGAGCAACATCATCTTCATCATTGATTAATTTTACTGTAAGGAAAGTTCCTTCATAATCTCTTATTTTCTCTCTATACTCTTCAGTAAAGTCTACTCTGAATCCTACTGTAGAAGCCACGGTGCTTTTCTCTAGCAACTGATCTCCCAGCCACACTTCTTTATGTATAGCATTAAAATCATCCGGAATACCTTCAAATTTAAGGTTTACAATAAATCCTAGGGAATTCCTGCGGTCAAATTGTTTTACTTCGTCTTCCTGATAAAGATCCAATATCTCAACTTTTGACAATTTTACTTCCTGAAGGTCAAATTTTTCTCTTGAGACTTTCCCGATTACAGCACAGTTATCCATGTCTTTTCCAATACCTACTTTTATAGATACTGCTTTTCCTGCAGTGCTGGCAGGTGTATCCTCAGGTAATGAAAATATTATCTTTCCACTATAAGCACTATTATCAGCCTCAACGGTCATTGGCTGGAGTTCACCTACGAGACTGTTATTTACATAAACTCCTGCATAAACTTCCAATGGATCTGTTTCAGTGACTTCTCTGAAAGTGCCTTTCAGATATGCGGTATATGTCCTTCCAGCACGGACAAAGCCTAAAGACTTCTCATACTCTGCATCCTTATAAGAACGTATACTGTCAACCTTTGCCCCCTGAATAAAAGGTTTGTCTGTTGCCTCAATTTCTACTACTTTTTCATCAGAAACATCTTCCATTTCAGAGCCAAAACCAACTTTGATCTGGATTTTGGTACCTTCAGGCAAATATTCAGTCAACTCTGGTGCAATGGAAATATCTCCTCTGTAACCGTTGTCAGGATCTACATTTTTATTTTTAACTAAAACTACAGGTTCTGTCACTCTTTTTCCATCGATATAAACAGCACAATAAGGATCTTTGCCTTCTACTGGACGGTCTGACAATTTTACAGCAATAGCTCCACTACACTCTTCGCCTCTTTTAAATTCAAAGCTCATTCCCCAGGGATATATTTCTTCTACAGTAGGATTTGCAGCTACTGGTGTGTATATCTTAAACGACTTTTTTTTCATCGTTTTCACATTAGCACTATCAAAATCCGAATAATATTGTACTGTTACAGTTTCTCCTTCTGGATATTGTGCAAGTACCTCCTTACTCAACGTATAAGTACCTTTTGCTTGTTTTAAGTTTGTTTTATCCAAAATCACAGCATTTTCATTTACTTTATTATTATCAATATATATATCTGCTTTAATAATAAAATCATCATCTGTTCGTATATCCGTAATATTACGTCCAATAAGAGTACATCCCAGATTTATTACATTATCTACCCCACGTGCAATTTCGGTTCCGGATTGTAATGTAGTAGCATCCATATACGTTGTAACTGAAGGTTTCGTTTCAGTAGTGCCTACATCTTCTGTAATGCTATCTTCTGATGTGAATAAATCAATATCCGTATTGTCAGTATCAATTAATTGATCATCATTATTTTCTATCTCTATGTTTTCGTCACTTAATTCCAATTCTTCATCTTGTAGCTCTTCACCCTGTAATTCTTCATCTTGTGACTCTTCTGTTAATTCTACATCAGAATATTCTATTTCAATTTCCTCTGAAGCCCAGACAGTCGAAGGCATTGTTGCCGCTAATAATGCTGCAAGACTAATACTCAGCAGTTTCTTTCTTCTCATTTCAATTTCAGTCCCCTTATAACTTGTAGCCTTACTGTTGCAGTCATATATAAACTACAACAGTAAGGCAAATATTATGATCTTACTTAAGTTTTAATCTGCAGATTATTTTACAATAATTTCGAGGTGTGGTAATACATATCTGTATGCTAATGTTGCACTAGGATCTTCCTCGATACTAAGAGTTCCACTTGCAGCACCCTCCGGTACTGTAAATGTAAGCTTGCCACCGTCCACATAATCAGCTATTGAATAGTCAGGTGTGGAGGCAATCATGTATCCATCTGGGACATTTTCAACAAAAAGATTTCTCCAACTCGGTATTGACAGACTATACTTTCCATATGCATATGCTTTTACATTCAATGTGTATGTTTCCCCAGGAGTAACAGTCAATGATTTTAAGAAGTCACCATTATCGTCTGCAAAGTATGCATACATATCGCTATAAGTATCAATATCCTTGTAGAAGAAGAAATCTATCACATCCCCATCTTCTACTTCCGCCTCGTTTACCATCTTTCCTACATAATCATTAGTTTTCTCTCCTGTCGTAGTGTCTACATACAGGTCATCCGTATGTGGTGCAATTCCATTAACTGCAAAACTTACAAATCTTGATTCTATGCCAAACATTTTATCAATCCAGGCACCATCTTTTGTTAACGATTCCTGATACCATAATTCAAGATAATTTGTTGCTGTAGTAGAATCGATTGTAGGATATTTTTCCTTATGCATAGCCGCTAATACATCCAAAGCTGATACAGCGGTTTCCTGATCAACCATATCTTTATATCCCAAATTTTCAGCTGCATCGCTATATACAATTATGTGTTTAGGTCCCAAAATAGAAGTATTCTCAGCATCTACTGCTGATGCAATAACATTTGCACTAACTACAGCCTTCTCATTCTGAGCTTCAAAGTCCGCTGCCTCTGCATCTGTAAAGAGACCTTCTGCATCGTCAGCTTCCGCAGAAAAATCATCTTCTGCTGCTATCTCTTCTGCAGATTCTGCTTCATCTTCGACTTCCACATCAGCTACGTCGTCCTCCTCAGTTTCTACAGCGATATCTTCGATGTCGATGTCATCTGCGAAAATTGCTGTCGGAGCAGCGATTGTCGTTGCTGTCATTGCAACACCCATAAGGATACCTAACATTTTTTTCTTCATTCTACTTGTCCTCCTTTAGGATTTTTTATTTATTACAGAGCTGATGTAAGCCTCCATAATGTTCTTTTTAATTACTTTTTCCCAAAAAGAGCATAAAAAATAGACTTCCATTTTATGCCTTTGGAATCTTTGAAACTCTCTAAGATATCTGTATTCTGACTCAGGATCTGACCTACTCACTGCCCTTCCCGGATAATCTGCATTACCCAGTGGTTGAGCATTTATGCTCTACAGCTTTCGTACCTATTACAGCGGGGATAAAACCGTCCCGGAATCTCACCGGATGTTCCCGATGTGTCTGTAACACACCTATACCTATAGTTACTCACAAAATTATAAAATTCACGTACTATTTCTTCTACATTCCCATTTTAATCCCCCCAGTTTTGATTTGTCAACGCAATTTTGATCCAAATCTCCGTAATTGTTCACAAAGTTATCACACTTTTTTTGTCAATAATTCACGAAACAGTCAAATTTGAGGGCTACTTTATTTAAATTTTATCGAATAATCAGTTCTCCTATCTTCATTTTTGCTGATTCAAGAGTTACCTCCAACAATACTCCTGCCCACAGGAAAAATAACAAGATTCCACTGGCTACTGCAAGAATTGCAAATCTTGTCCACTCTCTATACCAGATCAGTGTACCAATCAACATCAACCCAAGTATCAAATTGAGCATACCTTTTCCAATACAATATACTTCAACCATAATTTTGACTAAGCAGTGTATAACTGTAACCAGTACCCAGATTGGAATTAATAAAATTTTCCCAAAAACTCGTGATAACGTCCTCATACATATACCTCCTTCAGCTTGCGAACTGTGGCATGTCATGATTGACAGCTGCTTTATAATAGCTTCCCATCGTTGATGGTGCATTAAATAATACCGTCAGTAAATACTGTTTTATGTTTCTGATCTCTGTAGTATTTTTACTCATACATTCCAGCACATACTCAATATGTGAATGGTTCAGTTTCAGGAATTTGCTTTTTACAAATCCGGCCGGATATTGTTCCTTTGCAATCCTTACAGTATCCTTTTCAGTCATAACAACTTCAAGGATCAGCTGAAATATTTCTTCGACCAGATCTGTTTCCCTCTCATGCTCCTGCAACAGAAACTCAAAATCAATATTGTTTTTAATCAGTTCAGAGTATACATCTACTGTCTGTGCTCCCTGTTCACATCGTATCCCATCATGATCTGACCTGATATGATTCGATTCGATATTACTCTGATCACTGTGATTCTTATAAGTCTTATTATTAAGAGGTACTGTTTTGGGAACCTCCTGAAGGTTGTTTTCGGACACTTCAGAAGTATTTATCCTGTAACTTCCAAGGTGCTTTTCTGTCACCTCAGAAGTTCCCATTTCGATACTTCCATATATATCACTATTTTTCACTGAGGTTCCTGTTTCCGTACTTCCGTAATATCTCTGCTGCACCAGGAAGCTTTTCACATATATAAGATTAGGAAGTCCCAACCCACGTTTTTTCTTTTCGATCAGTCCGAATTTTTCCAGTTCAGCAAGATAGTCCATTGCTTTTTTCTTCGAGAATCCCAGGTCTGACTGTATTTCTGCTATCTGATAAATAATGTAAACCTTGTTTTCTTTATCGAACCACTTATTCTTCATTGATAAACTCATTCTGTCCAGAAGTACCGAATACAGCACTTTAGCTGGTAATGACAGGGAAGAAAACATATCATCCAGTAATAATGTTCTCGGAATCCTGATGAAACTGAACTGGTCTGCCTGAGAGCCATAATAGTATTCAAAATTCATACCGTTATCTCTCCTCTCTTCCAGATCTCAAGAAGATTCAAGATTACCTCTTCTATTTCAACAGGAGAAGTCTTCTCTGGAAAGTAGCTTCTCAGTTTATTCTCAGAAAATGTAACTTCTCTGTTCGGTTTGCCTCCAGGCTGATTCTCTATTAATATAGAAATCATTTTCTCCTGTGTCATGATCGCATCATTTTCTATTTCTCTACGAAGGGCTGCTATCTGAACAGATTTAACAGGACCATTTTCTTTGATATATTCAAAAATCCATTTCTGTATTTCCTTATCTAAATAAGAAATATCAACACCGCTGGTAAAGGGAAGACGTTTCTTATCTACATACTCAAGAAGTTCTGGTATTAACTCTGTGAGACGAATAAACCTGCGGATTGTATTTCTGCTTTCTCCCAGTTCATTTGCCAGCTCGCTGTCTGCTCTGTAATGTGTCCCAAATTGGGACACATTTTCTTTGCTTTTTCTTCCGACCCGGTGTTTCATTGCCTCCAGCTTCATCTTGTAGGCAAACGCTTTTTCACTGGGAAGTAATTTTTTTCGCTGAATATTAGAATCTACCATTACAATAATAGCTTCATCATCATCCAGATCTCTGACTATAGCAGGTATTGTCTTTAACCCGATTTTAATTGCAGCGTGCATTCTCCGGTGTCCGGCTATCATCTCATAAGTATTATCTACATCCGGTCTCACCAATACAGGTACAAGTATTCCATTTTTCTCAATACTTTCTACCAGCTCATCCATCTCTTCATCATCGACTACTTTAAAAGGATGGTTCGCAAAATTATGTATTCTGTTAATTTCAAGTTCGTTTGCGTTTTCTTCACCTGAAATCCCCATCAATTCATCAAGAGTGGGCATTTTGATTTTTTCACCGCTTCTATTCTTCATCAGCCATAACCTCCTCTGTAATAGCTTCATAGGCTTTCGCTACTTTGCCATTCAGACAATGGGAGAAAATACTGACTCCTTCCGCACTTGTTTCAGCAGCTTTTACAGACATCGGAATCACTGTATCAAATATTTCAATCTTATCTCCATAAGATTCTCTGACTTTTCCTGCTACATCTCTGGCATAGTTTGTCCGAAAATCAACCATTGTAAGAAGGATTCCTTCAAATACCAGTTTTCTGTTTAATCTCTTTTTTACCATGGCAATGGTACGGATCAGCTGTTGAAGTCCTTTAACAGGCAAGTACGCAGCCTGCACAGGAATCAATACCGAATCTGCTGCCACCAGAGCATTTATTGTCATCATGCCAAGACTGGGCATACAGTCGATCAATATGTAATCATATTTATTTCTCACAGCTTCAATATAATCTTTCATGATCAGCTCTCTGCTCATCACATTTCCCATCATCACTTCCAGTGCAGATAATTCAATATTTGAAGGAAGAAGATCCACATTTTCTTTATGGTGTAAGATACCATCTGTCAGGTCAATTTCTTCTCCATTTATTACTGCGGTCATCATCGTTGCAAGTGTAATTCCAATTTCGTCCGGTTCTACATATCCAAGACTTGCTGTGAGACTTCCCTGTGGATCGGCATCGATCACAAGAACTTTCTTTCCCTGTCTTGCCAGTCCAATTCCAAGATTAACCGTTGTAGTAGTTTTCCCTACTCCACCTTTCTGATTTGATATTGCGATTACTTTGCACATATTCCTATCCCTTTCGTTCAGACGTTATTACAGTCGTAACTGGAAATACAATTCCAATTACAAACCATATGTTACATAAAGGCTACAAACAATCTAACCTGTGCCATTTTGATTAAATTCCGGGCAGTCATTAATCAAAATCCCAGTAAAAATGTTTGATTTCTGCTTAGGAAAAATGTGCGGAAACCATTGATTTTACTGGCTTTATTCGATTGTAGCCTTATTATAACGTCCTCCCCATATCCCCACTCCGGATTGGGGTAGATTCGTTCTTCTTCCCGGACTGCCCCAAGGCGAAGGTAATTTTTCACATTATTTCCTGTAAAGTAAGGTTCGTTTTCCCGGATCAGTGCCCATTCAAAGAGGAGAGCTGCCACACCTGCAGTCAGAGCTGCAGAAAGGCTGGTGCCAGATGCTGTTCCGTATCCGTCCTGCTGTCCTGTTTCCGGTACTTTCAGATCAACCCCTGGTGCTGCAAAATCCGGTTTCACAATATTTTCTGTGTTGTATCCTCTTCCTGCTTTTATGTAGAGGCTGTTGTCCCGGTAATTGCAGGCAGTGACTGTCATGGCATTCTCTGCATCTCCGGGAGACGTCACTGTATAGTAGGGGCTTGGTTCCAGAAAATAGGTCTCCTCTGAGATCATCCCTGTTGCTGGAAGCCACAGGTGATATCTGCTGATTTTGTTTTTTTTATCCTCCACCAGGATTTTCCAGATTCCCTCCGCCGGATGAAGGAAACGAAAAAATACGAAAGTATTTCCTGTTCTTCTTTCTATGGGAACATAGTTTATCAACACTTTTGTTTCCACAAAAACAAATGAAAGTTTCTGGGTAGTGTACTTCAGAGCTGTACTTATGGAAAGTCGCTCCCCGGTAGGTGATTGTACGGACAGATTATAAAAATCCGGAGAATCTCCCCAGAATTCCATGCTGAACCCGGAAGAAGCTTCCTTTTTTCCCACCTTAAGTTCCACAGGATTTCCCTCCTGAAACTGCCCTGTATTTCCCATGTAGTGATGTCTGGCGGCCCCCTCATTACCTGCCGCCACAGAAACAGAGTTCTGACTGAAAGCAGCTGTGCTGTTGATATATTCACTTAAGGGACCGTCCCCACTGTGAGCCCCCATATTGGTACCAAGTCCGATGCAGATGGACAGGGGCATATTGTTTTCTGTTGCACAGCGAAGCACATAGGAAATCGCAAGCATGATATCATCTTCCTGGTAAATCTCCGCCTTATCTGGAAGAAGGTAAAAATCACGCAGATATTTTTTTGCCGGTTTCAGTTTTACGATCACCAGAACAGCTTCCGGTGCTGCCCCGGAAAAATTCTCCTGTGGTACTGTCTTTCCTGCTGCTATGGCAGCCATCCTTGTACCATGACCACTGATATCTCTTACAGGTACCAGGTCATAAGGATCTTCTGCCGCCAGTGCCTTATTAATCTCTTCTCTGGAATATTCCCTTCCAAATGGAATTCTGTCAGAATATTTTCCCGGCACATTCTGGTCCCAGATACTCAATATTCTGGTCTGATTGCCATTCCAGAACAAAGGATTCTGATAATCAATGCCCGAATCAATTATGGCGATCATAGTCCCAGATCCCCGCAGTTTCAGATAAGGATGACTGTGAAGTCTGAGAACCCCGGAAGCACTGAGACCTCCCAGATCCATCGGGACATAGCATTTGGGAATAGATGAATAGGAATAACTGTTAAACTCCAGTTTCGGAACCTCAACATCTGGTGTATACAAAATCCCAAACATTTCATTGATGATCTGAAAGGTCTCATCAGACTGATATTCACTCTGCCCATACATATGCTGACAATAACGGACAATAAAATTCTCATAGTTTTCGTTCTGAGCTGGAACAGGATCCATGTTATACTCTCCTGCAAAAGTCACTTATAAAAAACTATGCGAAAGAAATCCAAACATGAATCCTGTATTCTTATTTTATGATATAGTTTGTTCCTCTGCCTTCGACTGTTATAATATCTTTTTTCTCCGGGACAGTACTAACAGCATAATAACGCCGGCTGCTCCTGTAAAAAGACTGATAAACTGGGAGGTAGAAAGAACCCCTACACTTCCCCGTATCAAATCTCCTCTGAAAAATTCCAGAACAAAACGTCCAAGGCTGTAAAAGATCAGATAACAGGCTGCCACCTGACCATTCTTTTTTTGTTTTCTGGCGATCATAAGAAGTACCAGACAATGAAGAAAATTCAGAAGGCTGGAATAAATCTGCGTAGGAATCAGCGCTACATGGTTAGGTGCAAAATCCGAATTCTGGAAGGTAACAGAAAAAATACTGTCTGTTTCTCTTCCATAACAACAGCCAGCCAGAAAGCAGCCAATACGCCCAAATCCCTGTGCCAGCGCCACAGATGGCATCAGAAGATCAAAATAAGAAAGAAACTTTATTTTCTGAATTTTGCAGTAGATATATCCTGCCAGAATTCCTCCAAGAATTCCTCCGTATACTACAAATCCATCAGAAATAGTATCCAGTATAAACCCCGGATCCTGAACCAGGGATTTCCACTCAGTGATCCAGAACAGCATTTTTGCAACAAGCATTCCTCCAAGGATACACCAGATCAGAAGAAAAAATACATGATCTCTGCTGTTGCCATGTTTCTCTGCCCTCTGATCTGCCAGAAACCAAGCTGCCAGAATTCCCACTGCGATCATGGCTCCATATCCGTAAACAGTCAGTGGTCCAATGGTAAGAAGTTCGTTTTTCATAACTTTTTCCTGCCTTCCATCCAGAATTTCAGAATCTTCCGGTTCGCCTGGTCATTGAGACAATCTTTTTCAGCAGTATCCGGATCACTTTCTCCGCAGACGTCCATTCCTATTATATTTTCTCTTTTTCTGAACCAGGAAAGCCAGCACATAAGTTCATCAAGGGTCATATCTCCCTGACTCCAGGTAGTAGACGCCTCTTTTGTATTCAACACATCTTTGTCAACAGAGATATATAAAGGCAGATCCTCTGGTACTGAATCCCCAAAAGTCCGGCAGGCTTCTTTCTCCATTTCTGCCAGTTTTTCTCTGGAAAGAAAGCGGACTTTTTCTCTCAGCTCTGGTTCTGTCTGGTCAAAAGCCTCCTGGTCCGGTCCTATAAGGATCACTTCTTTGAGCAAAGGTAATTCCTCAAGAGCCGCCCTGATCCAGCCTCCACAGGAAAGAAGTCCGCCAAATGCAGGAGGCTGCATGTCTGTATGGTTGTCGAAAACAAGAAGCCTGAATGGCGTCTGTATCTTTTCCAGCCAGAATCTGCTCATATAATGATAATTCCCGGAATCCAGAAAATGTATTCCGGTTGGTTCATATGGGACGATTTTTTCCCGGATCATCTCTGCTGCCATGTCGTCACAGTAACAGTTGCAGCCTTCCATACCTGCTGCTTCTATCCAGATAAGCTCCCAGATAAAATCTTCCTGGTTATTTTCTTTCAACTCCTCATAAAAATGCTGCTGTCTGTAAATATCTGAAAAACTAATAATAATAATCTGATTGTTTTTATTCATGATTTCCAAAAAGGACAGGCACCTCATATGCCTGTCCCTCCCTTATTACTTATGATATTGTACGTTGCCGTATATCTCAGGCTTTGTCTACAGAACCGAAAAGTTCCATTTTTTCTTTGACAGTAGCCTTGATAGCTTCAAATCCAGGAGCAAGAAGTTTACGAGGATCGTATCCTTTACCCTGCTGATCTTTGCCTTCTTCGATGTACTTACGTGTAGCATCTGCAAATGCAAGCTGGCATTCTGTATTAACATTGATCTTGGATACACCAAGGTCAATTGCCTTTTTGATCATGTCTGCCGGGATTCCTGTACCACCATGAAGAACCAGTGGCATATCTCCTGTCAGTTTCTGGATTGCATCCAGAGTTTCAAAGCTCAGTCCCTGCCAGTTTGCAGGATATTTACCATGGATGTTACCGATTCCTGCTGCAAGGAAGTCGATTCCAAGGTCAGCGATCATCTTGCATTCCTTAGGATCAGCACATTCACCCATTCCTACAACACCGTCTTCTTCTCCACCGATAGATCCAACTTCGGCTTCCAGAGACATTCCGTTGTCTGCCACAATTTTAACCAGTTCTTTTGTTTTGGCTACGTTCTCTTCGATCGGATAATGGGAACCATCAAACATGATAGATGTAAATCCAGCTTCTACACATTTCAGGCATCCTTCATAGCTGCCATGGTCCAGATGAAGTGCAACCGGAACTGTGATGTTCAGTTCTTCCATCATTCCTTTTACCATTCCCACAACTGTCTTGTAGCCTGTCATATATTTACCTGCACCTTCGGAAACACCGAGGATAACTGGTGAATTCAGTTCCTGTGCTGTCTGAAGGATAGCCTTAGTCCACTCAAGATTGTTGATGTTGAACTGACCAACTGCATAATGACCTGCTTTTGCTTTTTTTAACATTTCTGAAGCATTTACTAACATGATAAATTCCTCCTAATCTTTCCCAGAACTGGTAATACCAATTCCCGGATTATATGTCTAGTGTACCAGATTATCTCTCTTTCGTAAAGCATATTTCCATAAAAATCTTATAAACAGTAACTGTTCACTCCATTCACAGCATCTTGGGCAAAATCCATTTGTAAATATATTGCGCTGCTGTTTGCAGTTTTTCCTCTCCGGCAGCTTCGGGCGGAGCCCTCAGGAACCTGTATTCCTGTGATATTCTCTGGTAAGTTCTTCCAACATGGCATCTGCCTGTCTGTAGGAAAACTGCTGAGAAGGTTTCCCTGAAAAGTCTTTCAGTCTGTGATCTACTTTCTGGAGAACCTCTTCTTCTGCTCCCAACTGAACCGTCATTTTCTGATATTCATCTGGTTTCTTTACACTGTGCAATGCCAGAAGATAAGTCTCCAGAGCTTCCTCGCTGTAACTGCCTTCATATGCCTTGCGAAAGCATTCCAGTGCCTTTTCCATCTGGAAAAGGTAGCTGTAAGCGCAGCCCAGGTTGTGCCATATAGATTCTGTAAGACCTTCTCTTGCTTCTTCCAGGCTTCTTTTTTCCAGGAGAGCCTGATATACCTGAATGGCATGAACATACATACCGTTTTCTATCAGTGCATCGCCTTTTTGTTTTTCCCTGAGAAGAGGACTTTCTTCGTCCAGTCTGCGTATCCTGCTATTGAGAACTTTCAGTTCTTCGTAAGTAAGGTAATTGATCTCCTTAAAAACCGGATACAGAATATCTTCCACGCTGGCAAATTTGCCAAGTGCCGGTCTAATTTTAGCTGCCAGACCGGGAAGTGCAAGCTCTTCCTGAATCCAGCTACATAATTCTTCATTGATAATGGTACGGTCAATAAGATAAAGATTGTGATAAAAATAATAGCAAAGCTCCTCCAGAGAGTATATGTTTGTGCTGATATTCTCTATATAATAAGGAGTTTCTGCTCTTTTTGTCTGGCATAAAATATATCCACTCATCTGCTTTCTCCTTTACCAGTGTACTGTTTCTGTCCATACTTTGCCACTGGAGGGAAACATCTCTCCAAATCCCAGATCTTTTACTGTGATCCGACACTGATCCTGGGAAATATACTGAAGAGATACAGACAGTCTTGTTGTTTTGACCGGCCTTTTCGGAAGTTCCGGCAGTGCCATCGCCATTCGCTTTTTGTTTTCATCGCCCATGTTTTCTACTACAAAGACCAGTTCCTCTGCATCATCCAGAATCAGCTCACAGGTTGCCCTGCATTCGTACCAGTTGCTGCCGGCTTCTATCAGAGGATAATAAGCAGGCGCTCCCATAACTCTCATATCCATGCCTACATCCGTCAGTACCATGGAACTGCTCATATAGCGGTATTCTTTCAGCTTGTGGAGAACGTATTTCTCTGCACCTGCACCGCAGGCTCCTGCCGCAAAAAGATTATTTCCAAAAAACACCTTGCGTCTCTGATAACAGAGGATTTTGACGGATCTCTGTGCCCACTCCTGATCAAATCCCTCTCCATTCATCTGAATGCTGGAATAAAGATCCTCACCAAGTGTTTCTTTGATAAAGCCGGCAAAATCTTCATCTCTCTCTTCCGGTTTCTCCCGGAGATCTGTTTCTGTTCGGTTTTCCAGCCGCACCAGATAAGGTTTACTGCCGGAATTGATGGTAAGTTTGCGGAATGTAACATGATTTCCTGCAAAGCTGTACCAGCCTACACTTCTGTTCCAGGTCTCTGTTTTCTGGGTCATTACATAATAATAAAAACTTTCTTCGTAATCCATGAGCATGAACCGTTCCGGTGCAAGCCCCAGGAAACTGCAGGCTTTCTGAAGATTCTCTACCTGAACTTCATCCAGCGTTTCCATGGTTATGGTCAGGCACTTTGTATTACGGATAATCTCCTGAATTCCCAGGAATTTCAGCATTTCCCGGATAAAATATGCCAAAAGTTTCCAGGGTTCTGTCTCTTCGCCTGCTACCTGAATGGCTTCCCTGCTCCGGGAGATCCTGTAAAGATCATCCAGAAGGATACCGCCTTTTTCCCTTGCAAAATATTCTGCTTCCAGACCTATGGAATAATCATCCTGTTCTTCTCTTCTGCAAAGACAGGTGGGAGTCTCATACTGGGAACTTCCTACTTTTACAGGAAGCGACCTGGCTTCCTCTGCTTTTCTGTCAAAATAACAGATCTGAGAATATTTTTCTCCAAAATCTATTCCAATGATCAAATCTCTTGTTTCATTCATTTATGATGGTTCCTTTTCTATGGTAAACATTTCCTTCACATACTGTTCCTGACGAAGATATCTTCCCAGATCTCTGGATACTTCCTGTCCTTTGTCCAGTTTCCGGGCAGAGATCATCTGGTTAAGAAGCTGATACTTGCTTCCCTGTGCACCTTCAATCTTTTTCATGGTGACTGTTCGCTCCGGAGTGGTCCTGATTTTACCTTCGTGTTCAATCTGGAAATAATAATGAAGGGTTTCTCCGTAAAAAAGTGTAAAAGTCCTTACACAGATTCCCTGATAAATATCTCTGGCAGGTTCACTTTTATAATCGGTCGAAGAGCCAAGTCCTGTATCCAGCCTGTAGAACAGAGTTATTTTGTCTCCCTGTTCTCCATGGCATTCCACAAAAGTCTTATCATCCAGCTGATAGGGACTTAAGAGTTCCGGCTGAATCCTGCGGAAAAATCCAAAAATCAGATGATTTCTTGCACATTCATCCAGAATCTTTTTTTCTATCTGAATCAGTTCCGGCTTCTGGTGTTTTTCTTTTGAGAGATCCATAAGAAGTGCAAGTCTGCATACCAGATTCAACGGCCAGTGATTTACAAATCCATATTCCAGTCTCTCTCTTATAAAACGGCTCATAGGATATTCTTTTACAAAGATACCATAGGCAACCTGATTCAGATATGCCCCGATGATCCGTTCCTTACCAGACTGCTTTACATAGGATTCCAGAACGGTTTCTCCTTCCTTCCGGAAATCAGAAGTGAACATCAGAAGTCCCAGGATTCTTTCTTCCAGATCATAGGTATCCATCTCAAATCCTACTGCACTTTTCCAGATGCTGAGCATTTCATCAACCGGTCCAAATCTGTGAAGCATCAGATATTTCAGGATCACTTCATCATATTTGCCATGGCGGTAAACTTCGGAAGCCAGTGCGATCAGCTCATCGTCCTCAGCCATATTGCTCTTAAGGATCATCCTGCTGGTCAGTTTCAGGAGACAGCCAAGATCCAGTCCTTCATATCCATACTCTTCTACGATCCCCATAGCCTGACGGAACATTCTTCTGGAGATCAGCACCTTAAGAAGGGTTGTTCGGTCTACTTTTACATATTTGCGGTAATCCATCTGTTCCAGATAATGATCCAGGTTCTCTCCCTGCATATGTTCTGCATAATAATCCAGAATGTTTTTGCGGACAGAATCTCTGTATTCTCCTGTACATCCACTGCATTCTGCCAGCTTCTGGAAATATGTAAGGTTGTGGCTGTCCATTTCTGTTTTTTCACAGTAATGCAGCAGCAGACCGGGATCTTCTGCTCCCAGTTCCAGAAATCTCTCCAGCACCTGTTCCTCATCGTTAAGTTTCTTCAGATTATAATGAACTGTAGATACATAACGCCGCTGCCTATCGTCCTGAAAAAGGATCACTGCGTCCTCTGTATAAATTCTCGGATAGGCAATTCCCTGTACACATGGATAAATTTCTTCCTGATTCAGCTGGCTGTGTCGGATGATTACCTGATGGATCTTCGGATCATCACAGTACAGACGGTAAGTAAACAATCTGGTGGAAACTTTCTGTGCCTCTTCTTTTGTTTCCGGAGCAAAAAGAAACTCCTGATAAACAGTGGCATAATTCTCATCCATGGCATCACTGTCTGCCTTACGGAGGGCAAATCGCTCCATGGCTTCTCTGTAATTTTCGTAAGTTCCCGGAGACTTTGTCTTATTAGCTATGACGCTGGCGTAAACAAAAGCCTTTCGGGCATCTCCAAGTGTATTGTCATTGTATGCAAAATACATCAAAAGAGTTCTTGGAAGTTCTCTCTGATAGGAGATGTCCATAGTCTCTACATAATATTCATAAAGTCTGGTAAGGCGGAGACCCTGGTCCACAGCAAGGGAAAACCATCGGAAATATTCTGGTTTCCGTGGCTCACCTTTCATAATATATTTACAGATTGCTTCCAGAACATCATCAGAAGGAAACTGTTCATAACCTTCTACCAGTGCATGATAGAGACATCCATAAAATTTTTTTTCGTAGCCGGCCAGATATGCCATTCTCATTACGATCTCTTCAGTAAGCATTTTTCTTCTGCCGGCATAATGAAATACCTGCATCCAGAAAGGACTCATCCTGTGAAGCAGAGAGGCGTCTTTACAAACCCACTCCCAGGCTTCCTGATAAAGGAGAGGACTGGTACAGCCTTTTTCGTAAAGTTCTTCCATAACAAAAAGAGCCTGTGAAGGAGAGTTTTTGTAGGTATTGTCAAGTTTCAGAAGCAGCCAGAACAGCCAGAAACTGTCTGATTTCTGCATGTAGAAATTCTGGATCTTCCATAAGGCTTTGGATCTGTCTCTGTAAATCCCTGTCAGGTGACAGAGGTAGAGATAAAAACCTGCAAACTCCAGTTCTTCTCTGGAAAATTCCTTATTCTGATAATCTTTTAGGATCTCCACTGCTTCCCGGGTTCTTCCTTCCAGTTCCAGAATATAGGCATCGTACAGCTGATATTCCGGGTAATCACAGCTGGATGCTTTCAGGGTATCCAGAATCTGTCTGGACTGGTTTGCCCATTCTGTAAAAGTAATCTGATTTTCCCTGTATGCCATATAGGTTCTGGCAAGTTCCAGTTTGTGACGTTTTTCTTCTTTTTTAATATCCAGTGGAATCTTTGGTCCTCTGGATGCTCTTACCTGATATACCAGCACTTCATAAGGGGTTTTTACAAGGATTTCGCCCAGTTGGGTACCCTTCTTCAGTCTGTCTGTATGGATCACGTAATTGATTCTTAAGGAACTTCCGATAAAATCTTCTTCTGTGTAGACTTTGCGTTCCGGCTCCAGGAACTCACCGGTAGCCTCCACATCCAGCCGGAGATGTCCCCAGCCACTTCTGTGGATGTCAAAAGATTCCTGAACGGATTCCTGAAGGCTGTATACTTCATTTTCTGTGGTCTTGAGGCTTACAGATACCGGTTCCTTCTGGTTCAGACCTATGAGAAATTCTTCCAGATGCTGATAAGTAACTGGCTGTCTGGAAAGCCCTGCATAAAGTGCTTTCTGACTGTTGTCTGCCTCTTCCAATATTTCAGCAAAAGACTTGTCCGTAAAAAGGCGGTATGCCTCCCTCAGATCTGTTCTGGCTACTTCTTTAAAATCCTCCATACTCTGGACCCGGTTTCCAAAGCTCTGGATCTGTTCTTTTCGTGCTGTGATCTCAAAAGGGATCTTATATTCTCCGGTATCTGAAGTAATGCAGAGCCAGCCTTTGCATACCTCCCCCGGTTTCATTCCGTTACCGTCTGCACCATAAGGAAGCCGGATGGTTGTGCCGGAAAACTGACTGGTGCCTGGCACAAATCTCCGGTTGGAGGAAGTCACATACCCCTGAATGTGTTCATTGTCCTCTGTCCCCAGATACAGTTCTCCCTGCATGGTTCCTCCTGCATCCAGTGTAATCTGTATTTTGTCCTGTGAAAAAAGAAGGGGCGGTTGTGAAAAATCAAATTTCCCGCTGATTAATTGTTCGATCTTTTTTTTCAATATATTTCACCTGATTATCCTTGGAATTTTGTTACTTCGCATATAAAATTTATTATACACTACATTTCCGGCATACGCAAGAATCACCATTTTATGTCAGATATGGTTACTATTCACTCTGTTCGCAGTAACGCTTCAGGTATATATATAAACGGAATATTTAATTTTTACAGCCGCCTTTTTGTCAGATGCAAAAATGTCTCAAAGGTCACAGACAATAATCTTTTATCAGAGATTGCATTCCAGTACTTCTTTTTTCAAAGGGATGGACGCAGTGGCTCCCGGACGTGAAACTGCAATGGCAGATGCTTTGGCTGCCAGTTCAAGTCCCTCCTGTACCGGCATTCCATCAATGATAGAAGAAATAAAATATCCGGTAAAAGTATCTCCTGCTGCTGTGGTATCTACTGCTTTTACTTTAAAGATTCCCTGACGGTAAATACCGGTTTCATCCTGATATGCGGAACCTTCTCCCCCAAGTGTCAGTACAATCTTTGCAGAAGGATATTTTTCTTTTACTGCTGCCAGAATCTTTTCCGGTTCTTTTTCCCCGGTGATCTGATAACCTTCAATCTCATTTACAAGGAACAGACTTACTTTAGTCAGGTCACAGACTTTCAGATTGTCATCAAATGGTGAAGGATTCAGAATGATCATCATTCCTTTTTCGCTGGCTTTGTCGATAATGTAATCCAGCTCGTTGATTTCATTCTGAAGAAGGATGATATCACCTTTTTCAAAAGAAGCCAGTACTTCGTCTACAAATTCTCTGGTAATGCTCCGGTTGGCACCGCCAAATAACAGGATACAGTTCTGCCCGTCTTTGTCCACCTGGATGACTGTATGACCACCTGGTCCGGGGATCTGGCGGATAAACTCTGTATTTACTCCGTTTTCTTTACAGGTTTCCAGAAGAATATCCCCTTCTTCTCCGATCATGCCTGCATGATAAACCGGAATCCCTGCTTTTGCAAGGGCAATAGACTGGTTCAGACCTTTTCCACCACAGAACGTCTGCCTGTCTTTAGAAGCCTGTGTTTCTCCCGGAATAAGAATACTTTCTACCTGATAAACATAGTCCAGATTCAATGAACCAAAATTCAATACCTTCATTTTTATATACCTCCCAAAATTCTCATTATAAAAATCATATAATACCCTGTTTTTTTTTTCAATGTTCTTTTTTTCAATATTTTCTGTAGTTTTTGGGAAAAGCACAAAGAGCCAGTCTACAGCATAGACTATAAAGAAATCCCCTTTGAGGTGAACTATTGAAGACTTTTTTGAAACCTTTGACTGCTGCTGAGGAAAAATTCTATCTTCAACGTTGCCGGGAGGGTGATTTGGAAGCCAGAAATATTCTCATTGAAAGAAACTTAAGGCTGGTAGCTCATGTGGTACGGAAATATCAGGGCCCCGGGGAAGATCTGGATGATCTGATCTCCATTGGCACCATCGGACTTATCAAGGCAGTGTCCACTTTTGATCATACCAGGGCAGCAAGACTTTCTACTTACGCTGCCCGCTGTATTGACAATGAACTTCTGATGATGTTCCGGGCACGTAAAAAATCTGCCAGAGATGTCTCTCTTTACGATCCTATCGGCACAGATAAAGAAGGGAATGAGATCAGTCTTCTGGATATTATCGAAAGTCCTCCCGTAGATATTGTGGAAGAATATTCCACCAGAGTCGATATCCGACATCTGCTCACCCATCTCAGCAAAGTGCTCACTGCCAGAGAATATCAGGTGATCTGTCTTCGGTATGGCCTGTTCGGACTTCAGGAGCAAACCCAGCGCGAAATTGCAACCAGACTTCACATCAGCCGTTCTTATGTGTCCAGAATCGAAAAAAATGCCCTGAATAAACTCAGGACACTTTTTGACTCAGAATAAATAATTTTATGCTTCGGATCTTCTGAGAAGATCGTATTTCTCAATATCTGCGCCTAAATCCACTGCCAGTTTCTGCTGTGGATGTGGTGCACTTTCTACAGAATTGCCTTCTTCATCGTAGATTGCCTTTACTGTAACAGTAAGATTCCGTCCATCAGGCTTCATGATCTCAACGGTCTCACCAACGGAGAATTTGTTTCTCTGGGTAATATGTGCGTAGCCCTTTTCGTCTACTTCCTCTGCATAACCCAGATAGGTATATTCCTTTACGTAAGTATTGTTGTCATAGATCTGTGTATTCTCATCTGGCTTACCATAAAAAAATCCTGTGGTAAACTGACGGTAAGTACAGTTGGAAATCTGCTCCTGATACCAGGACATATTGGCTTTGTACTTCTCCGGTGATTCCATATAATCATCAATTGCCTTACGGTAAGTTCTGGCTACTGTCGCCACATAGAGAGCTGTTTTCATACGTCCTTCAATCTTCAGGCTGTCTATACCGCAGGTGAGAATATCATCCATATGTTCGATCATACAGAGATCTTTGGAGTTAAAGATATAAGTGCCCCTTTCGTTCTCAAAAACCGGCATGTATTCTCCAGGACGTTTCTCTTCTACTATAGAATATTTCCAGCGGCATGGATGGGTGCATGCCCCCTGATTTGCATCTCTTCCTACCAGGTAATTACTGAGGAGACATCTGCCGGAATAGGAAATACACATGGCTCCATGTACAAATGTCTCTATCTCCATATCATCTGGAATGTTTGCACGTATCTCCCGGATCTCATCAAGTGAAAGTTCTCTGGCTGTTACCACACGTTTGGCTCCCAGACGGTGCCAGAAACGATAAGTCTCATAATTGGTATTATTTGCCTGTGTACTGATATGGCATTCGATCTCCGGACAGATTTCTCTTGCATAAGTAAAAATACCAGGGTCTGCAATGATCAGCGCATCTGGTTTCAGCTCTTTCAGTTCTGTAAGGTATTCCCTCACCCCTGGAAGGTCCTGATTATGTGCCAGAATATTCACTGTCACATACACCTTTACACCATGCTCATGAGCAAAGGCAATTCCTTCTGCCATATCCTCGTGGGAAAAATTTTTGGCTTTTGCACGGAGTCCAAAGGCTTCGCCACCGATATATACTGCATCTGCGCCAAAAACAACAGCGATCTTTAACACTTCCAGGCTGCTGGCAGGTACAAGTAGTTCTATTTTTCTCATAATCTTCTCCTTATGATTGCTTTACACTGACAGAAACGCCGTCTCCCAGTGGAAGGATCGTTGTCAGAAGCAGGGGATGATGCTTCAGCTGATAAAGATATTCTCTCATTCTCTTGTAAATGGTGCGGTTTCTCCGTTCTACCAGATAATGAGATTCAATCAATTCTCCCTCCTGAAGAACATTATCAGATATGAGGATCCCTTCCGGTGCCAGAAGTCTGACCACATCCGGCAGCCAGTGAATATACTGACCTTTGGCTGCATCCATAAAAATCAGGTCAAACTTACCATCCATCTCTTTCAGGTATTTTCCTGCATCCCCTTCCAGCAAAGTAATCTGATGTTCTCTTCCTGCTTTCTTAAAATTTTGTTTCGCTATAGGAATACGTTTCTCATAATTCTCAATGGTAGTGATCTGTACATCCGGACGTCCGTATTCACACATAAGAAGTGTGGAGAAGCCTACGGCTGTCCCCACCTCCAGAATCTGCCCGGGTTTCTTTACCGCAAGCAGTACCTTTATAAAACTCTGCATTTCTCTCCGGATGATCGGCACAGATGCAGCCAGTGCCTCCTGCTCCAGTTCCTCCAGAAAGGGCGTGTTCCCACTGTCCAGAGAATTAATAAACGTGCGCATTCTTTCTTCTACGATCACGTAGTAGCTCCCTTCTGCTCCTCTGTTTCTCCTGCCAGGATTCCCATGATTCTTGCCGGTGTATAAGCAGTACTTATAAGATAGGTCCCTGGTTTCAGTTTGCCATTATAATTGTAGAGCCTTACCTGCACACAAAAAACCAGAGGACTTTCAATCAGTCCCTTGCTTTTCAGGGTCTTGCCAATCTGGTAAACAGATGCGTCTTCTTCGATCACTACAGTTACTTCCTGTCCTTCTCCCGGACTCATAGGCTGCTGGTTAAAGACATTATAACCAAAAGTATATGTGATCTTGCCGACCCAGATGACCAGCACTGCCACGCAGACATATAACGCTGTCTTAAAAAATCCGCCAGCCAGAAACATTCCTGCATTTCCTACCCGGTCTTTTACATCTCCCATGCTGTCTGTACCTCCTTGTTAAATAACAGGAATATTTAATTCAATTCCTTCTGTAATACTGACACATACCTGCTGTATCAGTCTGCAGAGAGCAAGCTCTGCATCCAGATATGCATTCACCTCAGGGTTCTGTCGAAGCTCTGCTGATTCTCTGGAGAGCTGTTCTGCATCCCTCAGAAGTGTATCCCTGTCATCTTTGTTCTGCAGTCTGAAATTATCTGCCCGGAACCGGTTTACACGCTCCATCAGATCAGGATTTCTTCCGAGTATCTTTTCCTGTTTCTTATATTCTCTGTATACAGGGTTCTTCCGAATCGAAGCCAGAAGAGCCTGGGTATCTTTTGCTACTGTGTCCATTTTATGCCTCCATAATAATCGGCAGTATCATTGGACTTCTCTTTGTACGTTTCCACAGGAAGTCGTTCAGTGCATCTTTTACTACGTTTTTGATCTTGCCCCAGTCTGTTATATTGTGTTCCAGACAGGACTGAAGTGCATCTTCTACTACTTCTTTGGCATGTTCCATCAGATCTTCGGATTCTCTCACATATACAAAACCTCTGGATACAATATCCGGGCCTGCCAGAACCACATTGCTGTGACGTTCCAGTGTCATAACTACGATCATAATGCCGTCCTCAGCCAGATGCTGACGGTCACGAAGCACGATATTACCTACATCTCCAACACCAAGTCCGTCTACCAGGATTGCTCCTGTCTGTACGGAACCTGTAACCTGTGCGCTGTGTTCATCCAGTTCCAGAACATTGCCTGAAGAAAGGATAAAGATATTTTCTTTGGGGATTCCCAGATCCTCTACTACATGCTTCTGTGCGATCAGGTGACGGTATTCACCATGTACAGGGATGGCATATTTCGGTTTTACCAGCGAATAGATGAGTTTGATCTCTTCCTGGCAGGCATGTCCGGAAACATGGACATCCTGGAAAATAACCTTGGCACCCTTCATGGAAAGTTCATTGATAACCTTGGATACTGCCTTTTCGTTACCCGGGATCGGGTTGGAACTGAAAATAATGGTATCATTAGGCTTGATGGTGACTTTTTTGTGGATACTGGCTGCCATACGTGACAAAGCTGCCATGGATTCTCCCTGGCTTCCTGTTGTGATCAGGACCACCTGGTCATCCGGATAATTCTTGATCTGGTCAATCTCTACCAGAGTATTCTCCGGAATACGAAGATATCCCAGTTCTGATGCAGTACTGATAATATTGACCATACTGCGACCCTCTACTGCAACCTTACGTCCGAAACGATATGCTGTATTAATGATCTGCTGCACACGATCCACGTTAGATGCAAATGTGGCAATAATAATACGTGCTGTCTTGTGTTCATTAAAGAGGTTATCAAAAACCTTACCTACGGTACGCTCTGACATGGTAAATCCCGGACGTTCTGCATTGGTGCTGTCACACATTACCGCAAGAACACCCTTCTTGCCGATCTCTGCAAAACGCTGAAGATCAATGGCATCACCAAATACCGGCGTATAATCTACCTTGAAGTCACCGGTGTGTACTACGATACCTGCCGGTGAATAAATAGCCAGTGCAGACGCATCCTGAATACTGTGGTTGGTCTTTATGAATTCGATGGAAAAATCACCAAGATTGATCACCTGCCCATGCTTAACCTCTTTCAGCTTGGTGGAGCGAATCAGATTGTGTTCTTTCAGCTTGTTGGTGATCAGACCCAGGGTGAGCTTGGTGGAATAAATCGGTACATTGACCTCCTTCAGCACATAAGGAAGTGCTCCGATATGGTCCTCATGACCATGGGTGATCACAAATCCCTTGACCTTGGATATGTTTTCTTTCAGGTAAGTCACATCCGGAATTACAAGGTCAATACCCAGCATATCATCTTCCGGGAAAGAAAGTCCGCAGTCTACCACTACAATGCTTTCTCCGTACTCAAAAGCTGTGATATTCATTCCGATCTGTTCCAGACCTCCCAGCGGAATGATTTTCAGTTTGGAACCGCCTTTACGTCCTTTGCGGTTTGCCGGTCTTGTCTGGGGTTTTGGATTATTTCCCTTATAGCCTGGCTTATTCTGTGACTTGGCAACAGGTCTGGATGTTTTGTCCTTGTCTGTGCGTTTGCTGTTTGGTCTCTGCTGTTTGTATTTGTAACTTTTGTTTCTGGTCATCTGTTTCTTTGTATTATTATCGGCTGGTTTACGGTCATAGCCTGTATATTTTCTTTTTTCATTATTGTTATCTGCGTTATTATCGCTTTTCAATCAAACACCTCCAATTTCTGTGCTTTTACCGCACGTAAACATAGGAATACCACACTCTGGTACTCCCTCGGTCAACGTCCTGTTCATACTCTCTTTTACATTTCCAGGTCAACATCCTCAAGCATCTGTTCAAAAACCTTGTACACTGCCTGCAGTTCATTCTCGTCTTCTACCATTTCGTAGCAGGCATCCGGATCTGTATCTGTTGAAATATCTTTCAGAATATAAGCTGAAGCTTCATCTTCCAGCGAATCGGATACCAGAAGATAAGACACACCTCCTATTCTGGTCTGCTCTTCAATATAAAACTCTTCTACTGTCCCCTCCGGAGACTGAAATCTGATTTTTTCCATGTTATCTTCGTTTCTTCCTTATATGTTTGATACGTTCCCCAGGGAATCCAGATATCCCTGTAAAATAAACACTGCTGCAAGACCATCCAGATACTGCTTGCGGTTCTCTCTCCGTACCCCGGCTTCCATCAGTGTGCGGTCTGCCTCTACTGTAGTCAGACGCTCATCCCACATGATCACCGTAAGACCGGTACGCTTCTCCAGCATTTCTTTGAACTCCAGTGCCTTTTCTGCACGTTCTCCTACGGTGTTGTTCATATTCTTGGGATAGCCAAGTACGATCTGTTCTATCTGATATTCATCCACCAGTTCTTTGATATGTGCCAGAGTCTGGCGAAGCTTGTTTTCCTGTTTGCGCCAGATAGTATCCAGTCTCTGAGCAGTCAGACCCAGAGGATCGCTGACTGCCACTCCAACTGTCTTTGAGCCATAGTCCAAACCCAGAATACGCATATCAACGCTCCCAGGATCTGTTCTTAATGTACTCGTTTAAAAGTTCCTCTACCAGCTCATCTCTCTCTACTTTCATGATCATGCTCCGGGCACCTTTGTGACTGGTAATGTAAGTAGGATCTCCGGACATAATATAACCTACGATCTGATTGACCGGGTTATAGCCCTTCTCATCCATTGCATTGTAAACCAGATCCAGAACTTCTTTTACTTCAAGCTCCTGGTCAGGTTTCGTCCTGAAATACTGAGTATTTCCTAAATTGTTTTCTACCATTTTTTCTCACGTCCTTAATAAGATTTCTATTTTATTTTAATATAATTCACTATAAAATACAAGAACACTTTTTAACGGCAGATAAGTACATGATCCTGGATAAAATCTTCTGCAGTTACTTTTACCAGGTCATTTACTTTGTATGCGTCTGTATCTTCTACTACAGCCTTTACATATTCTCTGCTGTGTCCCATGTAATAGGATTTTCCCTCTATCTCTGTTTTTTCCTCCAGAAGAAGTTCCAGTGTCTTTCCTATCATGGAAGTCTCGTATTCTTTTGCCCGTATTTCGTGAAGAGCAATCATTTTTTCACTTCGAATGGTCTTTACTGCATCTGTCAGCTGACCTGACATGGCAGCTGCTCTGGTGCCCTGTCTTCTGGAATATTTGAAAATATGGGTTTCATAAAAATGAATATTTTTTACAAATTCATAGGATTCCTGAAAATCTTCTTCGGTTTCTCCGGGGAAGCCCACAATAACATCTGTAGTCAGTGCCGGTGACGGATAATACTTACGGATCAGGGCACATTTCTGTGCATATTCTTCTGCATCATATCTCCGGTTCATATCAGAAAGTGTCTTATTGCATCCACTCTGAAGAGAAAGATGAAAATGCTGGCAGAACTTTGGCAGTCTGGATATACCTTCCATAAATTCTTCAGTAATAATTCCTGGCTCCAGTGATCCCAGTCGGATTCTCTCTACGCCCTCAACCTCATGTACTGCCTGGATCAAAGTCAGAAGGGTCTCCGGATTCTCCTTAAAATCTACTCCATAGGAACTGAGATGGATTCCTGTAAGTACCACTTCTTTATAGCCCCTTAAAGCCAGCGTCTTTACTTCTTCCAGCACTTCGCTGATCCGTCTGCTGCGTACCCGTCCTCTGGCGAAAGGAATAATACAGTAGGAGCAGAACTGATTGCAGCCATCCTGAACCTTGATATAGGCACGTACATGCTCTGCTGTGTATCCGATTTCAAGTTCTTCATATTCTTTTGTGTGGTTGATATCAATGACTCTGGCTGTGTTACCAGATTCCTGTGGTTCTTTCATAAAAGCTTCCAGCGCTTCTACGATCTGAGTCTTCTGATTATTTCCAAGGATCAGATCTACGGCAGCGTCTGCTTTCAGTTTCTCTGTATCTGTCTGAACATAGCAGCCTGTAGCTACTACGATTGCGTTCGGGTTCATTTTTTTTGCTTTGTGAAGCATCTGACGAGATTTGCGGTCTGCAATATTGGTAACTGTACAGGTATTTATAACATATACATCTGCCCCTTCTATAAAAGGCACAATCTCGTATCCCGCTTTTTCCAGAAGCTGCTGCATAGCCTCAACTTCATATGCATTTACTTTACATCCCAGATTGTGAAGGGCTACTTTTTTGCTCATATTATACCTCAATTTTTTTATTTTTCTTGACTTTTTGCAAAGTCACGTTTAAGATAAAACTCATAATAACGTTGCTGTTTACAGTAACGGCAATAATACTAATAGGGAGGTTCTCACAATGAAAACATTAAAAATCTCACTGAATTCCATTGATAAAGTTAAAGCTTTTGTTAATGAAATCAGCAAATTTGACTGTGATTTCGACCTTGTATCCGGAAGATATGTGATCGATGCAAAATCTATCATGGGTATCTTCAGCCTTGATCTTTCCAAACCGATCAACCTGAACATCCACGCTGAAGGCAGCACCCTTGATACCATTCTTGGAATCGTACAGCCTTACGTTATTGACTAATTGTCTTTTAAACATTCTATTCAGTAAATATAACAGAAGCTGCAAGCAGCTTCTGTTTTTTTTACTGTTTTATAACAGATAGTTCAGGGATTCTCTTTTATTTACTGGATCTCAATAACTTCCGCACTGCTCAGTGCTTCTTCCATCAGCTGATCGATCTTTTCATTTAATTTCTCTTCAGATCTGCGGATCACTTTCAGGTTTGGCTTGGTAACCGGATGTTTGGCAACAAAAATTGTACAGCAATCCTCAAATGGCTGAATAGAAGTTTCAAAAGTATTGATCTTTCTGGAAATCTGAACGATCTCTTCTTTGTCAAATCCGATAACCGGACGGTATACCGGAAGTTCACATACTTCGTTAGTGGCAGCAAGACTCTGTAAGGTCTGGCTTGCAACCTGTCCGATACTTTCTCCTGTGATCAGCCCCAGACACTTGTCTTTTTTGGCAAAATACTCTGCAATACGCATCATATAACGCCGCATAATGATCGTAAGCTCTTCATGAGGGCACTGATCATAGATATACAGCTGGATATCTGTAAAATTAACTACATGGAGACGGATCGGTCCACTGTAACGTGCCACCAGTTTTGCCAGATCTACCACTTTCTGTTTTGCTCTCTCGCTGGTATATGGCGGAGCATGGAAATAAACCGCATCAATCTTGACGCCTCTCTTGGCAATCATATAGCCGGCAACAGGACTGTCAATACCACCAGAAAGGAGAAGCATGGCTTTACCGTTAGTTCCGATGGGCATTCCTCCCGGTCCTGGAAGTGTCTCGGAATATACGTAGATCTTGTCTCTGATCTCTACAGAAAGAGTCATCTGAGGCTCATGTACATCTACAGATGCCTTCGGAAAAGCATCCAGGATCTTTTCTCCGATGGCAGCACTGACTTCCATAGAAGTAATAGGATAAGATTTTTTTGCTCTTCTGGTATATACCTTGAATGTACCATCATAATCCGGATATCGGTTCTGCATATAAGTTACAACATCTTTTGCCATCTGATCAAAGCCCTGATCTTCATAAATCACTACAGGACTGATACCAACAATTCCAAATACTCTCTGTAAAGCCTCTACTGTCTCATCAAAATCATATTCTTCCGGGCAGAATACATAAACTCTGCCCTGCTCTTTGGTTACTTTGAATTCGCCTTCCAGTGGCTCCAGAACAAGACGCATCTGTTTTACAAGAGCATCTTCAAAAAGATATCTGTTTTTTCCTTTGATGGCGATTTCTGCATACTTTATCAAAAATGCATGAAATATCATAAATTTAATCTCCTTTTATTTGCGGGAATATCTGCGCAGCATGGGAACCAGTTCTTTCATTGTATCAAGGAAATAATCTGCTTCTTCCATGGTGTTCTCTTCGCAGAAACTTAAACGCACGGTGCTTTCGATCTGATCTTTGGACATTCCCATAGCACTTAAGGTAGCACTTGGCTTCCGTTTGTGGCTGGAGCAGGCACTTCCTGCTGAAATATAGATGCCTTTATCCTCCAGTGCGTGAAGAAGGACTTCACTTCGTACCCCCATAACACTGATACTTAAGATCTGTGGTGCGCCTTCTCTCAGAGACATTCCGTTGATACGAATGTCTTCGATTTCACCAAGTCCCTCTGCAATATGTTCTTTCAACTGGTACATGTACTCTACATTTTCATCAAGATTCTGATAAATCTGTGCTGCTGCCACTCCAAGTCCAGCAATTCCCGGTACGTTATCTGTGCCGGAACGCATACCACTCTGTTGACCGCCTCCCAGAATCTGAGGAATGATCTTTACTTTTTCGTTGATGTACAAAAATCCAACACCCTTAGGTCCATGAATCTTGTGTCCACTAACTGCCAAAAGATCTATTCCCATTTTTTTGGGATGAATACGGTATTTACCAAAACCCTGGATGGCATCTACATGATATAGTGCTTTTGGGCTTTTTTCGTGAACCATTCTGGCAATTTCTTCTACAGGCATCACTGCACCTACTTCATTATTGACCAACATAGTTGATACCATGATTGTGTCCGGTCTCAGAACAGCTTCCAGTGTACTCATCTTTACTCTGCCCTGTGGATCTACCGGAAGATAGGTGATCTCAAATCCCTGTTCCTGAAGATACAGTGCAGGCTGGCTTACTGCTGCATGCTCTACTGCTGTGATAATGATGTGATTGCCATTTCTTTTGTTGGCAAGTGCACCGCCGATCAGTGCCAGGTTATCGGATTCTGTACCACCTGAGGTAAACAGGATCTCTTTTTCCTGTACTTTCAGGATACCGGCAATGGTCTTTGTAGCTTCTTTTACATATTTTTCTGCTTCTACGCCTTTCAGATGCATGGCAGAAGGATTACCAAAATCTCCTGTCATGGTCTTTACTACAATGTCTTTCACAGAATCATAGCACCTGGTTGTAGCAGAGTTATCAAAATATACTTCCATAATCTCCTCTTTTATACTGTTACACAACTGTTCAGTCCACTGAATAGTTATTGTTACTGTTCGCTCCGTTCACAGCAACTAGTTATCACGTTGTTACTATATTACTGGTTTTCAAGCTGAAACATCAATACAGACAGGATTGCTAATCCTGCTGTCTCCGTACGGAGGATACGTCTGCCTAAAGTAATGGGCTTCACACCCTCACTGATGGCTGTTTCTACTTCTTTTTCTTCGAATCCGCCTTCCGGTCCGATGAAAATCCCTACAGACTGCCCTGGCTGGATCGCTGACAGGATCTCTTTTGTCTCCAGCATTCCCCTGGCAAGTTCATAAGGAATCAGACGGACATCCATGGATTCCGCATATTTCAGGGCTTCTTTAAAGGTAAGTACCTGATGGACATTAGGAATCAACATACGTTTGGATTGTTTGGCTGCACTTTCTGCGATCTGCTGCCATCGGTCTACTTTTTTGGCAGCTTTTTTGCCGTCAAGCTTTACCACACAACGTTTTGTTTCTACAGGAATCACCTCATAGGCCCCCAGTTCTACTGCCTTCTGAATGATCAGTTCCATCTTGTCAGCCTTGGGCAATCCCTGAAACAGATACAGTCTGCTGGGGAGCTCATAATTCGGCTCCTGTGCATAAATAATATGAAGGAGCACTTCATCCTGAGAAACAGATTCAATGGTACAGCGATATTCTTTTTTTCCGCCATCGCTGATCCACACTTCTTCGCCTGTCTTCATACGAAGAACATTGGCAATGTGGTTTACATCTGTTCCGTTAATGTGAATGTGATTGGTTTCTTCATCAATCTGATAAGGTTCTACAAAAAATCTCTGCATGAGAGGTTTCAGTCCTTTCTTGCTGTTACGCAGACCCATTCGCCCTGATGTGTAACTTCTACCAGAGTAAGCCCTGCTGCCAGTACGGCTTCTTTTACCACTTCTTCTTTTACATCCAGAATGCCTGATGTGATATAATAAGCACCTTTTTTCATCTGATGTACGATCACCGGTGTAAGAGGTACCAGCACATCTGCAAGAATGTTGGCTGCAACAATATCATATCGTTCATAACCCACCTGGTTCTGTACTTCCTGATCATCGATAATGTTACCGATCATCATATCAAAATCCGCATTCGGGATCTGGTTTGCTTCTTTGTTGTCCTGCACTGCAGATACTGCACAGGGATCAAGATCTGTTCCCACTACATGTCCTGCCCCCAGTTTCAGTGCTGTAATGCCAAGGATTCCACTTCCTGTACCTACATCCAGGATCTCGGCTCCCCTGGTAACATATTTCTTCAGCTGACGGATCACCAGCTGGGTAGTCTCATGCATTCCTGTACCAAAAGCTGTGCCCGGATCAATGTGAAGGATCATTTTGTCCTTGTCTTCATCCTTTACTTCTTCCCAGGAAGGTACGATAAGGATATCATCTACATAAAACTGATGGAAAAATTCTTTCCAGTTGTTGATCCAGTCTTTGTCCTCTGTCCAGGATTCCTCAATGGTTCCTTCTCCGATGTCCATAAATGTACGAAGATCTTCCAGAGCAGCACGTACATCTTTCAGGATGGTTTCTTTGTCTGCATCTTCTTCCAGATAAAAATTCAGGTAAGCGATACCGTCATCTGCTGGGCCTTCCGGCATGATATCCACAAACATCTGGGCCTTGTCTTCTTCTGTAAGAGGCTGATGATCCTGAATCTCCACACCTTCTACACCGATCTCGGCAAGTGTACATATGATCATATCTTCTGCATCAGTTTTGGTCTTGATGGTAAATCGGTTCCATTTCATATACTCTATCTTCTCCTGTCTGGTTGTTCTATATGTTCTGTCTGTAAATTCTGATTATTTACTTTCTGACACCTGCAGATTGTTCTGCAGTGTTTTTATTTTTTTGCCTTATTCTTTATCATACATGAAACCACAAAAAAAGAAAAGAGGATTTTCCTCTTTTCTTAGTAGTTTCTTATAAGATATTTTATTCTTCAAAAGTTTCTTTTATTTTTTCCATAAAACTTTTTTTCTTTTTTTCTGATTTTTCAGAACTGGATTTCTTGTCGCTGGTATTACCACAGGCTTCATCAAATTTACGAAGAGCTTCTTTTGCCTCTTCGCTCAACTTGGTAGGTACCTGTACAACCAGTGTTACATAGTGATCTCCACGAACGTTCTTATTGCGGAGAGAAGGTACACCCTTTCCTTTCAGTCTGATACGTGTGTCTGTCTGGGTTCCGGGCTTCACATCATACATAACATCTCCGTCTACCGTACTGATCCGTACTTCACCGCCCAGTGCTGCCTGTGCATAAGTAATGGGAGCTGTTGAAAAAATATTCATATCCTGTCTCTGGAAAATCGGATGACGGGCAACATTCACTTCTACCAGAAGATCGCCTCTCGGCCCTCCGTTAACGCCTGGTTCTCCTTTCTCCCGGATACGGATACTCTGTCCATGATCGATTCCGGCAGGAATAGATACCTGAATCTTCTTTCTGGAAGATGTATATCCTGTTCCATGACAGCAGGAACATTTTTCTTTGATGATCTTACCAGTTCCGTTACAGTCCGGACAGGTCTGTACATTACGGACCATACCAAACATGGACTGCTGGGAATATACCACCTGACCGGTTCCATTACATTTGGTACAAGTAACAGGCTGTGTACCAGGTTTTGCACCGGTTCCTTTACATTTTTCACATTCATCCTTCAGCGTGATCTCAAGCTCTTTGTTGCAGCCAAAAACGGCTTCCTCAAAAGTGATATTGACTCTGGCACGAAGGCTGGCACCTTTCATAGGTCCGTTATTGGCACGTCGTCTGCTGCCACCGCCAAACAGATCCCCGAAAATGTCTCCGAAGATATCACCCATATCAGCACCATTAAAGTCAAAACCGCCGAATCCGCCGGCACCACCGCCGCCCTGTTCAAAGGCCGCGTGACCAAACTGGTCGTACTGTCTTCTCTTGTCTGCATCACTGAGCACCGAATACGCTTCTGTTGCTTCTTTGAATTTCGCCTCTGCTTCTTTATCGCCCGGGTTTACGTCCGGATGATATTTTTTGGCTAATTTTCGATAAGCACTTTTCAGCTGTGCTTCACTGGCGTCTTTGCTGACACCCAGGACCTCATAATAATCTCTTTTATCAGCCATCTTTTCTCTTTCCTATATTTTTTAATCCAAGTATGCCTCCGACGTACGAATCTTCATCCGCCGGAGGCTTTTTATTATATCATCAGTGATGACAAATCACAACTGGTCTTATACCTCTTTGTAATCAGCATCTACAACATCATCGTTGTATCCGGCTTCGTTTCCACCCTGGGAAGCACCGCCGCCCATGTTCATGTCCGGTCCGGCCTGGCCGCCTGCCTGCTGTGTTTGCTCATACATCTTGGAGAAGAGCTTCTGAGCACTTTCCATCATCTTTTCCTGAGCAGCTTTGATATCAGCAACCTGAGCATCTGTCATTTCGGTATTAGCAGTCTGTGCAAGAAGGTCTTTCAGTGCATTCAGATCAGCTTCTACAGCTGCTTTGTCGTTGGCGTCAAGCTTATCACCAGCTTCTTTCAGTGCATTCTCAACCTGGAATACCATGGAATCTGCATTATTTCTTGTATCAATAGAATCTTTGCGTTTCTTATCCTGTGCTTCAAACTCTGCTGCTTCTTTTACTGCTTTATCGATCTCATCATCAGACATGTTGGATCCTGCTGTGATGGTGATGTGCTGTTCCTTGCCTGTTCCAAGGTCTTTTGCAGATACATTTACGATACCGTTGGCATCAATATCAAAGGTAACTTCGATCTGCGGAACACCACGACGTGCCGGCGGAATTCCATCCAGACGGAACTGTCCAAGGGACTTGTTGTCTTTGGCAAACTGACGCTCACCCTGAACAACATTGATATCAACTGCTGTCTGGTTATCTGCTGCTGTAGAGAAGATCTGGCTCTTCTTGGTCGGAATAGTTGTATTTCTCTCGATCAGACGAGTTGCAATACCACCCATTGTCTCGATGGACAGTGACAGCGGAGTAACATCCAGAAGAAGGATATCACCGGCACCTGCATCACCTGCAAGTTTAC
>OLRJ01000657.1_pt1 | contig 34563 bp, 32 predicted proteins | sample 1672741 | NCBI WGS metagenome assembly OLRJ01 (sample SAMEA3136719, study PRJEB25190) | human gut metagenome | biome: human gut; feature: human-associated habitat; material: faeces | place: Austria | collected 2013 | reverse complement strand
GAGGGAAATGTCTGAGTGCCGTAAGGCACGAGTTCTTCCCGAATGGCATCAAATAGGCGCATGCACTGAGTTAGGAATCCAGCACTATTCGCGAAATTTGTTGTTCTATATCAATCATCAGGCGTCCTTATACTCTTTTCTTTCTCAGCCTTCTGCTTTAAATTACTTCTATTTCTTCCATGCGGGGACCCTGAGTGAAATTTTACAAAAATAATCAGATTATATTGCAATTGTATAGAGTCAGCTGTATAATACTAACCAGATAAAAGAAAATTCTTCGGGGCAGGGTGACTGATTACTGTTGATCCGTATAGAAGTCAGAATTCCCTACCGGCGGTAAAGTCCGCGACCCGCATTATGCGGCTGATCTGGTGAAATTCCAGAACCGACAGTAAAGTCTGGATGAGAGAAGAACACGCTGATTCATACGTGCTCATTACCCCGGGGAGACATTTCCCGGGATTTTTTACGCAGAATTTTCTTTTAAAGAAAATCAAAGGAGAGACACAAGTATGAGTGAACAGGTTTTAAAAGGTGGAAATGTAGCAGAGAGAAGTAAAACCAGAACAATCACACAGATTGCAATGTTGGGAGCAGTAGCAGGTGTACTGATGAACTTTGAGTTTCCTATTCCATTCCTGGCACCATCCTTTTATCAGTTGGATTTCTCAGAGATACCGGTACTGGTAGGCTCATTTGCAATGGGACCACTGGCTGGTGTAGTCATTGAACTGGTAAAGATTCTGGTGCATCTGGTAACTAAGGGAACCCTTACAGCAGGAGTAGGAGATCTTGCAAACTTTATCTTCGGATGTTGTTTTGTTGTACCGGCAGGATTTCTCTATCGCATGCATAATATAAAAAGCCGTAAACACGCCGTTATTGGAATGGCAGTAGGTACCGTTCTTACTACAGCAGCGGCCTGCCTGATGAACGCATTCGTATTACTGCCGGCTTATGGCAAAGCATTTGGAATGCCGATCGAAGCTTTCATTGAAATGGGAACAGCAGTACATTCTTCAGTAAACAGCCTTCTTGGCTTTGTGGCGCTGATCATCGTTCCATTTAACTTATTTAAATATATTCTTACTTCTGTGATCGTATTCTTTATCTATAAGAGAATACGTGTAGTCTTAAAAGGAGACTGAAAGTAAGACAGAGAACTGCCTGCAGATCTGACTTTCTGCGGACGGAAGGATAGAAAGAAGGAAACCTCATGGGAAAAATTCATAACGTAGAAAAAATGACAGACAACCGTTTTGTCAATCTTTATCACGTAGATGCCACCAGTGTACACAATACACCGGTATCCTATTTCGTAGCATCCAGAGCCAGAGATACAGACAGCATGAAGATCATAACCCGGAAGAATAAACCGGACGGAGTGATTATTTACAGTATTTATGGTGAAAAGAATGACAGAGTGGTTCTGATTCGTCAGTTCCGTTATACCATAGGTGACTACATTTATGAATTTCCAGCAGGTCTTGTGGAAGAAGGAGAGGATTTTCATGAAGGGGCAGTACGTGAAATGTACGAAGAAACCGGCTTGAAGTTTACACCTCTGAAAGTAGATCCGGCCTATGAGAAGCCATTTTTCCCGACCATTGGGCTTACAGACGAATCCTGTGCTGCCGTATACGGATACGCCAGCGGTGAGATCAGCAAAGATGCTCAGGAGGCTTCTGAGGAGATTGAAGTAGTTCTTGCAGACCGGGAAGAAGTAAAAAGAATCCTCAGAGAAGAGAATGTGGCAATTCCATGTGCTTACATGTTGATGCATTTTCTCAAGGATCCAGATCCATTCAGTTTTCTGCAGGAAAAATTATGAATTAGAATAAAAACCGTCTTGACAAAGTGGATTTTCATGTGTTATAGTCAGCTACAGTTGTAGTGTGTTACTCGATTTCAGGAGGCATTAACTATACATAACAAGGATTGTTTATGTGGGTTAGTGTCTCTTTTTTTGTACTTTGATTTATGTAAACTATAATTCAGAAGTACAGCAAGCCGGCTGAGAGACAGTGCCCCATAAACACTTCTTGTAAAAGTATAATAGTTACTGTTCACTTCGTTCACAGTAACTTGGTCAAAATCCATTCCAAATCACCTTCGGTGATGGGATTTTGCCCTGTGTGTCTCGGGATTTTGCCATGAATATGGCAAAACACCTCGCGGGATACTATCTGTGAACAGGAACTAACAAAACTACAAGGAGTAAGGAAAAATGAAGGACAAAATTTTTAGTGTTCTGCAGCGAGTAGGTCGAAGCTTTATGCTCCCTATCGCAATCCTTCCGGTAGCCGGACTTTTACTGGGAATCGGAAGTTCTTTTACAAATGCAACAACCATTGAAACTTATGGACTCACAAAGATCCTGGGCGAAGGTACCATTCTTCATGCGTTACTGATGATCATGAACAGCGTAGGAAGCGCGGTATTTAACAACCTGCCGTTGATCTTTGCTGTTGGTGTTGCCATTGGTATGGCAAAGAAAGAAAAAGAAGTTTCTGCACTGTCTGCAGTAATCGCATACTTTGTTATGAATACTGCCATCAACGCCATGCTGACCATTACAGGTCAGATCCTTGACAATGGTGAGATCGCAGAATCTGTTCTGGAGGGAACCATCACTTCTGTATGTGGTATCCAGTCTCTGCAGATGGGCGTGTTTGGCGGTATTATTGTAGGTCTTGGTGTGGCAGCACTTCACAACAGATTCTACAGAATCCAGCTTCCTAATGCACTTTCTTTCTTTGGTGGTACACGTTTCGTACCGATCATTTCTACAATTGTGTATATGTTTGTAGGAATTGCAATGTACTTTGTATGGCCGGTAGTACAGAACGGCATTTACGCACTGGGTGGTCTTGTAACAGGTTCCGGTTATGTAGGAACTCTGATTTTTGGCCTTATTAAGAGAGCACTGATCCCATTTGGTCTCCATCACGTATTCTATATGCCATTCTGGCAGACTGCGGTAGGCGGTACAATGGAAGTAGCAGGACAGATGGTACAGGGTGGACAGAACATCTTCTTTGCACAGCTTGCTGATTCTGCAAACATTGCTCATTTCAGCGCAGATGCCACAAGATATTTCTCCGGAGAATTTATTTTCATGATCTTCGGTCTTCCGGGAGCAGCACTGGCTATGTATCAGTGTGCAAAACCTGAAAAGAAAAAAGCAGCAGGCGGTCTTCTTCTTTCAGCAGCACTGGCATGTATGGCAACTGGTATTACTGAGCCGCTGGAATTTTCATTCCTGTTTGTAGCTCCGGCACTTTTTGCTGTGCAGGTTGTTCTTGCCGGTAGTGCTTATATGATCGCACATATGCTGAACATTGCAGTTGGACTTACTTTCTCCGGTGGTCTTCTTGACTTTTTCCTGTTTGGTATCCTTCAGGGAAATGCCAAGACAAGCTGGATAAGAGTTATTCCGGTTGGTATTATTTATTTCTTCTTATATTACTTTATTTTCAAATTTATGATCAAAAAGTTTGATTTCAAGACACCGGGACGTGAAGATGATGATGTGGAAACCAAACTTTATACGAAAGCAGATGTAAATGCCAGAAAAGAAGCACAGAACGGTGCTGCTTCTGAAGGAGCATCTTCTGAAGATGCATTGAGTGAAATGATCACCAGAGGTCTTGGCGGTAAGAAAAACATTGCAGATGTGGACTGCTGTGCAACAAGACTTCGTTGTACTGTTCATGAAGCAGACAGAGTAAGCGACGGAATCCTGAAATCCACAGGTGCTTCCGGAGTAATTCATAAAGGAAATGGCGTTCAGGTTATTTACGGACCAAATGTAACTGTGATAAAATCAAACTTAGAGGATTACCTGGAAAAAGCTCCGGATATTTATGCTGAGGCAGAAGAGGCAGTGACTGAGACAAACGAAGAGCAGAAGCAGGAAACAGAAGGACAGAAAGTAGTAGAGACCATCACAATTTCCAGTCCGATCACAGGTCTGGCAGCAGATCTTTCCACAGCACCGGACGAAGCTTTTGCACAGAAGATGATGGGTGATGGAGCAGTGGTAACACCAGAAGATCCTTATGTACGTGCTCCGGAAGACGGAGAAGTTGCTTTTGTATTTGATACAAAACATGCTATTGGATTTGTAACAGATTCCGGAATCAGTCTTCTGATCCATGTAGGAATCGATACAGTAAAACTGAACGGAGAGGGATTTGAGGCACTGGTAGAAAGCGGCCAGACCGTTAAGAAAGGTGAGCCGATGCTGAAACTTGACCTGGATTACCTGAAAGAACATGCACCATCTGTTACTTCCCCGGTTCTCTGCACAGAGCTGGAAGATAATCAGAGAATCCGCCTTTTGAAAGATGGTCCGGTAAAAGCAGGAGAGCCTTTGTTTGAGATTGAGGTTCTTCAGTAAACCCTGCCTCATTACAGGGAAAAAAATGTACAGGATAGCAAAAACACTGAATCACAATTCATTTATCGGAGTTGAAGAAAGCAGTAACCAGGAATATCTGGTAATGGGAAAGGGAATTGCATTTGGTAAGAAACCGGGGCAGCGTGTTCAGCCGGGAGAAGATGCCCGCATTTATTCCCTTACAGAACTGACAGAAAGAGGAAATGCCAGAGCCATTGTGCAGGGTGTCTCCCCAGACAGTCTGGAACTTGCCAGTGCAGTACTGGACCAGGCAGAAAAAGAATTTGGAAAAATTGATCGTTCCATTGTTTTTCCTATGGCAGATCACCTGGATTTTGCTATCCGGCGTATTCAGAACGGAGAGCAGATCAGCAATCCACTAACCGATGACATTCGTGTCATGTTTTACAAAGAATATAAAGTAGCCTCCTGCATCAGAGAACTTCTGAAAGAGAGGCTTCAGATTGAGATAGACGAACATGAGATTGGCTATATCGCCCTTCATGTACACTCTGCCATTGTGGAAGAAAACGTTTCTCAGGCCATGGAAGTGGCAAGGGCAGTCAGGGAGAGTATTTCACTGGTTGAAAATATCACCGGACACAAGATCGATATCATGTCATTATCCTACAATCGCCTTATGAATCACATCCGATATATGGTTGCAAGGGCAGTCAGTGGAGAAAAATTAAAAATGAACATCAACGACTATATGTCAGTGAAATTTCCGGCGGCATTTCGGGCAGCAGAAAAAATATGCAAAGAAATGGAAACCAGCCTGAAACTTCCTATGGAAGATATTGAGATCGGATATCTGGCTATGCATATGGAACGGATGATGGACAGAGAAGAACAGGAATAGCAATAAATTTATATAAAGAAAAGGAGAATACGATTATGAAAACATTTGATTACACAATTAAAGATGAACTGGGAATCCATGCAAGACCGGCAGGACTTCTTGTAAAAGAAGCAAAGAAATTTGAATCTGCATGCACAATTACAAAAGACGGAAAAACAAAGAAGCTTACACAGCTGATGATGCTGATGTCTCTTGGTGTAAAACAGGGAGACACTGTAACAATCGAAGCTGACGGTGCAGATGAAGATGCAGCGATCGCAGCACTGAAAGAATTTTTTGAAGCAAATCTGTAATAAAATTCCGGAGGAAAAAAGATGCAGCGTTTTCAGGGGAAATCCGTATATAAGGGAATTGCCATGGGACCTGTTGTGGTCCTGAAAAAAAATGACTATCAGGTAAAAAGAGCCAGGATTGAAGATCCGGAGTCTGAGGCAAAGCGTGTTACTGAGGCTGTAGAGAAGTCCCAGGACCAGCTTGGCAGACTTTATGACAAAGCAGTCAAAGAAGTAGGAGAGGCCAGTGCCGCGATTTTTGAAGTACATCAGATGATGCTTGAGGACGAAGATTATCTGGAAGCTATTCAGAACATGATCCAGACAGAACAGGTAAATGCAGAATATGCAGTTGCCGTTACGGGAGATAATTTCGCAGAGATGTTTGCAGCTATGGACGATGATTATATGAAAGCACGTTCCGCAGACATCAGGGATATTTCTGAACGACTTGTCCGTAACTTAAGCGGTCAGGAAGATACAGATCTGAGCTCCATTGAGCCATCTGTTATTGTGGCAGATGATTTAAGTCCAAGTGAAACAGTTCAGATGGACAAAGATAAGATCCTTGCTTTTGTAACTGTTCATGGTTCAACCAACTCTCATACAGCAATCCTTGCACGTATGATGAATATTCCTGCACTGATCGGTGTGGAGATGAATCTGGACGAACTTAAGACAGGCATGACAGCAGTAGTAGACGGTTTCCAGGGTCAGGTGATCTTTGAGCCGGATGAAGAAATAAAAGCAGAAACTCTTACAAGAATGAAGGAAGAGGAAGAAAAGCTGAAACTCCTTCAGGAGTTGAAAGGCAAAGAAAATATCACCCTTGACGGACATAAGATCAATATCTATGCAAACATAGGAAGTGTAGGGGATATCGGTTACGTTATGGAAAATGATGCAGGTGGTATCGGACTTTTCAGAAGTGAGTTCCTGTATCTTGGAAGAAATGACTTCCCTACAGAAGAAGAGCAGTTCCAGGCATACAAACAGGCAGTACAGATGATGGCAGGTAAAAAAGTGATCATCCGTACACTGGATATCGGTGCAGACAAGCAGGTGGATTACTTCAATCTTGGCAACGAGGATAATCCGGCGATGGGATATCGCGCGATCCGTATCTGCCTGAAACAGCCGGATATCTTCAAGACACAGCTTCGTGCACTCCTTCGTGCAGCAGTTTACGGAAATCTGTCCATTATGTATCCAATGATCACTTCTACAGAGGAAGTTAAGAGAATCTACGAGATAGTGGCAGAGGTAGAAGAAGAACTGAAAGCTCAGGAGATCCAGTACAAGATTCCGGAACAGGGAATCATGATCGAGACTCCGGCAGCAGTGATGATCAGTGACCGGCTGGCAGAAATGGTAGATTTCTTCAGTATCGGAACCAACGATCTGACCCAGTACACTCTGGCAATTGATCGTCAGAATGAAAAGCTGGATGATTTCTATAATCCTCACCATGAAGCTATCCTCCGTATGATCCAGATGGTAGTGGATAACGCGCACAAATGTGGCAAATGGGCAGGAATCTGCGGTGAACTTGGTGCAGATGCCACCCTTACAGAGAAGTTTGTACGTATGGGTCTGGATGAACTTTCTGTTGCTCCATCTATGGTGCTGAAGCTCCGTAAGATTGTCAGGGAGATAAAGACAGAAGAATAATCTGTTTTTCACATAACAAATAGCAATTTCAGTGGAAATCGCTGAAAACCTAACCCCGGTTGGTGGATAACTGACCGGGGAGTTTTATTATAAATATAAAAAATATAAAAAACGAAAATGAAAACCATTTTCATATTGACAGTGAAGAAAAAACTGCTATAATATGAAAATGGTTTTCATTTTGTATATAAATAACTCTTACATGAAAGAGAGATGAACAATATGGCAGTAAAAGCCCAATATCAGACCAAGCAGATGGCAAAACTTCTGTCCTATCTGAAGACAGTGCCGGGGGTTCATGTAACAGTGGCAGATGTCTGTGGATATTTCAGAGAGCAGGGGAGCAATATTGGTACCACAACAGTCTATCGGAATCTGGAAAAGTTGGTAGAGCAGGGAGTGGTAGCCAAGTATACCGTAGATGGCACCAGTAGTGCCTGTTTTGAGTTTCTGGGAGAAGAATATAGTTGTCAGAAACAGGAATGTTTCCACTGCAAATGCGAAAAATGTGGAAAACTGATCCATCTGAAGTGCGAAGATGTGGTTAAACTGGAAGCGCATATGATGGAACATCATGGCTTTCGCATGGATCCTATGAGAACTGTGTTTTATGGAATCTGTAGCGAATGCAGTAAAGAGGTTGATAAATGATCAAAAAAATTACTTCTATATTAATAGCTATGGTTCTGATGTTTACAGGAGTCGGTGTCTGGAGTACCACTGTAGTCTGGGCAGAAAGTAGTTCTTCAGGATCAGGCAATAAACTGAAGATTGTTGCAACTATCTTCCCGGAATATGACTGGACCAGAGAAATACTTGGAGATCGTTTGAAGGATGTGGACCTGACTTTGCTTCTGGATAATGGCACAGACCTTCACAGCTTTCAGCCGGCAGTAAAGGATATTATGAAGGTATCCAGCTGCGATCTGCTGATCTATGTAGGCGGAGAATCTGACCAGTGGATTGAAGATGCCCTGAAATCCGCAGCTAATCCGGATATGAAAACAATTAATCTTATGGAAACTTTGAAGGATTTCATCAAGGAAGAGGAAACGGTAGAAGGAATGCAGGAAAAGCATCATAGTCATGAAGAGGATGAGAAGGAATATGATGAACATGTATGGACATCTCTTCGGAATGCCTCAGCTGCAGCAGAAGTTATTGCAGATACACTGGCAGAGCTGGATCCTGAAAACAGTGACATTTATAAAGAAAATCTGAGATCCTATCAGGGAGAGCTAAGTAGCCTTGATAATGAATATCAGAAAACTGTAGACCAGTCCACACATAAAACGCTGTTATTCGCAGATCGTTTTCCATTCCGGTATCTGGTAGATGATTATGGTATTTCTTACTATGCGGCATTTTCTGGATGTTCCGCAGAGTCTGAAGCCAGTTTTAAAACCATTACTTTTCTGGCGAAGAAAGTGGATGAACTGGGGTTGAAAGAAGTTTTTACCATTGAGAAATCAGACGACAGAATTGCAGAGACTGTGATCGAAAACACCAGAGACAAAGACCAGAAAGTCGCTGTACTGAATTCTATGCAGTCAATAACTTCAGAAGAGATTGCAGATGGAACTACTTATCTTTCCATTATGGAAGACAATCTGAAAGTGTTGAAGGCTGCACTGAAATAAGAAAAATTCTGCAAAGAGATCGCATTATATGCAGTGAATACTGCACAACGGGAGGAATTTAATTGGCACAGATCACTTGTAAAAATTTAACTTTGGGATATGAAAACAGAGCTATCCAGGAAAATCTGAATTTTTCTATCAATGCAGGGGATTATCTCTGTATTGTAGGAGAAAATGGTTCTGGCAAATCCACATTAATGAAAACCCTTCTTCATTTACAGCCACCTATCAGTGGTACTATTGAGCTGGGAGACGGGCTTCATAAGAATGAAATCGGCTATCTGCCACAGCAGACACTGGTGCAGAGAGACTTTCCCGCATCTGTGAAAGAAATTGTACTTTCTGGTTGTCAGGGACGTTGTGGGTGGAGACCTTTTTATAATAAAGAAGATAAAGAAATTGCCCGGAAAGCCATGGAAAAAATGATGATCCAGGATCTTCAGGACAGATGTTACCGGGAATTATCCGGAGGACAGCAGCAGAGAGTCCTTCTGGCAAGGGCACTTTGTGCGGCCAAGAAGATTCTGCTTTTGGATGAGCCGGTGTCCGGTCTTGATCCGAAGGTTACAGCAGAAATGTATCAGCTGATCGAAGATCTGAATAAAAAAGACGAGATCACCATTATTATGATCTCTCATGATATTGAGGCAGCTGTCCGTTATGCAACACATATTCTTCATATTGGAGAGCGCTGTTTTTTTGGAACCAAAAAACAATATCTTGAAAGCAGTCTGGGCAGACATTTTACCGGACAGGAAGGAGAAGAATCACATGTTTGATACACTGAAAATGTATTTCCAGTATCCTTTTGTCCGTTATGCACTGATCGTTGGTGTGCTGATCGCCCTTTGTTCCTCCCTTCTGGGTGTGACACTGGTACTGAAACGTTTTTCCTTTATCGGAGACGGACTTTCTCATGTGGCATTTGGGGCAATGGCAATTGCCTCAGTGCTGAATATTACCAATAATATGCTTTTTATTCTGCCTGTAACGGTCCTCTGTGCAATCTTTCTTCTTCGCGCAGGTCAAAATACCAGGATCAAAGGGGATGCAGCCATTGCTATGATCTCTGTAGGAGCACTGGCTATTGGTTATCTCCTGATGAATATTTTTTCTACCAGTCCTAATATTTCAGGGGATGTGTGCAGTACCCTGTTTGGATCTACCTCTATTCTGACGTTGACTAAAGGAGAGGTATGGCTCTGTGCCATTCTGTCAGTAGTGGTAGTGGCAATTTTTATTTTCTTCTATAATAAGATCTTTGCTGTGACTTTTGATGAGAACTTTTCAAAAGCAGCGGGAGTCAGAGCAAATGCTTACAATCTTCTCATTGCTGTGGTGATCGCAGTGATCATAGTATTGGCAATGAACCTGGTAGGTTCCCTTCTGATCTCTGCACTGGTGATCTTCCCGGCACTTTCTGCTATGCGATTGTTTAAATCTTTCCGCTCTGTGACCATCAGTGCGGCAGTGATGTCTGTAGTCAGTGCTGCCGGTGGAATCCTTATCTCTATTCTGGCAGGGACTCCGGTAGGTTCCACCATTGTGGCAGTGGATATTCTGGTATTTCTGCTGTCCTATGGAATTGGGAGAGCCTTGGGAAGATAAAAGAAATTAAGCAGAAAAATACAAAGAACCTGCCACTGGCAGCTTCTCTTGCATACTTTGGCATAAAAAAGCGTTGCTGTCCGGCTAAGAACGGATCACAGCAACGCTTTTTTGGAGAAAAATATCAAGAAGGATTGTGGCAGCGTATAGTATAAAACAATCCATATCTTCTTATACTTCTACAAGGATACCTTTCAGCTTGTCATATTTGCAGTACTTGCCATTAGCTGAGATAAATGGCTGGTATGTATTGGTGCGGATATCCTTTACATAAACGATACCGGTAGAAATCATCTGTACCAGTGAGAAACGTTTACTGAGGCTGGAAATCCATTCATAAGTCTTGTTGTCCCCGGAATCTGCCGTTACAAGGCTGTATCCGCCCTCGCATGGAGTCAGAGTATAATAAATCTTCTCCGGATGTGAAGAAGGAGTTTCTTTAAACACCTGGCTGGCAATGTAGGAGGAGAAATTTTCTTTTACAAAGTTCTGGAATGAGCTTACAGTGTAAACTTCTCCGCTAACTTCATCAGTAATACGGTCACCTCTTTCCAGGCGGTTACGAACAAGGGTCAGTACCTCAATGGCCCAGTTGATAAAGGAGATGCTGCTGTAGCTCATGCTTTCCTGTAACTGGTCGATCAGCTTCTTTGATAAGACATTTGACTTGGCCGCTTCGTTAAAAAGTTCTTCGTTCATAATTTTTCCTCCATAAAGTATATTTACTAGTATTGTTTATTATAAGATGCTATTGTGCAAAATGCAATGAAAAATAAAAAAATAACAATAAAAACTATATAAAAACAATATAAGTTTGTATCATGATTTGCTGTTGTGACAGTGAGTCAAGAATTTATTGCTGATTAAAATTACGAAAAAGACTTTGTATTTGGCAGCACAGAATGTATAATGGTAATTACAGAAATTACAGTAAATAAATCAGTAAAACAGATTCAGGAGGAGACAATCATGAAACTGATCATTGATGATGCACATATTGATCTGATCAAAACAATCTACGAATATTATCCGGTAGATGGTGTAACAACCAACCCATCCATCCTTGCCAAGAGTGGAAGAAGCCCTTACGAAGTATTGAAAGAGATCCGTCAGTTTATCGGACAGGAGGCAGAACTTCATGCACAGGTGATCGCAAGAGATGCAGAAGGAATGATTGAGGATGCTCATCGTATCGTAAAAGAACTGGGAAGTAATACATACGTTAAAGTTCCATCTGTAAGAGAAGGCTTCAAAGCAATGAAAGCTCTGACAGCAGAGGGAATCTCTGTAACAGCCACTGCTATCTACACACCAATGCAAGGCTATCTTGCAGGCAAATGCGGAGCTGTCTATGCTGCACCATATGTCAACAGAATCGATAATATGGGATACAATGGAATTCAGGTAGCCAAAGAAATCCATGATATCTACAAAAATAACAATATGAAAACAGAAGTCCTAGCAGCCAGCTTCAAAAACTCCCAGCAGGTACTGGAACTCTGTAAATATGGAATCGGAGCTGCAACCATCGCTCCGGATGTGATCGAAGGACTGGTAAAGAATCAGGCGATCACATCAGCAATCGAGGACTTTATCTCGGATTTTGAAGGTCTGGCAGGCACAGGCAAAACAATGAGTGACTGCTAAACAGAAGTTTTTTCTGTTGCTGTCGGAATTGGCAGAAAACTGTGAACTGACTGCTATTGCGGGACGTACTCTGGAAAAAGCACAGCAGTTCAAAGAAAAATATAATTTCCAGAAAGCCTATGGATCATATGAGGAACTTCTGGAAGAAAAAGATGTGGAAGCATTTTCTTGATTCTAAGATTTTCTTGACATTCTGCCAAAAGAAAAGTATGATAAATGTGTTTTGGGAATGAAGTTCTCCCTGGGGAAACCTGAACCGCTTTTTATAGCTGATGACTTCTACGATGAAAATCGCAGAAGCTGTCGGCTTTTTTTGTGCCGGAACACAGAATCCCTGTGTTTCCAGAGGCAGAAGAAAAACAATTTTGCAGGTTCAGCAGGAGATTAAGGAGGAAAAAAATATGTTAACATCACTGGCACTGATCTTTCTGGTAGGGCTTTCTATGGGAGCCATCTGCGGGTATCTGAAACTGCCCAGGATCATAGGAATGCTTGCTACCGGAATTGTACTTGGACCTTATGTTCTGGATATGCTGGATCCGTCCATACTTTCCATTTCAGCAGATCTCCGTAAGATCGCACTGATTATTATTCTTCTGAAAGCAGGGTTGTCCCTGAATCTGGAAGATCTGAAAAAAGTGGGGCGTCCTGCAGTTATGATGTCCTTTGTTCCGGCATCTTTCGAGATTCTGGGATATATTCTGCTGGCTCCGGTGATACTTGATATTACCAGGACAGAAGCAGCAGTTATGGGCGCTGTCCTTGGGGCAGTGTCTCCGGCAGTGGTAGTACCCCGGATGGTAAAACTTATGGAAACAGGATATGGTACAAAGAAAGCTATTCCACAGATGATACTGGCAGGTGCTTCCTGTGATGATATCTTTGTGATCGTGCTTTTTACTACTTTTCTAAGTATGGCACAGGGTGGAAAAGCAAGTGCAGTTTCTTTTCTGAATATCCCTGTATCCATTGTGCTGGGAGTACTTCTTGGGGCAGTTACCGGATACCTTCTGTACCTGTTTTTTGAGACTGCTTATGCAAGAAAACATTATGTACGGAACAGCATGAAAGTGATCGTGGTACTGGGCTTCTCTTTTCTGATGATCGCAGTAGAGAACTGGCTGGACGGAAAAGTGGCTGTATCCGGGCTTCTGGCAGTAGTCAGCATGGCATGTGTCCTGAAAATGAAAAGCACAGCATTTGTATCAAAAAGACTGTCAGAAAAGTTTGGGAAATTGTGGCTGGCGGCAGAAGTGGTACTTTTTGTTCTGGTGGGAGCAGCAGTGGATATTCGTTACACACTGGAAGCAGGAGCAGCTGCAATACTGATGATACTTGCAGCACTGGTATTCCGGGCTGTGGGTGTGGTTTTGTGTACTGTAAAAACAAATCTTACATTAAAAGAAAGAATCTTCTGTGTGATTGCTTATCTGCCTAAGGCAACCGTTCAGGCAGCTATTGGATCAGTACCTCTGGCAGCAGGACTTCCCTGTGGCAAGATTGTTCTTTCGGTAGCGGTTATGGCGATTATCATAACTGCACCTTTGGGAGCTTTTGGTATGGATGCCACTTATCAAAAATTCCTTGAGAAAGAGAACAGTACGGAGTTAACAGTAACGAGTGAACCCTGACCAGTCTCAAAAAAGTTGGACTATTGCGGGTTCAGCTCTTTTTGTTTTATAATGAACAGCGAAGTTGAGGATTTTGAACCCAACAAAAAAAGCTGAAACCTGATACAGGAGGCAGAGAAAATGAACATAAAAATTAGAGAATATACAACAGAAGATGCAAAGGCTTCAAGCGAGATATGGAACCAGGTAGTGGATGACGGGGTGGCATTTCCGCAGGAAGAAGATCTGACAGAAGAAAGTGGAGATGCTTTTTTCAAAGAGCAGACTTATACAGGGATTGCAGTTAATGAGGATAACGGAGAAGTGGTTGGACTTTACATTCTTCATCCGAATAATATTGGAAGATGTGGTCATATATGTAATGCCAGTTATGCAGTAAGAAGAGACATCCGGGGTGAGCATATCGGAGAAAAACTTGTACTGGACTGCCTCAGAATGGGAAAGGAAAAAGGCTTCCGGGTAATGCAGTTTAATGCGGTAGTTGCATCCAACACCCATGCCCTGCATTTATATGAACGGATCGGTTTTACCAGACTGGGAGTGATCCCCGGTGGATTCCGTATGCCAGACGGACATTATGAAGATATCATACCGCATTACTATGTATTATGATATCAGGGGCAAAAGGTCTAAATCCATATGATCTTGCTCATAAAAACAAATGAGAAAAATCATGTCATTAAAAAAAGCAGAAGCATATCTAGAAGAGAAGGGTTTCCTGGATCATGTGAAAGCAAAAATGATTCCCTTTGAACAGGTAGAGTAAGTGATCGGACATGCATCAGGTGGAGTATGCCCTTTCAAAACACCTCGCGGGATGCTATCTACTGAATAGTTACCAAAAAGTTAAAAAATTTCTGTAACGTTATGCATACACAGGTAGTCATATATGTGAAGGAGGAAACAAAAGAATGCTGAATATTCAGGAAGTATACGAGAGATATTTTACATCCGTATACAGATATCTGCTCTCTCTTTCACATGACACCCATCTTGCAGAGGAACTTACACAGGAAACATTTTTCAAAGCTCTGAAAAAAGTAGAGCAGTTCAGAGGTGAATGTGACCTGCGTGTGTGGCTTTGTCAGATTTCCAAGAACACATACTATGATTATCTGAAGAAAAACAAAAAGTATGCACCGGAACAGGAAGATGAAACAGAACCAGTGCTTTCCATGGATCTGCTCCAGGATTTTTCAGATAAAGAGACTGCTTTTCAGGTTCACAAAGCCCTTCATAAACTTGCAGAACCTTATAAGGAAGTTTTTTCCCTTCGTGTATTTGGAGAATTGGCATTTGCTGATATAGCCTCTCTCTTTGGCAAAAGTGAAAGCTGGGCAAGAGTAACTTATCACAGAGCATGCAAAAAGATCAGGGAGGAACTGAAACATGAAGATCAGTTGTAATGTTATTGAAGATCTGCTGCCACTTTATGTGGATGAGGCAGCCAGTGAGGACAGCAGACAACTTGTGGAAGAGCACCTGAAGGGCTGCCCTTCCTGCAGAAAAATGCTGGAAGAAATAAAAAAAGATAACCAGCTTGGAACAGACCACAGAATATCTCCGGAGGAAAACAAAAAAGCAGAGATACAATCATTGAAAAATATTCGGAAATGTATCCTCAGGAAAAGAATTTTGTCAGTGATCCTTGCTGCAATACTTGTATTCGCAGCCTGCGAAACAGGACATTACTGGCTTTATGACAGAGAGACCTATCTTTCCTGGGAAGAAACCGGCATGACTATAAAAGACAACCGATTATATGGCAACATCAATCCTCTGGGACGCATCAGATCCGTTATATCTGTAGACCAGAAAAACATGTTTTATATGGTGTCAGAGACAGGCTGGACCCGGAAAGAATACCCCACAGAGGAAAATAAAACTTATGAGATTCTGGATCTTCAGGATTTTGAAGAGGCATATAATCGAGGTCCGGAGGAACCGGCAGATGAAACATCTATGCCTGCAGGCATCGAAAATGTTTATTATGTAGAGCCTGCCGACAGAAAAGAAGCGGAATCTCTCTGGGATTATGCAGATCAGCCGGATAAAGCCCTGGAAAAAGAAGAAGAGCTGGCTTCCAAGAGCATATTGATCTGGAGTGTCGGGCAGAATAACACAAAATAAAGATTTTTGCTCTTTTGTTATCAGTATTTTTTCTGGTGTGCAACCGAAAAAAATTCCTACATTTACAGAATGCCCTGAACCACCGAAGTACCTGAAAAGCAGGTTAGCGGAAGATTCAGGGCATTTGTTATTTATTTAATATCTTTTCCACTTGAGAGAACTGAATCTGATACCAGTCTCTTTCTTTGCAGAAAGTTTCTTTATATAAGCCTGATATTTGGACTTGGATGTCTGTTTGTTGTTTACATAATAAGTAGTGCTGATTGGCTTTTCATCATAGGAGCGGTTGCCATAATCTTTCTGAGCGTAAGCAACAATTTTGTATTTGTGTGAACTGGAGCTGTATTTCATATAATAGTCGTAAAGAACTCCCATATGTCCACTGTTTTTGATTGTGATGATTTTGTTTTTACGATAAAATCTTGTGAATGTACCCTGACCTACAACAGCAACAGTTTTTACTTTGCCGTTCTGGTAGTCATAGATAGCCTGTGTCAGATATCCGTAACCAGGTACTGTGATCAGTTCATCTACATGATCTCCGTCAATGTCTGCGTAAACATATTTCAGTTTACCATAGGAACAATATTTCCGTTTGTCCTTTTTCAACTGTGTTGTTAATGCTTTGTGAGCTTTTTTGTTTCTGGCACTCATGGCATAGGCAGGTGTTGGAACTGTAAACAGCATCACCAGAGCCAGGAGAAGTGACAGAATTCTGGTACTCTTCTTCATGATGATCCCTCCATAAAATAGATTTGTCGTAACTGTTCAGTATCTTCACTGTTACGATTTGCCTATAGTTTACTCCAGATAAATTATGTGGTCAACAAAATTAAAACATTGACGAAGATCTTTTATCAGAAAGTCAGAATTCCAAGATGCTCCAGAAGAATCTTTACTCCCAGAAGAACAAGGATCAGACCACCCACAAATTCAGCCTTGCTTTTGTAGCGGCTTCCGAAGAAATTCCCCACACAGACACCTGCAATGGAGATGATCATGGTGGTGATACCTATAACTGTGATAGCTCCCACAATTGGTGTGTTCAGAAATGCAAAAGTAATACCTACAGCCAGAGCATCAATGCTGGTAGCAACAGAAAGCATCAGCATGTTTTTGTGATCCAGAGGAGCATCTTTTACTTCTACAACTTCTTCATCATTCCATTCTTTGATGGCTTCCACCATCATTTTGCCCCCGATGAAGGCAAGAAGGATAAAGGCAATCCAGTGATCAATGTGGGTAATGTATTGCTGGAATTGGCTGCCAAGAAGCCATCCCACAAAAGGCATCAGCGCCTGAAATCCACCGAAGTAAAGACCGATGATCAAAGCCTGTTTTTTGTTCAGTTTGGTCATTCCAAGCCCCTTACAGACAGATACTGCAAAGGCATCCATAGCAAGTCCTACTCCCATCAGGACAAGTTCAATAAATAATGTCATAATTTTCTTTCCTTTCTTTTGTATAATTTTTTACATACTTTTGAGCATAATAAAAGACCCATATATACTTTTGCAGAAAAGAAACACAGAGAGACAGTCTCTGCTTTTTCTGAAAAAGTATACATGAGTCTCATTCTTTAAGGTTTGCCAGGTACAAATCCATACCAGTATGTTGACAAACCACACTTTCGTGCAAACTACTCCCTCACATATGCGTTGGAATTAATTTGTTACTGTGAACAGTAACTTGCCCTACTGTAGCAAATGAATGGAGAGTTGTCAATAATTTTTCTCAACAAATCAAAACGAATTTACAGAGTATGACATATTTCGCAGGCAGTATACTTACATTATTGATCATTAATCAGATTGCATTCAAAAGGTCACTGTACATGGACAGTACCTTGGAATAAATCGCCTCTGCCAGTGCAGCATGTCCTGCTTCGTTCAGATGTTCCCGGTCAGTGGTACTTGGGGAGGCGAAATCAGCCGCATTCAGAAAGGCAGCATGGTTCTGCAAAGCAACTTTACGATATTCAGCTGCAAGATTCCGGGAGACAACTTCGGAAGATTCATTAAATTCCGGATCGAAATCCGGTTCTCCAATACCTTTGCCCAGGTGAATGGGAGAAACTACCAGTATGTCGAAAGGCCTGGAAGAACTTTTACGTGCTTTACGGATCACCTGATCCAGCCCTCTGGCGATAACAGCAGCGGAAGCACCATACCGGGTCTTGCAGTCGTTGGTTCCAAGCATAAGGATCATAAGATCCAGAGGATTATGCATCTCCACAGTGACACCGATCAGATCCAGTCCCCGGCGCCCTTCTCGCAGTTCATCCTGAAACACTGTGGTACGTCCGCAAAGTCCCTCTTCAATGATACGATAACCGGAGCCCAGTTTTTTCTGAAGAATCTGAGTCCATCGTGTATTTTCATCAAATCTGCCTGTACCGTCTGGTTTATAACCATAAGTATTTGAATCACCAAAGCATAAGATATTCATAACTGGTCACTCCTTATCTAAATTTGCGGTGGAATAAATTAATCACCCTATAAACATACTAAGTTAATATGTTAAGTATAATAAACGCTTTTCAGGAAAATGTCAAGAGAAAATGGAGAACTGATATAAAAAATAAAAAAAATCAAAAATCATAAAACTTTTTTCGAAAATGCTTTGTCTATATAGTATAATGAAAAATAACAAACAAAGGAGAACAAAAACATGAAGAAAGAAAAGGTACTTGCATTATTATTAACAGCAACAATGTGTGCGACCACAGCGTTACCTGTATTTGCGGCAGACTTTGCCGATGATACAGCAGAAACAATGGCAGTTACTGCTGAGAACAACGCAGAAACAGAGACAGAATCTACAGACGAGGTAAGCACAAACCTGGAAGAAACTGATCCGGAAGTGATCACAGAAGATTCATCTGGAGAATATGAAGAAAACCAGGTGTCCTCAGAAGCAGAAGAGTTTCAGATGGCAGATACACAGATTGCAGATTTCAGCGATGCCATCACAGAGGAAGATACCGATGCAGTAGGTGTGATCAGAGCTACCGTAATTCCGGCGAATAATGCGGAGGTTACCGGTACCATTAAGAGACAGCTGGCACCAGATTATTACAGAATCGACCTGACAACTGGCGGAACCCTGACACTGAAAGGTTCAAAAACAGGAAACGTAAATTTTTATGGTACGTTAATGGATGCTGTTACAGATAAGGAGCTGGGCACTTTTGATAAAAGGAGCTGGGAAGGAGACTGCCTTTATGATGCAACCTTTGAGCTGGCAAAGGGATCTTATTTTATCAAAATTGATAATGGTACAAGTGAATCTTCTACGGAAACCTATGTGATGAAGACCAAATTCAGAGCCAATGCAGGACTTACCTTTGCAGAAAATTCCAATGATGATTTTGAAAGTGCAAGTTCCATATCTGCAGGAAAGGTGATCAAGGGACATCTGGCAACGAATAATACCAGTGATTATTACAAGATCCAGATTCCTGCTACAGGAGAATATAACTTTATCACCAAAAATACTGCCGGAAATAATTCTACACAGTATTTGTATGATGTTGAGCGTCAACAGCTTGAAAGAATTACAACGTATGGTTCTCGTGAACAGAAAATGGAACTGACAAAAGGAACTTACTATTATCATTTTACAACTGATGGATATACAAAAGATGTAGGAGATTACTGGTTCAAAGTGGTAGGTCATACTCATTCCTACAAAACCAGCTATTCCTACAAGGCAACTCCTTACAATAATGGAAGCATTACAAAGAAATGCTCCGGCTGTGGTAAGACTATTTCCGAAACTGTTTACCGCCCGAAAACAGTGCAGCTGTCAACTCGTTCCTACACTTACAATGGAAAATCCAAAAAACCATCTGTAACTGTGATCGCATCAAACGGCAAAGCTCTGAGCAGTTCTTCTTATACAGTAAGCTACGAAAAAGACACCGTATCTGCCGGCAGACATAAAGTAAAGATTACTCTGAAGGGCAGATACAGTGGAACAATGGGCAGATACTATGTGATTAATCCAAAAGCCACATCCATTCAGAGTGTCAAAGGTTTCAAAAAAGGCTTCCAGGTAAATATCAAGGCACAGTCCAAAAGAAATGCAACAGGATATCAGGTGCAGTATTCTACAAGAACTGATTTTTCCAATGCAAAAACAACAAATGTTTCCGGTACAGCACCGCAGTTCAAAGGCTTAAAAGGCAAAACAAATTATTATGTGAGAGTCCGCGTATATAAAAAATCTGGAAAGAAAACTTATTATTCTTCCTGGTCATCAGCAACAAGAGTCAAAACAAAATAAACCAGACAGATTCCCCGGAAGGCATTGACTTTCGGGGATTTTTTTGATAATCTTCACTTCATGTCCAGACAGTAAATTTTACTGTTTTTGAAAAAATCTTTTCGATAATGTGGATTTATGTAGTATAATAGAAATGATATACCAAAGAAAGAGGAGTTTGTTTTATGAAAAAAGGAAAAGTACTGGTATTGTTGCTGACAGCGACATTGAGTATGACTACAATTCCTTCTGTATATGCAGCAGATTTTGCCGATGATGTAGTTGCAGATACTGTTGAAACAGAAGATACAGAATTACCTGCAGAGACAAGTGAAGAGGTATTTCCAGAGATAAGTGAAGAGAAACATTCAGAAGACCAGGAAGATGAAGTAGCTGTTCAGAGTGATGAAACTTCAGCAGAGACAGATGTGTCAGGACTGGATTTTACAGATGAAGAGACAGATGCAGCAGGCGAATCAGATACGAAAGTAAGTCTTGATGCAGACGGTGGTGAAGTTTCAGGTAAAACAGTTCCGTCAGTTTCCTCCCCTCTCTGCTATACCATGACTCTGGAAACAGGTGGATGTCTTGCTCTGAAAGGCACCAGAGAATCCGAAAATTTCAAATGCAGTATTCTGTCAGCTGATACAGGAAAGGAAATTACATCATTTAATGTAAGTCCTTATACACAGAATGGTTCTTTTGAGTATGACTTTGAGCTTGCACAGGGAGATTATATTGTTGAGATCAGTACAGCGAATGAAATAACCGGTGGGGCTTTTACGTTGAAAACCAGTTTTTCAAAGACAGCTGAGCTTAGTTTTCCGGAGAATTCCAATGATGAATTATTTTATGCAAATGAAATTGATTTTGAAAAGGTGATCCGGGGACATCTGGCCATAAATAATACAAATGATTATTACAAAATAGAAGTACCATCTGCGGCCGAGTACACTTTTATAAGTAAAAAAGCAGACAAAAAGAGTTTCACACAGGTTCTGTATGACGAAAGTGGAACACAGGTTGCAAAATACACAACTACCGGATCCAGGGAATATAAGATAAAATTAAACAAGGGAGTTTATTATTACAGAGTGACTAATGACGGACGTTCCGGAAATCTGGGGACTTACTCCATCAAGGTTACAGGTCATGTACATTCTTACAAAACAATAAAAAGAGTGTTGGCTACTCCAACAAAAGAAGGAAGTATTGTCCAGAAATGTTCCAGCTGTGGAAAAACGACAACTACGACGATTTATATGCCCAAAACTATCCAGTTGACAGCACGTTCTTTTGTTTACAATGGAAAATCACAAAAACCAGGTGTGACAGTCATTGCTTCCAACGGAAAGGCACTGAGCAGCAGTTCTTATACAGTAGCTTACAGCAAGAATACAGTATCTGCAGGCAGACATGCCATAAAGGTTACTCTGAAAGGCAGATACAGTGGAGTGTTGAATGGATGTTATGTGATTAATCCGAAAAAAACCTATATAGACAGTGCCACTGCATTAAATAAGGGAATCCGTTTACAGATTCGTCAGCAGCCTAAGAAAAATGCAACGGGATATCAGCTTCAGTATTCCCTGAAATCTGATTTTTCCAATGCAAAAACTGCAAATGTTTCATCTACTTCACTTCGTATTACCGGATTAAAGAGTAAAACATATTACTACGTAAGAGTACGTGTTTTCAAAAAATCAACAAAAACTTATTATTCCTCCTGGTCAACAGTCAGAAAAATCAAAACAAAATAATCTATAGTAGAAAATAATATGAAATAAGGAAAAAGGCCCCAAAGGTGAAATTTGGAACCCCGAAACCTACAAGATTTATTAAGTTTCCCCAAAACGTTGTGTTTTGGGGATTTTTTTATTATAATGCAGGAGATGATGAGGAGATGAAGCAAAAAAATGTTAAAAAGATTTTCAAAATATGTATTTCAAAGTGTGGCCGGAATGATAGGAATATCTGTATATGTTCTGGCAGACACTTTTTTTATCTCTGTTTATGCAGGGGCTGATGGGCTGGCAGTTCTGAATCTGATCCTGCCGGTTTACGGAGTTATTTATGCCATTGGTTCCATGATCGGAATCGGATCCGCCACAAGATACGGTATCAACAAGGCAAAAGGAGAAAATGTGGATTGCTACTTCCTACAGTCTGTTGGATGGAGTATATTGTGCAGCATTCCTTTTGTTTTGCTGGGAGTTTTTGTTCCGGGAAAGGTACTGGCACTTCTGGGAGCAGATGCAGGTCTGGTAGTACTGGGAAAAACCTATATCAGAATCATTCTTATGGGTGCACCCTTTTTTATGTGTAATTATACAGTGACTGCTTTTGCAAGAAACGACAATGCCCCTTCGGTGGCAATGGCAGGGTCAATCTCCGGAAGTATTTTTAATATTGTGTTTGACTATGTTTTTATTTTTCCGGTAGGACTTGGTTTTTCCGGTGCGGCACTGGCAACTGCTTTATGCCCTCTTGTGACAATGTCTGTATGTGCTACCCATTATCTGGGAAAAAAGTGCCAAATTGGTTTCAGATGGAAGAAACTTTCTCCGAAGCATCTGATTTCCTGCTGTCAGCTGGGGGTATCAGCGTTTGTAGGGGAGATTTCTTCAGCGGTTATTGCACTGGTATTTAACTATCTTATCCTTGGTATTACAGGAAGTATCGGTGTTGCTGCCTATGGAATTGTTGCAAATATGTCGATTGTAGGAATGTGTATCTTTAATGGTATGGCACAGGGAGTTCAGCCACTGATCAGTGAGTGCTATGGAAAGGGACAGAGTGATTATGTAAAAAAACTTCTTCGCTGGGGTCTGAACAGTGTCGTGGTTGTAGAAGTTGCAATGGTTGCTCTTGTGTGGGGATTTACAGATGTTTTTGTGGCTGTATTTAACAGTGAAAACAATCCTCAGCTCCTGGAATATGCACATTCCGGACTGCAACTGTATTTCCTTGGATTTCTTTTTGCAGGTGTCAATATTATGCTGGTGGCTTATTTTTCCGCAACCGGAAATGCCCGCCCTGCAATCATCGGATCTCTTATGAGAGGAGCAGTTGCGATTGTAATCTGTGCAGTTGTGCTTTCTGTGCTTATGGGAATGAATGGTGTGTGGCTGTCATTCCTGGCATCAGAAATGCTTACTTTTGTTGTGATTCTGTTTTTGTCCAAAAAGAAGAAGCCCATAAAGACAGAGGCATTCTTGAATTGAAAAAATCTTCTCAATAATAGTTTGTAAAAAATCTTGCAAGGTATATCCGGGAATGTCAGTGGGGGAACATTCTAATATTGGCACGATTTTCTTTGCTGTGGGATTTTTACTGATGATGACTCTGGATGTGACACCCGGTGTAAGGAAACTCTGTACAGGAAAAAAATCCCGCCCAGGAATCCTGGTATTACAGTAGCGTATCCAGTTGCACAGAATAAAATAGTAAGCTTTGTTATAAAAGCGGCATTCCCTGCCATTAGATATCCGATGCATCCCGGAAGAAGGCCAATTATGGTCCAGCCTACAGTGGATGCTACAAGAAAAACAGGTGTGACATGTGCCTCTTTTACATGGTTATGAATTAGAGTCCATAATGATTTATACATTGTAATTCCTCACTTTTTATGATAATAATATAACGGAGGGGTTTTTCTCCGATTTTGTATGTACTGTAGCTCTTTCCTTATTTGTCTCCAGTATATAAATAAATTGTAAAATGCGAATGCATACTAATGAAAAGTTTGTGTAAAAATTTGTTAAAAGTTATGAAAGAGCTGTTGTGAACACAGAAACAGATAAAATCTTTATACAATCTTAATACGAAATTAGAGAACCTTATGCCATCTTTGAAGATAGTTATATATAATAAAATACAGTGTAAAAATAGCATTATTAGAATCATTGATAAGGAGTTCTGATCATTTATGCCAGAAAAATTATATAAGAAAAAACATCTGACATCGTTTCAGTTAATTATTTTGGGATTTGCAGGTGTGATCCTTTTGGGAACTGTTTTGCTGATGCTTCCGTTTTCCTCTTTGAAGGGGGTGCCGACTCCATTTCATGAGGCCCTTTTTACAGCTACTTCCGCGGTATGTGTGACAGGGCTTGTGGTGAAGGACACCGGGAGCTACTGGTCCCTGGCAGGACAGACAATTATTCTTGTACTTATACAAATTGGCGGACTTGGCGTAGTAACTGTGGCGGCATCTGTTTCTCTTCTCTCCGGGAAAAGAATATCCCTTATGCAAAGAAGCACCATGCAGGATGCGATTTCAGCACCTAAAGTTGGAGGAATCGTCAGACTGACAAGGTTTATTTTAAAAGGGACATTTTTGATTGAAGCTGCAGGGGCATTGCTATTGTTGCCGGTTTTTTTACCGGATTATGGGGGAAAGGGAATCTGGCTGTCAGTTTTTCACTCTGTTTCGGCTTTTTGCAATGCCGGATTTGATATACTGGGAACAGCAGTTCATGCATTTCCGTCTCTGACAGGATATTCTGAAAACGTCCTGATAAATATGGTAATTATTCTGTTGATCATTATAGGGGGAATTGGTTTCCTTACCTGGGATGATATTTATACGAACAAACTGAATTTTAAACGTTACCGCATGCAAAGTAAGATTATCCTCATAACTACCACCTGTCTGATTTTGTTTCCGACAGTTTTTTTCTTTACCTGTGATCTGAAAAGTCTGTCAATAGGGAAGCGGCTGTTGGCAGCTGTGTTTCAATCCGTAACGACAAGGACTGCCGGATTTAATACCATAAACTTTTCAGAGATGAGCGAGGCATCAAAAGCGGTTATGATACTGTTAATGCTGATCGGTGGGTCACCGGGCTCTACAGCAGGTGGCATGAAAACAACAACTTTTGCGGTACTTATTTTAAATGCTATTGCAACATTTCGAAGCCAGGAAAATGCAGGGGCTTTTGGTCGAAGATTGGAATATCATGTGATAAAAAATGCGGCGACAATAGCCATGCTTTATTTTTCCCTGTTCTTTTGTGGAGGGATTGCAATCAGCGTATACGAGGGAATTCCTCTTTTAGATTGCCTGTTTGAAGCTGCCTCGGCTGTTGGTACGGTAGGCCTGACACTGGGAATTACACCGGGACTTCATATATTTTCACAGGTTGTGCTGATCATACTGATGTATCTGGGACGTGTAGGTGGCCTGACCCTGATTTATGCAGTATTTTCCGGAAGAAATAAGGGCAATGCAAGGCTTCCTCTGGAAAAAATTACAGTTGGATGAGAAGGAGAAAAAATATTATGAAAAATGTATTGATTATCGGGATTGGAAGATTTGGAAGGCATGTTGCTATGCAACTTAATCAGTTGGGACATGAAATTATGGCAGTTGACTGGGATGAAGAAAGGGTGAATAAAGTACTGCCATTTGTGACCAATGCCCAGATCGGTGACAGTACCAATGCTGAATTTTTACAATCCCTTGGGATTGGAAATTATGATATCTGTTTTGTGACCATTGGAGGAAGTTTTCAAAATTCTCTTGAAACAACGTCCCTTCTGAAAGAACTGGGAGCAAAACTGGTGATATCCAGAGCCGAGCGTGATGTTCAGGAAAAATTCCTTTTGCGCAACGGTGCAGATAAGGTGGTTTATCCGGAAAAGCAGGTTGCAAAATGGGCCTCTATCCGTTACACAGATGATCATATCCTGGACTATATGGAGGTGGATGCTTCCCATGCGATCTTTGAAGTGGAAGTACCAGAGGAATGGGCTGGAAAAACAGTAGGCGGGCTGGACATCAGAAGGCATTACAACATTAACATTCTGGCAGTAAAAAAAGAGGGAGAATTCAATATTGCAATTTCTCCGGATACGTATCTTGCAGAGAACGATAAATTGCTGGTGTTAGGAGAATACAGAGCCCTTCAGAAATGTTTCCGCATATAGAACAGTTCTCGCTGCTGTGAAGAAGCTGGTAAATAAAGAAAGGTAATGGCAGGGTGAATCTAAAAATTGAAGAGGATACTCCAAAAACAGCTGAACATATCCTTGTTTGTCTGTCTGCGGCACCCTCTAATCAGAAAATAGTAGATACGGCAGCAAAGATGGCGAATGTGCTACAGGCACGTTTTACAGCTCTGTATGTGCAGACTGGTACAAAATCAGAAGCTTTAGATAAAGAAAAGCTGGAAGAACATATCCGGTACGCAGAAAGACTTGGAGCAGAAATTGTGATGACTCATGGGGAAAACATACCGGTACAGATTGCAGAGTATGCCAGGTTGTCCAATGTTACCAAAATTGTGATTGGACAAAGCAATGCCAGACGAAATCATTTTTTCAGCAAGTCAGCTCTGACAGAAAAGCTGATTGAAATTGTGCCGGATATTGATATCCATATTATCCCGGATGCAGTAAAAACCAGTAGCTATCAGAAACATCCATTTACATGGTATGCAGAAAAACCGTCTGTAAAAGATTATTTTTTGACAGGCTTTATATTTGCAGTATGCACTTTCATTGGTCTGTTGTTTCAGAAACTGAATTTCACAGATACGAATATTGTAACGATATACATTCTGGGAGTGTTGGTTACTTCAATTGTGACAGATAGTTATCTATGCAGTGTAGCTGGTTCATTCTTAAGTGTAGTTTTATTTTGTTTTTTTCTGACAGAACCAAGGATGTCTTTTCAGACATATGCGGTGGGTTATCCGGTGACTTTTCTCATCACGCTTATTTCATCCGTACTTACGGGAGCACTTGCGGCAAAACTGAAGACACATGCAAAACTGTCCGCACAGCTTGCCTTTCGTACACAGGTGCTGTTTGATACAGAACGTCTGATGCAAAAGGCAAAAGGAGAAACGGAGATCCTTGATGTTACCTGTACACAGCTGATTCGCTTACTAAAACGCAATATTACGGCATATGTTGTGGAGGATGGGATTTTATCAAAGGGAAAACTTTTCTGCGGGGAGAAAGAAAGCACAGCGGATTTTTTAACACCAGAAGAGCAACAGGTGGCCAGATGGGCATATGAAAACAGACAGCGTGCCGGTGCATACACGCACCATTTCCCTCAGGCCAAATGTTTATATCTTGCGATTCGAAGTGGGGATAACGTTTATGGTGTAATTGGAATACCGTTGCAAAAAGAAACGTTGGATTCTTTTGAATACAGTATCCTGCTGTCTGTAATAAATGAATGTGCGCTTTCCATGGAAAACGCACAAAATGCTATGGAGAAGGAGAAAAATGCGGTTCTTGCCAAAAACGAGCAGCTGCGGGCAGATCTTCTTCGGGCAATTTCACATGATCTTCGGACTCCACTTTGTTCCATTTCAGGCAATGCAGATATGCTGCTTAGTAATAGCGACCGCCTGGATGAAGCTACAAAGCATCAGATATATACGGACATCTATGATGATTCCGAATGGCTGATTGGAGTTGTGGAGAATCTGCTTTCTATTACCAGACTAAATGACGGAAGACTGAAATTTAAATTTACGGATCAGCTTTTAGATGAAGTGATTGCAGAATCCCTGCGGCATATCAGCCGAAAACATGATGATTATAAAATTGTGGCGGATTGCGAAGAACTGGTTCTTGTACGTATGGATGTACGTCTTATTATTCAGGTTCTGGTAAATTTGATTGATAATGCGATAAAATATACGCCGACAGGCTCTGTAATCTGTATTCGTGGAATCAAAAAAGATGGAAAAGCACAGATAAATGTGGAAGATAACGGTCCTGGAATTTCGGAGGAAATGAAACCGCATATTTTTGAGATGTTTTATGCAGGGAAAACAACAGTTGCAGATAGTCATCGGAGTCTGGGTCTTGGACTGGCACTTTGTCATTCTATCATAGAAGCACATAACGGAACCCTGATTCTGACTGATCATGCTCCTCATGGATGCAATTTTATTTTTACTTTACCCTTAAGCGAGGTGACATTAAATGAATAGAACATTAATTCTTGTGGTTGAGGATGACAGGCCCATACGAAATCTGATCGTTACTACATTAAAAACACATGACTATAAATATCTGACAGCAGAAAACGGAGCTTCTGCCATTTTGGAGGCATCTTCCCATAATCCGGATATCGTTCTTTTGGATCTGGGGCTTCCTGATATGGAAGGAGTAGATGTAATAAAGAAAATCCGTACCTGGTCGAATATGCCGATTATTGTGATCAGCGCCAGGAGTGAGGATACGGATAAAATAGAGGCACTGGATGCAGGTGCAGATGATTATATTACAAAACCATTTTCCGTAGAAGAATTACTTGCACGTATTCGTGTTACGCAAAGGAGACTTGCTATAATACAGACCGGAGAACAGCCGGAAACTTCTGTTTTTGAAAATGGTGAATTGAAGATAGATTATACAGCTGGCTGTACTTATCTTAAGGGAGAAGAATTACATCTGACTCCTATTGAGTATAAGCTGCTCTGCCTTTTATCCCGTAATGTGGGAAAAGTATTGACACATACCTATATTACCCAGCAGATTTGGGGACGATGTTCGGAAAATGATATTGCCTCTCTTAGGGTTTTTATGGCGACATTGCGAAAAAAACTGGAACCTGAGAAAAATGAGGTGCAATATATCCAGACGCACATAGGAATAGGATATCGTATGCTTAGAATTGAAAAAGATAACAAATAAGATAATTGAAATTCAACTTTACAAATCGTACATAAAGTACTATAATAAGAAAAAAATATCTTCAGGGCAGGGTGAAATTCCCTACCGGCGGTAAAGCCCGCGAGCCGAAAGGTATGATCTGGTGAGATTCCAGAGCCGACAGTACAGTCTGGATGAGAGAAGATGATGGTACAGTTAATTTTTAGATAAATGAATGTAGTATCGTTGCTCTGGAATGGTAACCCATTTCAGAGCTTTTTTGCTATTTAAGTATGTAAAAGAAACATTTATCAAATCTATAGAAACGATCGTACCCCCCCCTGCAGATATTCTACAGGGGATTTTTTGTACAAAAAATTGCATAAAAAGAAGGAAGAAGGAATAGAAGTGACAGATCAGGAATATATGCTCCGGGCAATTTGTCTGGCAAAAAAAGGAGAAGGATGGACAAATCCGAATCCAATGGTAGGAGCAGTCATCGTAAAAGATGGACAGATCATCGGAGAAGGTTATCATAAGAAATGTGGAGAACTTCATGCTGAACGTAATGCATTTGCTTCCCTTACGGAATCAGCAGAAGGTGCGACAATATATGTTACGTTGGAACCTTGCTGTCATTATGGTAAGACTCCGCCGTGTACAGAAATAATTATCGAACAGAAGATAAAAAAAGTAGTGATCGGTTCCAGAGACCCCAATCCGAAGGTGGCAGGAAAAGGAGCACAGATATTGCGGGAGGCGGGCATTACAGTAGTAGAGGATTTCATGAGAGAAGAATGTGACCGCCTGAATCCGGTATTTTTTCATTATATTACAACAAAGACCCCTTATGTGGTAATGAAGTATGCCATGACACTGGATGGGAAGATTTCAACGAAGACAGGCGCGTCCAAATGGATCACTGGAGAAGCTGCAAGAGCAGAAGTGCAGCATATGCGTCATCGGTATATGGGAATTATGGTTGGTATCGGAACCGTGCTTGCGGACAATCCGATGTTAAATGTCCGATTAGAAGGATTAAAAAGCCCAGTCAGAATCGTGTGTGATAGTAAGCTTAGAATTCCTCTGGATAGTCAGATTGTAAAAAGTGCAGAAACATACCGGACAATCGTGGCATATGCAGAGAATGCAGAAGACAAAGAGAAAAAAGAAGACAAAATAAGAATATTACATACCATGGGAGTGGAAACCATCTGTTGTCCGGATGAAAATCATCAGATAGATCTTAAGAAACTAATGAAATACCTTGGAAATGAGGGAATTGACAGTGTTCTTCTGGAAGGTGGTGGCACGTTAAATGACAGTGCCCTGCAGTCAGGAATTGTAAAAGAAGTACAGGCTTTCATAGCACCAAAGATATTTGGTGGTATGAAAAGTAAGACACCGGTAGAAGGTATCGGAATCAATATTCCTTCAGAAGCAGTGAAATTAGAATGTACAGAGATCTGCCAGATTGGTAAAGACATTAAGATCACTTGTCATGTGTGTGAAAAAGAACAGGAGGATCCATGTTTACAGGAATCGTAGAAGAGAAAGGAAAAGTCCGGTATATGCAGCTTGGCGGAGAATCAGGAGTCCTGGCAGTGAAAGCAAAGAAAGTGTTACAGGGGACGAAGATTGGTGACAGCATTGCAGTAGATGGTGTGTGTCTGACCGTTACATCGCTTCAGCCAGATGGATTCACCGCAGATGTGATGACAGAGACAATCAGGAGGAGCAGTCTTGGAAGCTACAAAGCAGGAAGTCAGGTAAATCTGGAACGTGCAATGGCAGCAGACGGAAGATTTGGAGGGCATATAGTAAGTGGTCATATTGACGGAACCGGTGTGGTACAATCCATGGTCCGGGAAGAGAATGCTGTCTGGGTATCAATCGAGACATCACCACAGATATTACGTCTGATTGTAGAAAAAGGATCCATCTGTATTGACGGAATCAGTCTGACAGTGGCGAAAGTAGACGAAGCAGGTTTTCAGGTGTCAGTCATCCCACATACAGGAGAAGAGACTACGCTTCTGGAAAAAGTTCCAGGGAATCTGGTGAACCTGGAGAATGATGTAATCGGAAAATATGTAGAGAAGCTGCTGGGGCTTAATGAAAAAGAGAAAAAAGAATCCGGCATCACGATGGAATTTCTGGAAAAATTTGGATTTTAAAACAGGAGGATATATATTATGTCACAAAAGTATCAGTACAATACGATTGAAGAGGCATTGAGAGACTTACGGGAAGGAAGGGTCATTCTGGTTACAGATGATCCGGAACGAGAGAATGAAGGAGATCTGATCTGTGCGGCAGAATTTGCAACACAGGAAAATATCAATTTCATGGCGACTTATGCAAAGGGGCTTATCTGTACACCGATGAGTGCAGAGATTGCAGCAAAACTGAATTTCCCGCCAATGGTTGCTGAGAATACAGATAATCACAGCACAGCATTTACTGTGGCAGTGGATCATATAGATACAACGACCGGTATTTCAGCAGAAGAACGTTCTTATACTATTAGAAAATGTGTGGATGAAGAAGCAAAACCGGAAGATTTCAGGAGGCCGGGACATGTATTCCCTCTAATTGCCAGAAAAGGCGGAACCCTGGTACGTAATGGTCACACGGAAGCAACAATAGATCTTGTGAGACTGGCTGGCTTAAAAGAATGCGGCGTGTGTTGTGAAATCATGAAAGAAGACGGAACCATGATGCGGACACCGCAGCTATGGGAACTTGCCAAAGAACATGGTCTTACATTTATCACAATTCGTGATTTGCAGGATTATCTGAGAATACATGAAAAACATGTAAAAGAAGAGGCGGTTGCAGACCTTCCGACACAGTACGGTGATTTTAAAATCCATGGATATATCAATGATATTACAGGAGAACATCATCTTGCACTGGTAAAAGGAGAAATCGGGGACGGCGAAGATGTACTTTGCCGGGTACATTCGGAGTGTCTGACCGGAGATGCATTTGGGTCACTCAGGTGTGACTGCGGACTGCAGCTTCAGACGGCGATGCGTCAGATAGAAGCAGAAGGAAGAGGGATTATCCTCTACATGAGACAGGAAGGAAGAGGCATTGGTCTGATTAATAAGATCAAAGCATATGCACTTCAGGAACAGGGATATGATACGGTGGAAGCTAATGTAAAGTTAGGATTCGCACCGGATCTCAGAGAGTACTGGATCGGGGCACAGATATTATCAGATCTTGGCGTGAAATCATTGAGATTATTGACTAATAATCCGGATAAGGTCTATGGACTTGGCGATTTCGGGCTGAAAATCAACGAGAGAGTATCGCTGGAGATCCCACCACAGAAGTATGATCTGAAATACATGAAGACAAAGCAGGAAAAGATGGGACATATTTTCAAAGAGATAGATTTATGGTAAATAAAGGATTGCGGAAGTAGTATAGCTGCGGAGTACTGAACAGTTACAAAAATAAGTAAAAGAACAGGAGAAAAAGATCATGAGACAGATTAATGTAGTAGAAGGAAAAGTAGTAGCACCAGAGGGAATGAAAGTCGGTATTGTAGCTGCAAGATTCAATGAAATTATTGTAAATAAATTATTAGGTGGAGCAGTTGACGGACTGGTAAGACATGGAGTGGAAGAAGAAAATATTACTGCAACATGGGTACCGGGAGCATTCGAGATTCCACTGGTCGCACAGAAGATGGCAAAGTCAGGAAGATATGACGCAGTTATCTGTGTAGGTGCTGTTATCCGTGGTGATACATCACACTATGATCTGGTATGTAACGAGTCAGCAAAAGGAATTGCGCAGGTGGAACTTGCAACAGGAATTCCGGTATTATTCGGAGTTATCACAACCGAGAATATTGAGCAGGCGATTGCACGTGCAGGAAGTAAGGCAGGAAATAAAGGATATGACTGTGCATTGTCTGCAATCGAGATGGTCAATCTGATGAAGCAGATTTAACGGAACTGGAGTAAAGATACAAAGATCTGGCAAGTGGTAACACTCTTCCAATTTTTAAATAGAATAAATAAATATGTAAATGGAAATGAAAGTTTTATGGCGGATCAGAAAATAGATAACCTGCTCAATCTTGTAATGGATGCTACGCCACAGGAACGGACGAAATCAAAAAATTTAAATGTTGGATATGATTCAGACACAAAAGTATGGGATGTTATTGTAAAATACAGCGGATCAGAAAATGTACTTGACGGAGACAGAATTCAGGCAGTGCCGCTTCTTGGAGGATATGCGGTGGTAACGTTGCCTGAGGCAGAAATTAATGCATTCTCAGATCGTGAACAGGTGGAGTTTATAGAAAAGCCCAAAAGACTTTATTTTGAGACATTTCAGGCGAGAGAGGCGAGCTGCATAACAGAATTACAGAGAGAATCTGCTGCAGGAACTCAGATGGGACTTACAGGAAAGGGAGTTCTTGTAGGTGTAGTGGATTCTGGTGTGGATATTTTTCATCCGGATTTCAGAAATGAAGATGGCAGCAGCAGGATTTTGCGGTTGTGGGATCAAAGTCTGGATGGAAGTCCACCAGAAGGATATACAACAGGAACAGAATACACAAAAGAAAAAATTGATAAGGCGCTTGCACTTGGAGAAACCGAGGGCAGGCGCCTTGTTCCGTCCAGAGATTTCAGTGGACATGGAACAGCTGTGCTTGGAATTGCGGCAGGAAATGGAAGAGCATCGGACGGAATAAATCGTGGAGTGGCTTATGAAAGTGAATTATTGATTGTAAAGATGGGAAATATCAGGAAAAACTCCTTTCCAAAGACAACAGAACTAATGGAAGGGATTGATTATCTGATACGGCAGTCATTGAAGATGAGGAAACCGATTGCCATAAATATCAGTTTTGGAAATAATTATGGATCACATCAGGGAGATTCTCTGCTGGAAACATATATCAGCAATGTGGCGAATGTGGGGCGTTCTGTCATCTGTGTCGGAACCGGAAATAATGGAAATGACAGAATCCATACAGCAGGAAAACTCCGGCAGGGGCAGACGGATATGATTGAGATGAGCATAGGGTCTTATGAGACAACTTTAAATTTACAGTTATGGAAAGCTTATGCCGATGAAATTGAAATTTCGATAGAAACGCCATCCGGTGAAAGACTACCGGAACTTTCAGAGAAAATCGGCACGCAGAGATATCGCGCCGGGGAAACGGATTTATTAATCTACTATGGGAAACCAGGACCTTTTCAGGTGACACAGGAGATTTATTTTGATTTTATTCCTGTGGGAACGTATCTTACAAGTGGAATATGGAAACTGTATCTGCGTGGCAGACGTATCAAAGAAGGAAATTATAATCTGTGGCTTCCTGGCGGAAATATCCTGAATCCGGTGACCGGATTTTATCATCCGGCAGCGGTAGAGACACTGACAATTCCATCAACAGCTGCGAAGGTAGTTACAGTAGGTGCATATGATTCCAGACTGAACGCATTTGCAGATTTTTCAGGCCGGGGCGGAAAAAAGCTGACGTATTTTAAACCGGATCTTGTCGCTCCGGGCGTTGATGTTACAGCTCCGGTACCGGGAGGCGGTTATTCAAGTATGACTGGAACTTCTTTTGCAGTTCCATTCGTCACCGGAGCGGCGGCACTTATGATGGAATGGGGAATTGTCAGGAGAAATGATCCGTTTCTCTGGGGTGAGAAGGTAAAAGCATATTTAAGACGTGGAGCCCAGCCCCTGCCCGGATTTGAGAAATATCCGAATGAAAGTGTGGGGTGGGGGGAGGACGTTATAATAAGGTTACATTGAAGAAAGTCAG
>OLRJ01000655.1_pt1 | contig 34595 bp, 27 predicted proteins | sample 1672741 | NCBI WGS metagenome assembly OLRJ01 (sample SAMEA3136719, study PRJEB25190) | human gut metagenome | biome: human gut; feature: human-associated habitat; material: faeces | place: Austria | collected 2013 | reverse complement strand
CCGGAATCCGGTTTCTTAGAAGCGGTGTTCTTCCTGCCGGAACTTGTTCCGGAAGAATTGTTGTAGGAGGAGCCGGAGTTGGTTTCCGTTCCTTTGATGTAGTATTCGCTGCCTTTCTGAACCACATCGGCCGGCTTGCTCGGATAGGAGCCTTCTTTTGCCGCCGCGATGTTGTTCATAATCCGTCCCCACAGTGCCGCTGCGCCGGAGGAATCGGAGGACAGTTGGATGTTGTAGTCCGTACCGATCCAAAGGGCTGCCGCGTAGTGCGGTGTGAAACCGTTGAACCAGATATCGTAGTTGTTGGATGTGGTTCCGGTCTTACCGCCGGCCTGAACGCCGGACAGTGCCGCACCGGTACCGGTACCCTGAGAAACAACGGATTTCATCATATCCGTCAGGATGTAGGCAACGCCTTCATCCAATACCTTTGTCTCCTTGGATTCCGAAGTCAGAAGGAGATTTCCGTTCCGATCCAGAACCTTCCGGTATGCGATGGAGGACTGGCGGGTTCCGCCGTTGGGAATGGCGGCATAAGCCTGTGCCATTTCAATCGGCTTTACACCGCTGGAGAGGCCGCCCAGCGCCAAAGCCGCTGCGTTTTCATCGTTGTTGTCGCCCTTTCGGTTCAAGGTGGTGATGCCGAATTTTTCCACCAGATTTGCGGAATACTCCGAACCAACCTGCAGCCATATTTTTACCGCACATACGTTGGAGGAGAGCTGCATGGCTCTTCTCATGGAAATCTGGCCCTTGTATCCGCCGTAGGAGTTGGACGGCCAGGTCCGACCTTCAAAGGTCAGCGGTTCGTCCACGATGGTGGATCCGGCGGTCATGTAATCGCCGTAATATTTCGTTCCCTGGGTGTCGTTGTTGTAATCCGTGTACTGATATTTCTCATCCTTCTGCAGGTAGTCGTAACTCTTCTGCAGTGCCGCGCCGTATACCGCCAGCGGCTTGATGGAGGATCCCGGCTGTCTCGGATTCAGTGCTCGGTTGAAGAGAGCGCTTCCGTGAGAGCCGCGGCCGCCGATCATGGCCTTAATCTCTCCGGTGCCCACTTCGGCGATGACCATGGCACCCTGCGGCTGAATGACTTTATCCGCCATGGTAATCAGCGCATCCTTCAGCACCAGCTTGCTTCCGGATTTCTTAATCATATCCGGATTGCTCTTGATGTAATCCGCATCGATGGTGACGTTGCCGCTCTTATCCATTGTTTTGTTCGCCGCCGGAATGTTCACATAGCCGGTGGCGTAGATGTAGAATTCGCCGCCTTCGCTGGTGTAGGAAGGTTTCAGCTCCACGCTGTAATCCGTGCCGCTGTCCACTGTCGTCTTGTAGAAGTTCAGACGTTTTCCGGCCTTGAGGGTAACGGAGCCGTCGGAGTTCTCCTTGAATTCACTGCTTTTCAGCGTCATATCGCCCTTGCCGTTCACCAGGTTGCTGTGCTTGTACAGAGAAATCGCACCCTTGTCCGTGGTCACGTTTCCGTTGCTGTCCGTATGCAAGTTCAGCAGCGACGGGAAATTGCTCGGATTCTTGAAGGCCTCATCCACCGTCTTCTGGGCTTCCGAGTCCATGGTGGAATAAATCTTCAGACCGCCGCTGTATACCAGCTTCTGAGCGGTCTCCTCATCCATATCGTATTCCTTCTTCAGGTCCTGAATGATTTCGTCGGCCATGTAATCCTTGAAGTAGGTGCTGATTTTATCATTATCCGTGGTAATCGTCGGATCGATAAAGTCTGTCAGCTTCTTATCCTTATTCTCCCGATACTGCTTGTCCGAGATGTACCCCTGCTCCTTCATCAGAGACAGGCAGAGCTGACGTCTGGACTTGGCAATATCGTTGGCGTAGTACTTCTCGCCGCCCACGGTAATCTTCGTCATATCCGAAGTGTCCGTGATACCCGACGGATCTTTAATCAGCGCGTAGGTGTCCGGGGACTGAGGCATGGTGGCCAGAGCCGCACACTGAACCAGGCTGAGGTCCTTTACATCCTTGGAAAAATAACATTCAGATGCCGCTTCGATACCGTAGTTGCCGTAGCCGTAGTAAATGCTGTTCAGGTATGCGGTGACGATCTCCTCCTTGGAAAGAGCGTGCTCAATCCGCGCCGCGTACCACATCTCGATGATCTTACGCCGCAGGCTTCGCTGGCTCATGATATCCGGAAGGTAGACGTTTCGGGCCAGCTGCTGGGTCAAGGTACTGGTACCGCTGATTCCGCCGCCGCCGGTAAAGGATTGGAGGACCGCACCCACCATTCGCTTCCAGTTGAAACCGTGGTGATCCCAGAACGTTTTATCTTCCAGGGCCACGATGGCGTTCACCATGTTCTTCGGCAGCTGCTTGTACTTGATGATGGTTCTCTTCTGACCGTTGCTGACGGAATCCACTGCATCCCCATTATCGTCGTAGACGATGGAATCCGTAGAAATCGCATCGTAGATGTTCTTCGGATCGATGCTCGGCGCCGTGATGATGACCACCGCAGAGTACAGAATTCCGAGAGACACCAACGTGGCAACGGTTCGTCTTCCGAACTTGAAAATCTTCTTTCTCCGGGAGAGAGGATTGCCGTTCTTGTCCACCCAATGGTTCGGGTTCAAATCGTAGATGAACGCATCGAACTTCGGATGAACATCCCGGAAATTATAAAACTTCTCTTTGAGGCTGCCCGCTTTCGCATCCGGTCTCGGCCGTTTCGGTGCCGGCATCTTGTTTCCGGCGTCCTTTTTCTTTCGGCTAAAAGAAAACTTCTTCTTTCCGTCAATTTCCGGCGAGGCCGAAGTTTCCGCGGCATGCTTGTTCTTCCCGCCGCCCATAAATTCCTGTTCAAAGGCAGCGATATCATCGAATTGCTCGACATCGCGTCTTGGACTGTTTCCGGAAGGGGATGGGCGGTTCGGCGCTGCCGGCCGGCTGCCGGAAGCGGCTTTCCGCAGGTCGTCTTTACGAATTACAGTGGTTTGGTCCGATGCATTCCGGGTGGAATCCGTCGCCTGAGGCGGGGTCGCTTTCTCCGCCATTCGCCGGGCGGCCTTCTCCCGTTCCAGCCGCTCCTTCGCCATCTGGCGGGCCAGCTTCTGCATCAGTTCATAATCGGTTGGTTTTCTATCGCTCATAGTCTTTAATCCTTAATTCCTTTACATATAAATACATAAAAGTACATGCTATTTTACCATGAGAGAGGGGTGAAATAAACAAATCCTCGGGATTTCCAGATAAACTTCAAAAAAATAGAACGAAGTTAGAAACAATTACCCTGTCCGGAAGGTAAATATTGTTCCGATTCGAAGAGATGCGTCCGGATATATATTGAATCAATATCTGATGATAAAAAAACAGAAATGCGGTCTTGATTGAATTGCTTTTCGCCCTAGAGTATAATTACAACATCTGAGATTTTGAGAGGTACACAATTATGAGCAATTACGATTTATCTACGAAGTGCATCCACTCCGGATACACTCCATCGAAGGGAGAGCCTTGCGCTCTGCCGATTTATCAGAGCACGACGTTTAAATACGACACCACGGCAGAGATGGGCGACCTGTTCGACCTGAAGGCAGAAGGCTATTTTTACACGAGGCTTCAGAACCCGACCAACGATGCGGTGGCAGCAAAAATTGCCGACTTGGAAGGCGGCGTGGCGGCTCTTTTGACGTCCTCGGGACAGGCGGCCAACTTCTACGCTGTTTTTAACATCTGCGAGGCGGGAGACCACGTTGTGGCGGCATCCACCATCTACGGCGGAACTTTCAACCTGCTGGGCGTTACCTTTAAGAAGCTGGGCATCGACTGCACCTTCGTGGATACCGATGCATCGGAAGAAGAGCTTGCGGCGGCATTCCGTCCGAACACCAAAGCGGTTCTGGCGGAGACCATTGCGAACCCGGCACTGGTTATTCTGGACATTGAGAAATTCGCTAAGGTGGCACACGACCACGGCGTTCCGCTGATTGTGGACAATACATTCCCGACACCGGTGAACTGCAGACCGATTGAATGGGGTGCGGATATCGTGACCCATTCCACCACCAAATACATGGACGGCCATGCGGTACAGGTGGGCGGCGCAATCGTGGACAGCGGAAACTTCGATTGGGAGAAGTACGGCCACAAGTATCACGGACTGACGGAGCCGGATGAATCCTATCACGGCATTGTGTACACAAAGCAGTTCGGAAAGAAGGCGTACATCACCAAAGCAACTTCCCAGCTGATGCGAGATCTGGGATCCATTCCGTCGCCGAACAACTGCTTCCTGCTGAACCTGGGTCTGGAGACGCTTCCGCTTCGGGTGGAACGTCACTGCGAAAACGCTCAGGAAATCGCAGAGTATCTGGATGCCCATGAGAAGGTTTCGCACGTAAGCTATGCCGGACTGCCGGGCGACAAGTACTATGAACTGGCGCAGAAGTACATGAGAGACGGAAAGACCTGCGGCGTCATTTCCTTCGAACTGAAGGGCGGAAGAGAAGCGGCGGTGCGCTTCATGGATAGCCTGAAGCTGGCACAGATTGCCACCCACGTAGCGGCGACCCGAACCATGGTTCTCCATCCGGCCAGCCACACCCACCGTCAGATGAACGACGAGCAGCTGGCGGAAGCCGGAGTATCTCCGGGCCTGATTCGTCTCTCCATCGGTATCGAGAGTGCAAAGGATATCATTGCCGATCTGGAGCAGGCGCTGCAGAATGCGTAGAGAATTTTTAAACGATTGAAAAGAGAAAATCCTTGAGAAAGGTAGATTCTTGAGAAAAGCCCTGCGACGACAGAGAAGTTGCCGCAGGGCTTCTTGGTTCTTCTTTTTTTGCGCCGGGGCGGCAATAACGTGGTGCCTCACACTCGTCAAAGCCTTGATCTTTCGTTGCGGGGCACCACGTCGTTCGTGCCGGCCGGTGCTTCGGAGGGATGGACGTGGTGCCTTACACCCGTCAAAGCCTTGATCTTTCGTTGCGGGGCACCACGCCGTTGGGGCCGGCTGGGTCTTCGGAGGGATGGACGTGGTGCCTCACCCCAGTCAAAGCCTTGATCTTTCGTTGCGAGGCACCACGTCGTTGGTGCCGGCCGGTGCTTCGGAGGGATGTACGTGGTGCCTCATACCTGTCAAAGCTTTGATCCTTCGTCACGGGGCACCACGTCATTGGTGCCGGCCGGTGCTTCGGCGGGATGTACGTGGTGCCTCATACCTGTCAAAGCTTTGATCCTTCGTTGCGGGGCACCACGTCATTGGTGCCGGCCGGTGCTTCGGAGGGATGTACGTGGTGCCTCACACCAGTCAAAGCTTTGATCTTTCGTCACGGGGCACCACGTCATTGGTGCCGGTTGGGTCTTCGGTGGGTTGGACGTGGTGCCTCACACCTGTCAAAGCCTTGATCTTTCGTCACGGGGCACCACGTCGTTGGAGCCGGCCGGTGCTTCGGAGGGATGGACGTGGTGCCCCACACTCGCCAAAGCCTTGATCTTTCGTCACGAGGCACCACGTCGCTGGGGCCGGTCGGGCCTTCGGAGAGTTGGACGTGGTGCCTCACACCTGTCAAAGCCTTGATCTTTCGTCGCGGGGCACCACGTCGCTGGAGCCGGCCGGTTCTTCGATGCCTTCCAACCAAAAGAGCTGCACGAAGACCGGCGAAGGGCCTTCGTGCAGCTCTTTTACTCTTTAAAAATCTTAATAAACAATATCCCCCAGTGCGGACTGAATCAGTTTGGATGCCAGGATGCCGGTCTTGTTCCGCTCATCCAGAATCGGATTCACTTCCACCATGTCCATGGACAGCAGCTTGTGGGACTGTGCCAGAAGCTCAACGGCGATAAAGGATTCCCGGGCGGTGAGGCCGCTGTGAACCATCGTGCCGGTGCCCGGTGCCACCTCCGGGGTCACCGCATCGATATCGAAGCTCAGGTGGATACCGGCGGTTTCGTCGGAAGCAATCTCGATGGCTTTGCGAATGACCGTCGGCATTCCCAGTTCGTCAATCATGTTGATCGGGAACACGGTGATTCCGGCCTCCTTCATCCGTTCCGCTTCCTTCGGGTCGATATCCCTTCCGGCAATCTGAACGCAATTCTTTACCTTAATATATGCCGGATCCTGTCCGTAATTCACCATGCAGTCCGGACCGTATCCGCACACTGCGGAGAACGGCATGCCGTGCATGTTGCCGGTGTTGGTGCTTTCCTCGTTGTTCCAGTCTCCGTGAGCATCAATCCAAATGACACCGATGCCGCCCTTATCCTGATAAGCTTTGCTGACCGCAGAGATACTGCCGGCGGCGATGCTGTGGTCACCTCCCAGCACCAGCGGGAAACGACCCCGGGACAGGGACGTGGTCACCTTATCGTACAGCTTGCGATTCACGTCGATGACTTGCTCGTAATTCCGCATGGTCTCCGAGGTTTTGCCCCGAAGGAGCGGGAGAATGTCTCCCTTGTCGTGAACGTCGAAGCCCATCCCTTTCAAATCATCCAGAAGTCCGGCATAGCGAATGGCGGCCGGACCCATGGCAACACCTCTCTTGGAAGCCCCAAAATCCATCTGAACACCGATTACGTCAATTGATTTATTCATAGGAATCTCCTTTCCGATAAAACAACATTACGGCGAGTCGGAAACGTCCGGCGTTCCCCCTCGCTCTTTTTATGGCTATTATTATAGCTCAATCCGTATCAATAATACAGAGAAAAGTGGTAAAATATGGAGCAGTGAAAGTTAAGAAAAAATTAAGAAAATACATGGGCAAATCTTAAGATGCCGTAAATATAATGGATTCAAGAAAGAGAGGACCGGATATGAACATTTTGGTGTGTGACGACGATAAGGAAATTGTGCGTGCCATCGGTATCTATTTGAAGAATGAGGGATATCGGGTGCTGGAGGCTTATGACGGCATTGAGGCACTGGACATCCTGCGAAAGGAAGAGATTCACCTGATTATCATGGACATCATGATGCCGCGGATGGATGGGATGCAGGCCACGGTTCGGATTCGAGAGGAAAAGAATATTCCGATTATCATGCTTTCGGCGAAATCGGAGGATTATGACAAAATCGGCGGTCTGGGAGCCGGAGCGGATGATTACGTGACGAAGCCGTTCAATCCCATGGAGCTGATTGCACGGGTGAAGTCCCAGCTTCGCCGGTATACCACTTTGGGGAGCATGAATCAGCCGCAGAATGAAAAAACCTTCCAAAGCGGCGGACTGATTCTCAACGATGACACCAAGGAAGTGGCGGTGGACGGGACGGAAGTGCGGCTGACGCCGACGGAGTATCGGATTCTGGCGCTGCTTACGGCGAACGCCGGCCGGGTCTATACAATCTACCAGATCTACGATGCGGTATGGGAAGAGCCCGCTTTCAATCCGGAGAACACGGTGGCGGTCCATATTCGGCACATTCGGGAGAAAATCGAAATCAATCCCAAGGAGCCTCGCTATCTGAAAGTGGTCTGGGGAACCGGATACAAGATTGAAAAGTACTAGGAGGAACAGATGGACGAAAATAAGAAAAAGATGATTTTTTACGTGGGATTGGCGGGCTGCTTTCTGTGGTCCACCGTCCTGATGGTAACGGCGCCCATGACCCCGATTCTGGCGGGAATTCGGGATTTGCAAGGAAAGATGAAATTCAGCAAAAGCGATTTTGCGTCGAAGGAAATGGTGCTGTGGACCATCGTCATATTTGCGGCCGTTTTGCTGGCAATCAGCATCGGAATGGCCGTTGCGGGATGTGGGCGCCGGGAAGCGGACGGATCCATCCATCGGAATTGGTTTGACCGGTGGTTGCCGGAACTGCACATCTGCATCGGCATTTTCTGCGGGGTGTTGTACATTCCGATTTCCATCGGAATGTATTCGGCATACTTCAATTGGGAACTTCCCATGAAAATCTTTGCCGGGGACGGTGCCAAAACCCTGAATGCCTGCATGATTCTGGAAGGATACCATATGGATCTCCCGGGAGATGCCGCCTGGATTTCCGCCGGAGCGATTGTGGCGCTGATGATTCTGGCCACGGTTCTGGTAACGGGCATCGGAATGGCCAGCCTTCTCGCTTTGGTTCGAAACTCGAAGAACAAAACCCTGTTCTCAGGGACTATCCTGGGACGACTGTACCCGAGGCTGGTGATGCTGACGGAGCGCAGCGAGAACTTCTACCGAAAGCTGCTCATTGCCTTAATCCTGCTGATTTTCCTTTCCTGCACGCCGCCGGGATTGGTGGTGGCGCTTCTGCTGGTGATCTTCCTCTTCCCGAAATATTACCGAAAGTACGATGAGGTGAAGAAGGGCATCCATGCGGCGGCAGCGGGAGACTTCTCCTACCGAATTCACCTGGAAGGAAACGGCGAATTCGAACGGCTGGCGCAGGAGGTAAACGCCATCTCCGAGGCGAAAGAGAAAGCGCTGGAATCGGAAATGCGAAGCCAGCGGATGAAGACAGAACTGATTACCAACGTATCCCACGACCTTCGGACCCCTCTCACATCCATCATCACCTATGTGGACTTGCTGAAGAAGGCGGAACCGGGCAGCGAAGAGGCGGCGGAATACCTGGAGGTGCTGGAATCCAAATCCAAACGGCTGAATCATCTGGTGAACAGCCTTTTCGATGCGGCGAAGGCCAGCAGCGGCGATATCCCGGTGGAGTGGATGAATGTGGATATGAAGACCCTGACAGAACAGGCGCTGGGAGAATTCTCCGATGACTTCGAGAAAAATAACTTGACGCCGGTATTCCACGGGACCGAGGAATCCACGATGGTGTATGCCGACGGGAAGTTGATGTTCCGAATTATGGAAAACCTCCTGGGCAACGTGAAGAAGTACGCCATGGCGGGAAGCCGGGTGTACGTGGATCTGGTGACGGAAGGCAGCCGGGTGAGGCTGACGGTGAAAAACATCTCGGCGGCACCGCTGAACATCACCGCATCGGATTTGATGGAACGATCGGTTCGCGGAGATGATTCGCGAAACACGGAGGGAAGCGGACTGGGCCTTTCCATCGCGGGAGATTTGGCGGAACTGATGAAGGGTCATTTCCATGTGGAAATCGACGGCGACCTGTCCAAGGCGGTGCTCACCATGCCGCGAATCTTCTGCGAAACCGAGCCGGCGAAGCCGCAGGACATTAAAGATGATGAAACCGCAAACTTAAATGATGCCACAGCGTCGGATTCGCCGGACATCTTGGAACTATAAAAAGTTTGCAAAATAAATTATTTTTACCGCGACAAAAGTAGTGTGCAACAGCCCCAAAAATGATACAATAACCATGTATGTAAAATTAAGTGATTTACGATTAGGAGATGTATTATGACCTTACTTGATGCGTTTTCGCTGCTTGGAGGTGTGGGGCTGTTCCTTTACGGTATGACCGTCATGTCGGCGGGACTGAAGGATGCGGCCGGAGACAACCTTCAAGCGATTCTGGAGAAAGCGACGTCCAATAAGATAACCGCGGTGTTCGTGGGAATGGTGATGACCATTCTGGTGCAGAGTTCTTCGGCGACGGACATCATGGTAATCGGTTTTGTTAACTCGGGAATGATGACCTTGTTCCAGGCGCTGGGCGTTATCATGGGTGCCAACATCGGTACCACGGTGACGGCACAGATTACGGCCTTCAACCTGGCGGCTTACGCACCGGTGATTATGTTCCTCGGTGTGGTGGCATTCCTCTTTATTAAGAACAACACGGTAAAATATGTGGGCGAGGTAATCATGGGCTTCGGAATGCTCTTCGTGGGCATTACCATCATGAAGACGGCGATTGCCCCTCTGTCCCAGAGCGAAGCCTTTATCCGAGTGATTTCCGGACTGGATAATCCGTTCCTGGCGGTGCTCTTTGGCGTGGCCTTCACGGCGCTGCTGCAGAGTTCCTCCTCCTCGACGGTTATCTTCCAGGCCTTTGCGGTACAGGGACTGCTGAGCTATCATACGGCGGTGTACCTGGTAATCGGTGCGGCCATCGGTTCCGTGACGCCGAACCTGATTGCGTCCTTGACGGTGAACCGGAACGGAAAGCGTTCGGCCATCCTGAACCTGGTATTTAACCTGATTCGTGCCGTGGTGCTGATGATTCTGATTGCAATCTTCCCACAGATTCTCACCGCAATCCAATCTCTGTCCCCGAACGACATCGGAAGACAGATTGCGAATACCCACACGATGTTCGCCATTATCGCGGTAATCATCGAGCTGCCGTTCATGAAGTATCTGGTAAAAATAGTAGAACGTCTTATCCCGGTGCTGCCGGAAGAGAACGAACGGATGATGGATCGTTCGCTGCAGTACATGATCAATGTGAAGAAGATGCCAACCAGTATCGCCCTTCGTCAGACCCAACTGGAAATTGCCAGAATGGGACGCATTGCGGCAAAGAACCTGCGGGAATCGGTGGAATGCTTCTTCGACTACGATACATCCAAGGCGGAACGGATTCGGATTCGGGAAGACAGCGTGGATATTCTCAACGATTTGATCGATGAGGGAATGGCGGATCTTCGAGATTTCGCCTTCGGTTCGGAAGGCTTAAAGCATATGTCCGAGTTCTCCATTACCATAACGGATTTCGAGCGTTTGTCGGATCACGCGGTGAACATCGTGGAGTATGCGGAGCAGATGCTGGCAAAGCACAGCCTTATGTCGCCGGATGCCCGGGATGAACTGTACATGATGGCCAGAGATGCGGTAGAAATCGTGGAGTTGGCGGTAGATGTATTCGAATCCGGAGAGACCATTCCGCTGCAGCGGATTGAGAAGCTGGAGAACCGACTGGACCGTCAGGAGAAGGAATTGGTGGATCACCATATCGTTCGTCTGATGGGAAATACCTGCGATCCGTTGGCAGGAGTCATCTTCACCAATCTGGTAACGGATTTGGAACGCTGCGGCGACCATGCGTATAACGTTGCATACGCGCTTTCGGACATCAACCCGAAGGAAATGGAAATGCCGGGTGTGACGGTGGTTCCCACAGAAGATGAAGCGGTGAACGAATAGAATAATGAGCATACGAAAATGCGGCTCCGGATGGGGCCGCATTTTTTCGTATGACGCGTTGTATTGTCGTAATCCTTTATTATTCTTGATGAAATTTGTCCTTGTGGTTCACCGGATAGAGCCAGTGTCCAAATATGGTGTAGAGAATCATCAGCACGACGCCCACGGCCCAGGAGATCGGGTACAGAACGAAGATGCCGTCAATTGTGGTGTAGTGAGGCAGAATCAGCTGAATCCAGAAAATCCGGAAGAGGCAGAGGGAAATCAGCAGCACTGCCATCGGCGGAATGCTCTTTCCCGTTCCTCGGATGGTTCCTGCCAGTCCGTGAAGGATGCTCAGCAGCCAGTAGAACGGACAGAAGTAGCGCATGGCTTGCTTCCCGTAGGCCACAACCCCCGGATCGTCGGTGAACAGGCGCATGATCGGGTCGGCGAAGAGCAGGATCAGGGCCCCGGTGACGACGGTGTAGACGATGCCGATCCACAGGGTTTTGTTCATCCCCTTCTTTACCCGGTCTAGCTTTCCGGCGCCGAAATTCTGTCCGGTGAAGGTGGTAACCGCCATGCTGATGCTCATCACCGGAAGGATGTTGAATCCGTCGACCTTCAGGTAAGCCCCGAAGCCGGCCATCGACGTTGCCCCGAAGCCGTTGACGCTGGCCTGTACCAGCACGTTGGAGATGGCGATGACCGTGTTCTGGATTCCTGCCGGAAGACCTACCTTGATAATCCGAATGCACACCATCTTGTGGAAGCGGATTTTTTTCAGGGAGACCTGATAGGACTCATTTGTCTTCAGCAGGAAGCGCATGGAGAACACGCAGGAAATGAACTGGCTGAATACCGTAGCGAAGGCCGCACCGGCAATGCCCATCCGCAGGAGGGCTACCAGGACAATATCCAAGACGATATTGGTGATGGAAGCGATGGCCAGATAGATCAGCGAACGCTTGGAGTTTCCCACAGCATTCAGTATGCCGGAAACCATGTTATACAGCACGGTAAAAATCGTTCCCGCAAAATAAATTTTCAGATAGACGATGGATTCCGGCAAGACCTCTTTCGGCGTATCCATCCACAGGAGCAGCGGCCGGCTGACCAGAACACCCAGGATGCTCATGACAACGCCCAGAAAAAGGGCGATGGCGATGGAGGTATGAACCGTTTTCTGAACACCGTTTCGATTCTGTCCCCCCAGGTATTGAGAGACGATAACTCCGGCACCCACGGCGGCACCCTGGGCGAAGGAGATGATCAGGAAAATCATGGATCCGCTGGATCCCACGGCTGCCAGCGCATTAGCACCGACGAATTTTCCCACGATGATGGAGTCAAAGGTATTGTAAAATTGCTGCAGCAGGTTTCCCAGAATCAATGGCACGGAAAAAAGGAGAATTTCCTTGAGAATATTTCCTTCCGTCATCAGATGGGTGCTGCTTGAATTCGTACTCATGAAGGACCCCCCTTTCTTTTTTTATCTATAATGGAATTTTATAACGTAAACTCAAACGACACAATAGTGATTTTAAAAGTCTAAACGGAATCTTCGGATTTGTCAAATGTACTCTTTCGAGTGCTGTTAAAAATAACCAAATAGTTTAAAATAACAGTACGAAGCACTGCGCAATAGGGCGGCCGACGGATTCAGGGTCGGAGAGCAAGCCCGATGATGAACAGAAAGGAGGTTTGTCATGAAGAAGAAATTTTTTGCCATTCTTGTGGCAGGAGCGGTATTTTTCTCGATGCTTCCGATGGTGGCATTCGGTGATACCGGAAATGGAAGCGAACCCCCGAACGGGACTCCGCAAACCGAAATGGGTACGCCGAATTCGACCGATCCGGATAATTGGATCAATCCGGAAGAGCCGGATGGTGAGGAGGATGTATACGCCGATTCCGGAGACATGAGCAAGACGTCGGCGAAGATGAAGGCCGGCGAGAAAATGCAGCTGTCGGTAATCAATGAAAATCCGGCAGGGTCCTTCATCGACGTGTATTGGGAAACCACCAATAAGAAGGTGGCAACGGTGGACCAGGATGGCAAAGTGACCGCCCTGAAGGCCGGTAAGTGCACCATTTCCGCAACCTTCCCGAATGGAAAGGTAATTACCTGTAAGGTAACGGTTGTTCCGCACCTCAAGTACACAAAGGTGACGCTGTGGAAGCAGAGTTCCCAGACCAACAAATTGCTGGGGGCGACATCGAAGGTGAAATGGCAGACTTCTTCCAAGAAGATTGCAACGGTATCTTCCAAGGGAAAGATTAAAGGAAAGAAAGCCGGAAAGTGCAAAGTAACCGCGGTTCACAAGGGGAAGAAGTACGTGTGCACCGTATACGTACGGAATCCGAAGCTCAGAAGCAAGAAAGCGACCATTCATAATACGGCATATTATCAGCAGAGAGTTATCGGCGGCTCCGGAAAGATTAAGTGGACCACTTCCAACAAGAAGGTGGCGACGGTGAATTCCAAGGGCAAGATTACTGCTCGAAAAGCGGGCAAGTGCACCATCACCGCTGTGAGAAACGGCGTGAAGATGCATTGTAAGGTAACGGTTCCGTCCAAGTATCAAGGAACGAAGGTTCCGGACTTTGGCGCAAAGTTCGGCAAACTCCGTTACGATACCGAACATTGGGGCGAGGATCCGGATGTTCACATCTACTACAAGAAGGTGAGCAAGGATCAGGTAAAAAAATACTTGGCCGCGGTAAAGAAGGCCGGTTTGAAAAAGCAGAAAATGAGTGACGGCCGGACTTGCTACCAGCATGCAAACGGCGACGGAATCACCTACAGCCTGAAAAAGGGCAAACTGCATATCAACTTGTATAACATTCACGACTTCGAAAACAGCGGGGCCGATGAAGAGTAAGGAGAGTCGGTTGAATCAAAAGCGGGTTTAAAAGATTCCCGATGAAAGTAAACGTGTACTGAAGGGGAAAAGTTCCTGCAGTATAATGTTCCCATGGATCGCAGAAAATTGATGATATACACGGGAATGCTGATTGCAGGAATTACCGCAGGGTACATATGTCTGGAGCGGCACCGGCCGGTGGAAGGAATCCTCCTTCTTGCCGGGATTGCCGGGAGCTTCGCCGCAATTTCGGAACAGATGGGTAAAGAGTATGGCATGACGCGAAAACAGCTTCGCGTCATGCTTCTTTTTCTGATGGTGGGATTTTTCAATTTCGCACTGAACTACAACCGCTATTACACCGACGAGACCCTGCTGAAGCGGGACCAAACCGCCTTCAAAGAAATGAAAATCCTCCACGTCCGGGAGCAGGAAAAGTACATCGCCTATGAGGGCACCGCCCACCTTCCTTCCGGTCGCCGCCGGATCCTGTGCCGAGACTATTCGGAGAATCGAAGCCCCCTTTCCGTGGGAACCGTTGCCCGGGTGTCCGGGGAACTGTCCCTTCCGGAAGAGGCCCGAAATCCGGGATGCTTTAACTACCGCCTGCATTTAAAGGGGAAGGGGATCGTGTACACCGTAAATGCACAGGCAATCCGAGCGCACCGTATATCCCGCCGTCCGACGGATGTTTTTCACCGGAAGCTGCAGCAGCGGCGAAACGATTTTCTGGATAAATTTCACCATCGGCCGGCGGTGCGGGGGTTTCTGAAGGGAATTCTCTTCGGCGACCGAGGTGAACTGGAGGAAGAAACCTATCGGGAATTCACGGAAAACGGAACCGCCCATATCCTGGCGGTCAGCGGACTTCACGTGGGGTTCTTGATTGCGCTCTTAAACGCCCTGGCTCGGAAGCGGAAGTATTGGAAGATTACGATGGGGATTTTTCTGGTGCTGATTCTCTACGGCGAGCTCACGGAATGGAGCCCGTCTACCCTGCGGGCGGTGCTGATTGCCATCCTCTCCATGAGCGGGATGTATCTCAATCGCGCCTTCGACCTCACCACGGGCACCGCCGCCGCAGCATTTGGGGTTCTGATGGTGCAGCCGTATCAGCTGTTTCAGACCGGTTTCATCATGTCCTACCTGGCGATTCTGGGAATGGCCTTCCTCACCCGGCCGCTGAGCCATTTTCTGGGCGAGGGGCTTGCCTCTCTGATGTCGCTCCAGATGATGATGATTCCCTTTCAGATATACGCCTTCAATCGGTTCAATCCGCTGACGGTACTGATTAACCTGCCCATTATTTTCTTGGCATCGGTGCTGGTTCCCTGCGGGGTAATCCTGTTTCTGTTCAGCGGGCTTCTTTCCTCCGGCGGCATTCCGGCAGAAAGCATAAGCCGGCTTACCGAACTACTGGTGGGACTGAATCGGATGCTCCACATGAACGGAAGTCTCAGCGGGAGCTTCACCTCAACGGGGACGGCGGAGCTCATCCTGTTCTATCTGATACTCCTGTTCCTGAGTTCCGAACTGTTTCGGGTGATGGTTCTTCGTCGGGATGGAAGGAATCTTCGGCGTCTCTTTTTAATCCTGACGATTCCCGCTCTGCTGCTGGTTTTGGGATTTCGGAATCCTCTGGCCGGGGCCGAGGTTGTTTTTGTCGACGTGGGGCAGGGAGATGCCATTCATCTGCGAAGCGGCGGCAAGAACGTGCTCATCGACGGAGGCGGCGATTCCAAGCGGAACGTGGGTACGGGTACGTTGCAGCCCTATTTACTGAAAAACGGGGCGCGGACGCTGGATCTGTCCATTTGCACCCACCTTCATATGGACCATTTTCAAGGGATGCAGGAGTTATCGGAGGTTTTTCCGGTAAAAGCATTTGCGCTGCCGGGGGTGTACCGGGGACTTCCGGAGACGCCCAAGGGGGCACGGTTGCTGCGGCGGGGAGAGGTGATTCGAATCTCCGATGAAATGTCCGTGAAAGTCCTGTGGCCGGAATCCGAAGAGCTGCCGGGCGGGGTGACGGAGGCGGAAAACAGCGACGAAAATCTCCTGAACGGGGTCTATCGGATCGATTACCGGGACATCCGCATCCTGGTGACCGGCGACCTCCTTGAGGAAGGCGAGGCGGATATGGTAAAATACTACGCAGGTACGCAGGAGCTACGGTGCGATGTGCTGAAGGTGGCCCATCATGGAAGTCACAGCAGCAGCAGCGAGGCATTTCTGGATGCGGTGCGCCCGAAGGCGGCGGTGATTCAGGTGGGGAAAAAGAACCGTTACGGACATCCTCACCAGGAAACGCTGGAGAAGCTGAAGCGGCGGAATATTCCGGTGTACCGAAATGACCGGCACGGGGCCATCGGGCTGCGGGTGCGCCGGAACAAGATTTTAATAGATAGGATGATTAACTAGATGTCATATAAAGAGTTTCGAAAAGATTTGCGGAGCAGCATGTTCAACAACGTGGTGATGCTCACGGGAAAGGAAAACTTCCTGGTGCACTGGGCGGTGAACCAGCTGAAGAAAAAGTACGGCGGGAAGGAGTTCCAGGCGCAGAACGTTCACGAATTCGACGGTGCCCAGGCGGATATCGACGAAGTTATCGGCATGGCCCGGACCCCATCCATGTTCCCCGGCCACCGAGTGCTGATCGTTCGAAATTATCCGTGGCTTTTCCAGAAGAAGGGGAAGGAAGAACTGAAGGAATTCCAGGAAGGGGCCGGTGCCCGTCTGCTGGAGTACGCGGCCGGGGCGGATCACAGTGAATACGCGTCCATGATTATCATGACGGTGGATGCGCAGTACTACAAGGATTCCAGTCCTCGAAACTGCGGTCTGACGGTCTACGGAAAGAAGCTCCTGCAGAAATCTTCCGGATACGAGATGAATACCCTGAACCGGGCGGAGCTGGAAGGCTTTATCGGGAAGCGGGTCAAGGCAGCGGGAAAGCAGATGACCCGAAACCAACTGAACTACCTGATTGACCTGTCCGGTTATTATAACGAAGAGAGCGTCTATCGCCTGGACGACTTGGAGAACGATCTCCACAAAATCCTCTATTCCACGGAGGGAGAGCAGATTACCAACGAGGAAATCGAGGATCTGATGGCGGGAGATGCGGACAAATTCGTGTTCCACCTCATTGACGCCCTCATGAGCGGCAATCGGAAGACGGCCATCTCCCTGACGGAGCACATCCTGTATGAGGACCCCAAAGCCTCGTTCCAGGTCATCGGCCTTCTCATCAGTCAGTTCGAGATGATGTACGATGCCCACCTGGCCATCGAGAAGGGGGTGGACCTAAAGCGGATGGCAAAGGAAATCGGCGTCAACGAATACCGGTTCAAGAAGGCCTACGGCGCCGCGAAGAAATTCCGCAAAAACAGAATTCGCGATTTGCTGATTCAGCTGTACAACGCGGATCGGGACATCAAGCGGGGAAATCTGAGCGACCGGGCCGCCCTGGAAGCGTTTATTCTGCATGTGTAGGGGTGGAACAGAAAACAAGTTAAATTTAATTCAAATAAACAGGAATGTAAGAAAATATAATTTAATATACACAAGAGCGTAAATCCTTTATAATGTAAGGACAGGGATGGAGATTACACGTAAAACTGTTCTAAAACAAAGAGGTGAAGAATATGAATACATTAATGCAACTTGCGATTCTGGTAATAAACATCTTCATTTACGCAGGCATGTTTTACTTATTGTACCGCTTTCTTCGGAAAATACCGGGAATTGATTTGTACTTAAGTCAATTTAGAAAACAAAAACACAATACAGATAATGATAAAAACAATAAAGATACTGATGCGGATAACTAGAAGATCGGACGAAGATGCGACAACCAAACGCAATCCGTTACGGGCGATGCATCTAAAAAAAGTGAAGACCCTCAAAACAGGGGGTCTTCACTTTTATTTTACCGCAGCAGAGGCGTTCAGTTCCCGTGCGGCATCCAGTGCGCTGGTGCTGTCCGGATCTCCGCTGATCATGCCCGCCAGCATGTGGATTTTGCCGTCCTCATCCAACCGGAGGATATCCGTGTGGGTGGAATTTTCTGACAGGCTCTTCTGAATCCGGAAGTTGGAATTCCCGTAAGCCGCAATCTGAGGCAGGTGAGTGATGCAGAGAATCTGGTGATGCTCCGAAATCTCCCGCATTTTTTTGCCCACCACCAGGGCGGTTTTCCCGCTGATTCCCGTGTCGATTTCATCGAAAATCATGGTTTCCACCGAATCGTTGTCGCCGATGATGTGTTTGAAAGCCAACATGATTCGGGAAATTTCACCACCGGAAGCGATGCGGGAAAGAGGCCGCAGAGGCTCTCCCGGGTTGGTGGAAATCATGTACTCCATGGCATCGTAGCCGTTGGGACCGATTTCCGGAAGGCGCGTGGTGTGAATGGCAAATTCGGAATTGGCGAAAGCCAAATCCTTCAGTTCTCGTGTCAACGCTTGGGTGAGCTGTTCCCCGTTTTTCTTTCGGAGGTCGCTGACTCGGTCGGCTTGTTTTTCCAGCCGAGCATAGGCTTCATCCATATCCTTCCGCCGCTGCTCAATCTCGGCATCGAAATTGTCGATGATATTTAGTTTTCCTGCTAGCTCTTCGCCGTATGCGATGATTTCCGGGATGCTCATGCGGTATTTTCGCTTGGCATCTTCGATGATGCTGAGGCGTTCCGAAGCCCGGTCGATGTCCGCATCGGAGTAGTTCAGGGAAGATCGCATGTCCCGAAGGGCATCGGAGATGTCCACGATGCTGTAGTAGTTCTCGTCCAGGGTCTGGGCGAAACTCTCAAAATCTTCGCTGAGTGAGGCGATGGTCTGCAGTCCGTCGATGGCTTTTCGAAGACCGGAAAGCACGGACTCGTCCTTTTCATAAAGGTTGTCGTACGCTCCGTTCACCGCGGAATATATTTTTTCACTGTTCTTCATGAGCTCCAGTTGTTCCTTGAACTCATCATCCTCGCCGTCGTAAAGATTCAGGTTCCGGATGTAGTCCGATTCAAATCGGTAGAAGTCCTGCTGCCGAAGTGCTTCCGCCTCTTCGGAGCGAAGGGAGTTGTAGGATTTCTTCCGTTCCGAATACTGTTGGTAGAGGTCGTGCAGTGTATCCAGTTCGCCGGAAAGTTCCTTGTGGCGGTAGCGGTCCGTAATTTCCAGATGGTTCTGTGGGTCCAAAATCACCTGGTTGTCGTATTGGCCGTGGATATCCACAAAGGTGCTGCAGAATTTCCGAAGCTGGGCCAGGGTCACCATTTCTCCGTTGAGTTTGGAGATACTCTTTCCGGAGGCCATCAATTCTCGGACGATGATGACGTCTTCCCCCTCTAAAGTTCCGGCAATCTGAATGCGGGCCTTGGCAGTTCCGGTTCGAACCATGGAAATGTCCGCCCGGCCACCCAAAGCAGTACTGATGGCTTCCACCAGTACGGATTTGCCGGCACCGGTCTCACCGGTGATAATGTTCAGCCCTTCCGTTAAATCGAAGGAAAGGTGTTCTATGGTTGCAAAATTATCGATGATAATTCGATTAATCATTTCTATCCCTCTTGGAAATCATGTTTTCGAACAGGCTGATAATCTCGGCGACATTCTCTTCTTTGTCCACGATTATCAGCATGGTATTATCGCCGGCAATAGAACCCACCACGTGGTCCAATTCCAGACAGTCGATGGCTTCCGCAGCCGCATTTCCGCAGCCGGAAAGGGTTTTGATGACAATCAGATTTCCGGCATGAGCGGTGGAAATGATGGTTTCGCGGAAAATCTTAATGAACCGGTCGGAAATCGGCTGTTCATCGTATTTCCCGGCTGTATATTTATACTTTCCGTTTCCGGCCAATGCTTTGACCAGCTGAAGCTCCTTGATGTCTCTGGAAATTGTCGCCTGGGTCACTTTGAAACCGGCCTGGTTCAGCAAATCCTGAAGCTGATCCTGGGTCTCTACTACATTGTTGGCGATAATCTCAAGTATCTTGTTCTGTCTCGAATAACGCATGGGGTCCTCCTGAAATGCCGCATGGGTCTGCGCCCATCTTATGATTAGTTTGATTATATCACAGGCATTCACAAAAACGGATAAAAATTTATTATCATGAATATTATATAATTCGATAAAAGTTGTTCCTATCCGGCCATCCGCGCCGCCGCCTGTGCCTGCATTTGCTGTTTCAGAAATTCCTCGGGATTGATGCCCGTTGTTTTTTCCTGGACAGTCGGACTCGTAAAGAATTCCCGTTGGATCATTTTATCTATTTTTTCTGTATCGATGGTACCGCCGCCGTCTTCGAAGGTTGTGAGAATATTTTTGCCCAAAACAAAGCCGAGAGAGGCGAGCTCGACGGTTTTGATGCAGAAATTGCTGCGGTACCCGGCACCCTTTGCATCGTGATACCAGTAACCGAGATGTTCCAGAATATATAGCTTCCCGGTCAGCGGATGCAAAATCAGAAAATCCGGATAAATGATGTGATCTTCGACGAAAATCGGGAATTCATAGATTACAAGCAATCCGGCACTGACCAGGTGGTCGTAGATAATCGCTTCAATCCGGCTGCGCACCAGCGTTCCGTCAATGGTGGAAACAGTGCACTTTTCGGGATATTTCACCGGTATAGATTCCTTTAATTTCAGCAGTTTCAGGTACCACTTCTGAGTTGCATCCGGTACCGGCTCCGCTTCGCGAAGATTCGCCGGAACGTAACATTTCGGAAGCCTTTTGCGGATTTCTTCCGTGGTGATATCAATGTAATTATCCTGAAAATGCTTGAGCGCAGCGATGTTGCTTTCCAGCATCGAAATCAGAACTTTTGTTGCGCGAAGGTTCTGAATTCGTTGTACTGTAGTGTGCTTCTCGTTTCCGATATATTTCGGCTTCTTGCCGGGCCGGTGGCCGGTGAAATAGGTTCGTCCGCCGGTTGTGCGAGCCTTGAGAAAGATTCCGTCGTATTCCTTTAGCTTCAGTGCCTTCTGCTTACACTTCCGGAGCAGTTCCTCGTGCTGCTGAAGAATGCCGGAAATTACTTTTAAAAATACAGCTGTCATATTGAGTACCTCCTTATGCTGATTATGCCATAAAAAAAATTCCCCTTCAGTACACATTTATCGAGAAAAATCGAGATTTTGCAATATCCGGCCGCATGCGAAGCCGGCCGAGTGCTTGAGCCGCCTGACGTGGTGCCTGCGGACGAAGGAATAAGGGCTGGAGGGCAGTGAGGCACCACGCCTCGGGGCTGCCCGGCACTTTGGAGCGAAGGACGTGGTGCCTGCCGACGAAGAAATAAGGGCTGGAGGGCAGTGAGGCACCACGTCCCCGGGGCTGCCCGGCACTTTGAAGCGGAGGACGTGGTGCCTGAGGACGAAGAAATAAGGGCTGTAGGGCAGTGAGGCACCACGCCCCCGGGGATGCCCGGCACTTTGGAGTGGAGGACGTGGTGCTCCTCGACGAAGGAATAAGGGCTGGAGGGCAGTGAGGCACCACGTCCCCGGGACCGGTCGGCATTTTGAGGCGGAGGACGTGGTGCTCCTCGACGAAGAAATAAGGGCTGGCTGGCAGTGAGGCACCACGTCCTAGGCTCGGCCGGGTATTTGGAAAGCTGGACGTTTCTTGGAACCGCCCCCTCGTCCGTCCCCGGGCCCTGCTCGGCCGGTTTTTCGAAGATTCGCCGAATCATTGTCCGGACGCATGCGGTGCCGGCCGGGCTATTAGACAAAGGAAGCGTTTTTTGGTAAAATAGCCCGAGGAGTTTTAGAAGAATGAGAATACTTGGAATCGATCCGGGGTATGCCATCATGGGATACGGAATCCTGGATTATAACGGAAATCGTTTTCGAACCGTAGATTACGGATCCATTGAGACGGAGGCGCATACACCGATGCCGCAGCGGCTGAATCAGCTGTTTGACGGGCTGAATGAAGTGATTCAGAAATATCAGCCGGAAGAGGCGTCCATTGAGGAACTTTTTTTTAACAGCAATACAACTACGGCGATTAAAGTGGGCGAGGCAAGAGGCGTTGCCCTTTTGGCATGTGAGCGGAACGGACTTCGGGTTTCGGAGTACACACCGCTGCAGATTAAGCAGGCGCTGGTGGGCTACGGACGGGCGGAGAAAAAACAGGTGCAGAACATGGTCAAGGTAATTCTGAATTTGAAGGAGGTACCGAAGCCGGATGACACGGCGGATGCGGTGGCGGCGGCTATTTGCCATGCGCATTCCAGAAATAACAGGGTGATAGGATGATTAGACATATTACGGGAAAATATCTTTTTTATGAGAAAGGATCTATCGTGGTGGAGACGCAGGGCGGAATCGGTTTCCGGATTCACGTGGCGGATACATCGCCGGTGCTGAATGCTCGGGAGGGAGATGTGGTTCAACTGTATACGTATATGCAGGTGAAGGACGACGGCATGTCCCTGTTCGGATTTAACGACCGGGATGCGCTGACTCTTTTCGAGCAGCTGCTGACGGTGAACGGCGTGGGACCGAAAGCCGGGTTGGCCATCATGTCCATCGGCACGGTGAACCAGATCAAAGCGTTTATCATGCATAAGGATGCCAAATCCATTGCGAAGGCACAGGGCGTTGGAAAGAAAACGGCGGAACGGGTGATTTTGGAACTGGCGGACAAGGTGAGTGCCGTTCCGATTCAGGATGCGGAAATCGCGACGGAATCGGCGGTACTGTTCTCCGACGAACGGAACAACGCGGTGGTGGCTCTGACCACTTTGGGATACAGTAAAGCAGAGGCGGAAGAAGCCATCGGTCACGTGCCGGAGGATGATCTGACCATCGAAGAATACATCAAGAAGTCCCTGAAATTCCTGATGTAGGAAAGGAAGTTACCATATTTATGGAAGAACAGATTACATCAAGACAGATGCAGCCCTCGGATTTGGAGGGGGAATATACCCTTCGTCCTCAATATCTCAGCGAGTACTGCGGGCAGTCGGGAAATAAAGAGAATTTGTCCATATACATCGAGGCGGCAAAGATGCGGGGAGAATCCCTGGATCACGTGCTTTTCTACGGACCGCCGGGACTGGGAAAAACAACATTGGCAGGGATCATCTCCAACGAGCTGGGCGTGGATATCAAAATCACATCCGGTCCGGCCATCGGAAGAGCCGGAGATCTGGCCGCCATTCTGACCAATTTGAATGAGAACGATGTGCTTTTCATTGACGAGATTCACCGGCTGAACCGGTCGGTGGAAGAGGTGCTGTATTCCGCCATGGAAGATTATGCGTTGGATATCGTCATCGGCAAAGGCCCGTCGGCTCGGTCCCTTCGGATTGACCTGTCTCATTTTACCTTGATCGGCGCCACCACGCGGGCGGGAAGCCTTTCGGCACCGCTGCGGGATCGGTTCGGAATTATTTGCAAATTCGATTTCTACACCGTGGAGGAACTGAAGGAAATACTTCGCCGATCGGCGCGGGTGATGAACGTGCACATCGATGAAGAGTCCCTGACGGAGTTGGCAAAACGGTCCCGAGGGACGCCGCGAATTGCCAACCGCATGCTGAAGCGGGTGCGGGATTTTTCGGAGGTCATTCAGGATGGAAACGTGGATATCGATATCACCCGGAAAGCGCTGGATGCTTTGGGGGTTGATGACCTGGGACTGGAGAAGCTGGATCGAGAGATTCTCACCACGATTATCAAGGGGTTCAACGGCGGCCCGGTGGGAATTGAGACCATCGCTTCCGCAATCGGCGAAGAACGAGTGACGCTGGAGGATGTGAACGAACCGTATCTGATTCAGTCCGAGCTGATGTATCGGACGCAGAAGGGGCGGATGGCATCCCGGAAGGCCTACGAGCATCTGGGGCTGATGGCGCTCTATTCGGAAAAGTAAAAACAAAATTCGGGAAAGCCGAATGAAACGGAAAATCATATTATATATAGAAGAAGGGAACACATGAAATTAGAAGATTTTGATTATCACCTGCCGGAGGAGCTGATTGCTCAGACCCCGGCACAACAAAGAGATTCCTGCCGGCTGATGGTTCTGAACCGGGAGAAGAACAGCATTGAGCACCGTCATTTTCACAATATTTTGGACTATCTGAAACCGGGAGACTGCATGGTTCTGAACGATTCCAGGGTAATTCCCGCCAGACTGTTCGGACGAAAGGCGGTGACGGGAGCCCACATTGAATTCCTGCTGATTAAGCGGCTGGAAGGGGATGTGTGGGAAACCATGGTTCGCCCGGGAAAGAGACTGAAGGAAGGAGACACGGTGGTGTTCGATTCCGAGCACCTGTTCCAGGCACATATTCTGGGGTTCCAGGATCCGGATCAGGGAACCCGGAAGGTTCGTTTTGAGTACGAAGGCATTTTCATGGAGCGGCTGGAAGAGCTGGGCAGCATGCCGCTTCCGCCCTACATCGAGCGGCCGGCGGAGGACGCGGACAAAGAAACCTATCAGACGGTATACAGCCGTATTGACGGATCGGTAGCCGCACCGACAGCCGGACTTCATTTTACCAAAGAGCTGCTGAAGGAGATCGAAGAGAAGGGCGTGAAAATCGCCTATGTCACCTTGCACGTGGGCATCGGCACCTTCCGTCCGGTAAAATGCGAGAATATCGAGGAGCACCACATGCATTTCGAGGAGTATTCGGTGACGGAGGAGAATGCGAAGATCATCAACGATGCCATCGATGCGGGCCAGCGGATCATCTCCGTGGGCACCACGTCCACCCGAACTTTGGAGAGTGCGGCGGTGGAGACACCGGCGGGCTTCCGGGTTCAGGCCGGCCACAACAGCACCGGAATTTTCATCTATCCGGGATACGAATTTAAGATTGTAAAAGCATTGATCACCAATTTCCATCTTCCGAAGTCCACACTTCTGATGTTGATTTCCGCATTATACGATCGGGAACACATTCTGGAAGCGTACGAAGAAGCGGTTCGGGAAAAATATCGCTTCTTCAGCTACGGAGATGCCATGCTGATTGAATAATCCCCGAGAGATTGCAATATTAATCAAGAAATAAAGAGGTACTATGAGCAACGCAGTAACATATGAATTAATTCATCAGGATACCAGAACTCGTGCCCGCAGGGGACGGATTACCACTCCCCACGGCACCATTGAAACCCCGGTATTTATGCCGGTGGGCACTCAGGCTACGGTGAAAGCCATGAAACCGGAGGATGTGGAGGCCACCGGTGCCGAAATCATTCTGGGAAACACTTATCATCTCTATTTGAGGCCCGGCGAGGATATCGTTCGAGAGGCCGGCGGACTTCACAAGTTCATGAACTGGAATCGCCCGATTCTCACGGACAGCGGCGGCTTCCAGGTTTTTTCCCTGGGTAAATTCCGTAAAATCACAGAGGAAGGAGTTACCTTCAAATCCTATATCGACGGATCCAAGCACATGATGAGACCGGAAACGTCCATTGACATCCAGAATGCGCTGGGGTCAGATATTATCATGGCCTTCGACGAATGCGTGGAGTACGAGGCGGAGAAGCCGTACGTGGCGCGTTCTCTGGAGCGGACCACTCGCTGGCTCAAGCGATGCAAGGACCACCACCAAAACACAGAGCAGCAGTCCCTCTTCGGAATCATGCAAGGCGGAATGTTCAAGGATCTTCGGAGAATCAGCGCGGAGCAGATTGTAGATCTGGACCTGCCGGGCTATGCTATCGGCGGACTGTCCGTGGGAGAACCGAAGGACATCATGCTGGACGTGCTGGACGATTGTGTGGATTATCTGCCAAAAGAAAAACCGCGCTACCTCATGGGGGTTGGCACCGTGGATTACTTATTCGAAGGCGTCGAGCGCGGCGTGGATATGTTCGACTGCGTGCTGCCGACCCGTCTGGCGAGACACGGCGTAGCCATGACCTCCCACGGAAATGTGAACATCAAAAACGCCGTGCATCAGAGAGATTTCAGCACACTGGATCCGGAATGCGACTGCTACGTATGCCGAAATTATTCCAGAGCGTACTTGAGACATCTTTTCAAATCCAACGAGATTCTCAGCTCCATGCTGCTCTCGGAGCACAACATTCACTTCCTGGTGAACATGATGAAAAATATTCGAAAATCCATAGAGGAAGACCGTTTCGTCGAATACAAGAAGGAGTTCTATGACAAATATGGAGAATTTTAAAGAATGTAAGCTGAACGGCCTTTGCGGCGGCTGCCTGCACCAGGGCGTTCCCTATGAAGAGCAGCATCGACTGAAAAATCAGCAGGTGCTGGACCTTTTCGACCGATTCCACGTGGATGCCTCCGTGTATCAGGGATTGGTTCCGGCGGAGACCTCGTACCGGTACCGAAACAAGATGGAATATACCTTCGGAGATGTGGAAATCGGCGGACCTCTGGAGCTGGGCATGCATCAGAAGGGACGTTTCATGTCCATCGTTACCTGCGATGAATGTCAGCTGGTGCCGGAAGATTTCAATCGGATTCTGTCGGCCACCCTGAACTTCTGCAGGGAGAGAGAATATTCTTTTTACCATAAAAAAACTCATATGGGCTTGCTGCGGAATCTGGTGGTGCGCCATGGTGTTCGCTCTAACGAGGTGTTGGTGAACATCATCACCAGCAGCGAGGAGGGCTTCGACGAAGCCGGATACGTGGAGCTGCTTCAGGGACTGGAGCTGGACAATACGCTGGTGGGCATCGTTCGTACGTTCAACGACAGCCTGGCGGATGCGGTAATCGACGAGGGTACGAAAATCCTTTACGGCCGGGATTTCTATTACGAAGAAATTCTGGGACTGAAATTCCAGGTGAAAGCTTTCGCCTTCTTCCAGACCAACATCAATGCGGTGGAGCGTCTGTATTCCGATGCGCTGAACCTGCTGCCGGACATTCATGAAAAAACAGTATACGATCTGTATTGCGGCACCGGCACAATCACGCAGCTGATGGCGCTGAAGGCGAAGAAAGTCTACGGCGTGGAAATCGTGGAGGATTCCGTGGAAGCCGCTCGGCACAATGCGGAGCTGAACGGGATTACCAATTGCGAATTCCTGTGCGGCGACGTTCGGAAAAAGCTGGACGAGCTGACGGAAAAACCGGACATGATTGTGGTCGACCCACCGAGAGCCGGCATGCACGACAAAGTGGTGCACATGCTGTGCCGGTACGACATCCCGGAAATCCTGTACATCTCCTGCAACCCGAAAACCATGTGCATGAACCTGGAACTCTTCAAAATGAACGGCTACGAACCCGTATACATGAAATCCTACGACAACTTTCCGATGACAAAGCATGTAGAGACATGCTGTCTCCTGCGAAGACGAGCGTAAGCGAAGTCTGAGCAGATGAGACGCAGTCCGCCAGAGAAACCCCGCGATTGCCGAGCGGCAGTGAAGGCAGAGCGGTAGGTTTCGGGACGGCGACATGCTGTCTCCTGCGAAAGATGTAGCTCCGATGAGAGTGAGCGGAGCGAAACTCGAATCGAACGAGCTACACGTTGCCAGAGGGACCCGATGACGGCGAGCGGTAGCGAAGACGGAATCGTAGGTCACGGGACGGTAAAGCGAGACGAAGTCGACGCTTGAGCAGATGAGACGCAGTCCGCAAGGGACGCCCAAGAAGCCGAGCCGGAGGCGAAGGGTGATTGGCCGCGGCCTACTGCGACATGCTGTCTCCTGCGAAGATGAGCGTAAGCGGAGCGAAACATCATGTGAATGTGAAACTTGATATGGATGAGATGGATTTGACGGCTGCGGAGAGTAAAGTAACATATGAGGAGATTGAGTCATATGTGGCGGAGCATCATGATGGGATGAAGGTATCTAATCTGTATATTGCGCAGATAAAGCAGAAGCATGGAATTATAGAAAGAGAGAACTATAATAAGCCAAAATCTGAGAAGAGTGGACAGCCGAAATGCCCAAAAGAAAAAGAAATAGAGATTGAAGAGGCGTTAAAAGCATTTAAGATGATTTAACTTTTATACATGATAGATGGGATGCATACACAAAAGATAGAAGACTGACTAGGAAAACTTGCCTTCAAGGGAAACAGGGAGCCCTGGAGGAAGATGAATTTCACGTGTGGGTTATGGAGGACTGGAAAATACTTGGTATCGCAGTGTTCAGCTGACAAAGATACAGATCTTTTACAATGTGAAACTGTGGCAGAAGATGCGGTATCCGGTCATTATGGGGACGTTTCCGGATTATTAGGAGGAGATGGAGCTGAACAGGACATTTATCTTTTGAGGGTAAAATCTGTTGAACAGGCATTTACGGATAAGAAGGAAGGTTATTCTGTTTATGATTGGAATGGTGACGTGGTATAAGTACCGTCAAAACCATCCGAGCTGGAATAGAAAAAAGGTTTCTTACTGTGTTCATATCAGCATTAAGAATCTGAATATCAGAAAAGGATTAGATACGAATTTTGATAAGACCGGTAAGTATACGGGAATTTGGTCCTGTGTCAAGATTTAGCACAAAATAAAATGAGAAGTTCTGCCACTAAGCTGCTGACAGAGAACAGACCCTCTCATACATTTTTTCGAAGTCGTTAGGAGACATATAGTCGCAGTGGCTGTGAATCCTAATGGTATTATAAAAGGTCTCAATATACTCAAATACAAGCCTATAGGCATGTTTGTAGTTAATGATATGAAATCTGTTAAGCCATTCTCTTTTGATTAAGGAATGGAAAGATTCGATGCAAGCATTATCGTAAGGATAACCACTATGAGAATAGCTTCGTTGCATCTTTTCTGTGGCTTTACGCCACGCATTTGAAACATACTGGCTACCACGATCTGAATGGATAATAAGTGGTAAATCAGTATTACGACAGGCTTTTGCCGTGTTGATTGTTTCGATAACTGTAGATACTTCCATAGTGTCTGCAAGAGTCCAGGCAATGATTTTTCTGGCATACAAGTCCATAACGCAGTTAAGGTATGCAAAACCATCCTGCGTCCAGATATAAGTGATATCTGTGCACCAGACAGCGTTAGAACGTTCTGGATTGAACTGTTTATTGAGAATGTTGTGGAGTTCCATGTAAAAATCAGAATCTCTGGTGGTAGTCGTCCACGGTTTGGTCCACTGGGCACGAATGCCCATTTCACGCATGTATTTACCTACGGTGCGCTGACTGATGGTTTCACCAGATTTACGTAGTTCCTGAGCAATTTTAGGGGCACCGTAATTCTGTTTTGAATAATCATATATTTTCTGGATTTCATTTTTAACAGCATCTTTTCGCTGACGGGAAGGAGATACCTTTCGATGAAGAAAGGATCTGTATCCAGAGCGGGACACGCCTAAAAATTTCAGCATTCCGGAGATAGAGACGCGGCGTCCGGTTATTTTGGTAGCCTCTACCTTTGCAGAAACTTCAGTGTAGATAGCTTCTGTTAATCTTTTCCCAGAATGCCGATGTCTTTTTTTAACACATCAAGAGCATCCTGAGCATCACGGAGTTCACGCTTAAGGCGAGCGATTTCCTTCTCTTCTTCGGAAGCGTAACTACCGGAACCAATAACGGGAATATCGCCATCGTTATCTCTGAACTGGGCTTCCCAGTGGGCAAGGGTACTGACACCGATCCCTAGGTTCCTTGCACATTCAACCTGTGTAAGATCAGGATGTTCCTTACGATAGTTGATGGCATCCAACTTGAACTGCTTGGTGTGATGAGCTGTTTGTCGTGACATAATGAGTTCCTCCATTTTCTTTATTATACAACACTTAAGGGGATATCTCATTTTGTTTTGTACTATTTAGATGCTAACACTAATTGGCGTTTTTACCATTGTTGCAGAAGTTGATGGCGAGGGGCAACGAAATGGGGCAAGCTAAAAAGCGGTGCTGAGTAAATTTGCTTAGATTAAAGGAAAGAAAATTTAAGATGTAGAGGATTGACCTGTGGGTGCTGTTGTGGTACTCGCAGGTCTTTTTTTGTGTGTAGTTGCAAGCAATGCGAAAAAGTTGCGATTATAGGACATATGAATACAGAAGTTGCTAATAGATTATTTGAGTTGCAAATATGGGCAGAAATATTGAAAGAAATGCAACAATTGGTATTATAGAGATATGAAAGACAACAGCTTTTTGAGAAATAATTCTGGAAGGAGAATTTTAAATGTCAAAGGAAAATGAAATTGCTTTTTTATGTAAAAGATTAAAGGAACTTCGAAAAAAAAATAATTGTACAATGGATGAAATGGCACAGAAGTTAGCTGTTAATGGTATTGCACCTAATAAATCCTCTATTTCAAGAGTGGAAGCGGGAAAGACAAGTGAAAAAACCTTAATTGAAACTGCAAGAAAATATTGTAAAGCGTTTGGAATGTCAGAAGAACAGATAAATCAATTCTTACGTGGAGAAAGAATCGCAGTTCCAGATACATCTGCGTTATTAAAAAATTCACAGCTTATTGATGAGTTGAATAAAGAATACAGCAGGGTTATTATACCGAAAGTGGTTGTAGATGAATTGGATAATATCAAAAATAAAAATTCTGGGCCATTGGGCAGAAAAGCATGGGAAGTGATACGTGGAATCAGCTATGGAGATAGAACGATTCTTATGGATTACACTGGAGACAGTGATGAAGAAAATGAAGATTGCAAAATAATCTTCATTGCTCAGGAAGCATCGGACATATACCACTGCAAAGTAGATATAATTACGGAGGATACGGATTATTCCGCATATTTAAAAGGGAATGAATCAGTAGCAGCATTGCACTTAAGAGAGTACATGGCTACAAAGCAAGAACTTATCAATATGTCAAAGATTTCAAAAATTGATGCATATTATGCTGATTCGTACGAGAAATGTGAGGTGCCGAACGCAGATGAAATAAATGCATATTTGCCAGATGGAAATACGCTGATCATATCTGCGGTAAGAAATCGAAAGGCAACGTTTGAGCAGAGAAAAGCGAAAATAGAATGGCTTATTTCTCACGGTGCAGATAAGAATAAAAGAGATTGTAGCAGAAGATATTTTCCACCAATTTCACATGCGGTTCAAATGGGAGATTATGATATGTTTCTATTCCTGTTGGAAGACTGTGAAGTAAATCCAAATGTGGGTAGCAGGAATCCATTCGATGCGGGTAAAGTCCGCCAAAAGAATGAGGGAAATATGCCATTGATGATTGCTGCATGGGAAGGAAAAAAAGACTTTGTGATTGCTTTGTGTGAAGATACAAGAACCAGTATCAATCAACAGGATGCCAATGGTTTTACCGCATTGATGAAAGCGTGTATGAATGGCCATTTTGCCAACGATAGAGAAAAACGCACCTGGGATATTAGAAAAATCTTAATAGATGCAGGTGCAGATCAGAGAATTGTTGATATAGATGGTAAAACGGCGGCAGACTGGGTAAATGAATATCATGATTCGGGTCCAACAAGAAAGCAGTTTAAGCGTGGAAACAGAAATAATAAAGGCGGACGTGAACAAAAGAGAGGGCAAAGATGGTAAATCGTGTATGTATTTCAATAAATAATAGATGTAATCTGAACTGTAAATACTGCCATTTCCACGAAAAAAAGGGTTCTATTAAGATAGATGAAATGGATATTGTTGCAATTCTGGATAACATTATGGAGTACATAGACAACAATGGTATTGATGTATTTAAAATAGGATTTATCGGAAATGGTGAACCATTGTTGGAATATGATTCTCTGAAAGAATACATATTGCATATTTCTGATTATCTTGCTGATGGGCGTATTGCAGCATATTCCATCACAAATGGATTACTCGTGGATGAATCCAAATTACAGTTCTTTAAGGAGCATAATGTTAATCTTGGTTTCTCCATTGATGGCATTCCATCAATTCATGATATGTATAGGTGTGATACACATGCCAAAGTAATGGAAAAAATCGAATTATACAGGAAAGTTAATGGTAAATATCCGTCCATGAATTGTACTGTGGGCAAAGAAATATTGGAAAAAGCAGACGAAACAATCGGATTTTTTCAGCAGTTTAACACCAGAGTAACTTTTTCAAGGATGATTGGTAAGTATGGAATTACATTGTATGAGTTTAATGAGTTTTTGAAGAAAGCGATTCAAAAGTTAAATGTAAGAACTGGTGGATATGATTGTACAATGTATGGAGGCTTGTGTGGTGCTGGTATGAATAATTTTTTCTACGCAAACGGAAAAATTTATCTTTGCGGGAATTGCATAGACCTACCGGCATTAGGTGTGAGCAGTATGCCTATACATGAATTGGAAAAGGTATCGTTGGTGTTTGACAGAACACAGTGTTATAAGGAGACATTATGCGAATAGGTTTATATGGACTTCCTACAGCAGGAAAAACTTTCATATTGGATGCTGTTAGAAATTTTGAGGTGCTGGCGGGCAGTTCTTTGTTAAAGACATTGGCACCAAATTTTCATACGATGGCGGCTGAAGAGAAAACGCATATTAGAAAACAGTTAGCGGAGCAACTTAGGGATAAAGATAATTTTATCATGGATGGGCATTATTCATTTGGTAATGAAGTTGTGTTTACTGATGAGGATGGAGCACTTTACGATATATTTTTATATTTATATGTAGATCCGGCTATTCTTAAAAAGAGAATGGAAGATTCGGTAAGAAATAGGAAATATCTTGCCTTTGACGTTGAAAAGTGGCAGATGTTTGAAGTGGAATCTCTTCGTCGGTATTGTCATGAGCATAATAAGGATTTCTATGTTCTGGACAATCCAGAAAAAGGTTATTTTCCGGATGTAAGTGTTGTTTTGGAATTTATTGATAGTTTGGCGGCAGGATATAGTTGTGTATCATATGCGAGAAAATGTGAGGAAACTATTTTAAAAAAGACAGAAGCCAGATTGGTATGCTTGGCAGATGGTGATAAGACATTGATAATCGAAGATAGTAGTGCAGTTTTAGGATATAAGACACATATATTCGATGGTAACTTTTATACAGGATTTCAGGCGTGGAGACACAACAGGGAAATGACAGATTTTTTGCGTTTCATAGATTGGATATGTCCGTCATTTGAAAAGTTGGGAATACATTTTAATCGTTCCGTCATAGAACGAATTAAAGCACCGTGTTTTGTATTAACTGCCGGACATTATGGCATATGGAAAGAAATTGCAAACGAACTTAAAATGCCGATGTATTGTGGCGAGCAGATGTCAGCAGAGACAAAATATTTCATTGTAAAATTTCTTCAAGAGCAAGGCGTTAGAATTGTAGCATATGGAGACAGTATGAATGATTACTATATGTTGAAGCAGGCAGATGAAGGATATTTAATTGCTAAAGCAGATGGTACATTGAGTCGTTCTTTAAAATATATGGACACGGAGGGGATAACTGTTGTTTGAGGTTAATAAGACTGACAGAATAAATGATTTGATTTCGATAACAAAGTCAGATTCTGGAATTTCTGGTCCTGAACTTGCAATGGCACATATGGAACTGGGAAGGTATCTGGCAGAATGTTTTCCTGAAATGGCTCCGGAAGACACAACGGTGGTGGCAATGCTCAGAGGAGGAATATTCTTTGCAGAAGGAATATATTTTCATCTGGGATGCAAGTTTCAGATGTACGATCCTAAAAAGGATGAGTTTGTTAGGCCTGAAACGAAGAATGTAATCATCGTTGATTCGGTTATAAATACTGGACATACGATTAAAAAGATTTTACAACCCGATATGCTAATTGCGAGTTGTGTTGTAAATGAACAAGCAGTGGAACTTTTTGGAAATCAACTCTATACAGTGAGGGTGTCGAAAAATTCATTTGTCGGAGCAAATGTAAATAAACAAAATGGTGGGGTAGGACCAGATACAACAATGAGACTATTCAATCAGATATAAGGGAGTAAGACTTGACGTATATTGTCGAGTCTTATTTTTTTGAAAGCAGTTGTGAGGGAAAATCGAATTCCTTTTGAATTGTCAGCAGATCCCTTTTACTCTAAGGAAAATATAATAGAATTAGAGAAACGTGTATCTGATATTCGCTTATGTGTAGATTAAAAAAAAAATTATTGACGTGCGGAAAACCGCGTGGTAGAGTCTTTTGAAGAATGAGATTATTTTAAAGGCAAACCTGTTGAAAGGCAGGGGCGCAAAGCCAGAAGGGACTAAAGTCAGAAAGCTTGACCATGTCAGCCGGTTGCCACTGTTTCCATATCATCATAATATATGGAAAAGATGTTTGAACAGAAGAGATTCCGATACCTTTTATACTATATAGATGTGTGATTTTAAAGAAATATAGTAGGGACACTGGCAGATTTTGGCAAGTGTCCTTTTTGTATGCAAAAATGGGTAACAAAACTAGCAGGGACAGGTTTTCTGTATACAGATAAAAGCAGGATGAAGAAGGCATAAGACGGAGAGAGGATTTTTATAAAATGAAAAATTATGAAGACAAAATATATTCCTTAGGTGAGACTGTAACGGGGCAGACACAGGCCATGTCACAGGCCGTACAGAAAACACTGGAAAATAATGGCGGGGTAGGTATAATGACAGGATCTTATGACCAAAACCTGTCTATTTTGTCTGTGGATAATCTGCTGTTGCATAGTACAGGATATACATTCGATACTTTCATGGAACAGACAAAAGGCTCATTGAGAAACTTCTTTTATGACGAGGAAGATATACTGGAGCGAGACCGTTTTTTGCAGCTTCACGGAACAGGGGAAGCACAGATCCTTGCAGCAGACGGTACAGTGAATAATGT